>WNGJ01005451.1_pt1 | contig 13360 bp, 10 predicted proteins | sample 5400611 | NCBI WGS metagenome assembly WNGJ01 (sample SAMN13153375, study PRJNA577476) | soil metagenome | isolation source: 40 cm soil or saprolite under Garry oak tree replicate 1 | place: USA:California | collected 2016-06-15 | reverse complement strand
CCGCATACCCTTCCAGCGGACCCGGAGCAGGCGGACACGCCACCGGCTTCGTCATCAGTCATCACCGGCTCCCAACTCACCGGCAAACCCTGCTATAAGCCTATCCGCCGTCAGCCTTGACCCAACAAACTACCGTTAGGACCACGTCCTCGTGACTACACGATCCTCGTCGTGGTACGGGCGAAGTGCCCAGGAGCGATGCTTCTGTGGCCTGGCGCGGACGAGCAGGAACCCGGGATGACCCGGGCGTCACCACGACCGGATCCGGGTGGGTAGCATGCCGTTGGCGCGGCGCGCCGAATGGCCACACCAGCAGCTTGATCCTCTCAAGTCATAGTAGAAACACTGTACTCCTGAGAAACTTTATCCTCTAGCGTCTCGTAATTTACAGCGGCCACAACGATCACTGGCATCGACAAATTCCGCGAAAACGGGTCTGGACATCACGAGCGCTCGGTGCGAAAATGACTACTCACGAATGACGCATCAGTAGCCTGATGCTAACTTCACCGGGGAGGGCGGATGGAAGAGAATGACAGGCAGCGGGTCTTGTCGGAGATTCACCGGGGTCTGCCGGATGCCAAGGTGGAATTCAGGGACACCCTGGACATAGATCCAGAGCAGAGGCGCGAGGGGCCAGATGCGGAGCCGATGAGGATCTCGCTCGAAGGCATAGACGTGAACATCCATAATCAGAGCTACGGCATGATCTCCGCCTCCACGGGATGCATTTCCAATCCTAGCGGGCCCAGCTGCTGATTTCCCTGCGTCCGTATGCCTCCGGTTCGGCGAGCTTACGTTTCTGCTGAGCCCTGAACGGTCGCGCTCTTATCCTCTCGTTATAGCTGGCATTGACCAGTTTCATCTGGCCTAACTGTACTTTTGCGCACATTTCACTCAGAGCCGCAGGTCGTAGGATGAGTGAGATATCATCGGCATTGGCCCATCTGCTCGGCCACAGTGACCGGGCTGATTTCCTGCGGGATCACTGGGAAAACGCCCCTCTGCTCGTCCGCGCAGGCTTGGCCGGAGGGCCGGAGGGACTGCTTACGCTGGAGGAATTTTCGCACCTGTCGTTCACAGGGCTGGCCGGTCCGGTAAGTATCGTGATGGACGGCACCGCGAGGCCGGTGGACCCGCATGGAGACAGGTCATGCGTATTCACTGCGTACGCCGGGGGATGTACCCTGCTAGCTTCCCGGGTCGAGCAGGGGTGGCCGCCGGTGGCCCGCCTCTGCCGTGCGCTCGACCTAGAATTTCTCGCTCTCGGCGTGCCGCTGGCGACAGCCGTCAGCGCGAACGCTTATCTAACTCCGGGTCGTTCACGGGGTTTCGACCTGCATTACGACAATCACTGTGCCTTCATCATCCAGTTGCGCGGATGTAAAGACTGGCAGGTGTTCAGTCCGGTACAGGAACTACCGCTTGAACGTTGTGAGCAGCCACTTCCGCGCGCGGAACTCACTGGTCCTCTGCTCGACATTTCACTGGAGCCAGGCGACGTGCTGTACCTGCCCAGAGGTTTTCCGCATTGTGCGAGCACTGGGACTGAGAGCTCGCTGCATCTGACGGTTAGCGTGCGCGCAGTTACATGGGCGGAGGCGATTGGCGAACTGTGTCAGGCGAGCACCCCCTTCCGCCGCTCGATCCCGCCTCTATGGCCAGGCCCTGCGACTGCGGCCACCTATCTTGAGCAAACACTCAAACCGAGGCTTGCCCAGCTGAACCTGGCTGACTACCGGGAGCGCCGGATAGCGGAGGGCCTGGCCAGGCTCACCCCCCTACCCGGCAACCGGTTCGAAGCGATCGATGCCGCCGCCGACGTCAGCAAGGACACGCTGGTGCGGCGAGTGCACCAGATGTCCTGCATCGCTTCGACCAAGGACGGTTCCGCCGTGCTCCGCTTCCCCGGCGCGACGCTGCAGCTGCCCGCGGTCATGGCGCCGGTCTTTGGCTTCCTGGCCGAGACAGTCGCGTTCCGGCCGCGGGAGTTGCCACAGGTCAACGCGACCTACGACGCCGTCGAGCTAACCCGGCTGCTCATCAGACGAGGACTGCTCACCCCGGAGCGAGCGTCGGTCGCGGTGGACGCCCGCTCGCCCGTGCGTCCGGAAAACAGGCCATCGGCGGCCACCACGGAAAAGGCACCTGACAACGCCACACGAGGCGCGCGCGACCTGACACTCGTGCGATCCGGGGAAGTACCGGTAATTCCTCACCTGGACTGGCTGCATGCTCGGCGGCCACTTACCGGCGTCGAGTGCGACGCAGTGATCGCGGTGTGCCGGAATTTCCCGGAGACCGTTCCTTCGACGGTAGGTCAGGACCGCTACCCTGACCGTCGCCGCGTCATTTCCCGGGAGGTCCAGGCCAACCCGGAAACCAGCTGGATTTTCGGGTTGATTGAAGGTTTTGCCGCTGAAGCCGCCAAGTCTCACTACTGGCTGAGCCTGACCGGCATAAAGCGCCCGCCTCAGTACCTTGAGTACCAGCAAGGATGCGGGCACTTCGAGCGTCATAATGACTATAGCCATGAGCAAGCCGATTCTCCCCGGAAGCTCACTGTCATCATCCAGCTCTCCGCGCCGGCGGATTATGACGGGGGGCGGCTGCAGATACACGGAATGGAAACCGATGATCTGCCATCCGGACGAGGTTCCATCCTGGTCTTCCCCTCTTTCCTGTACCACAGTGTGACCCCGGTCACGCGAGGAGTACGACGTGCTCTCGTGTCCTGGGTGGCGGGGCCCCGGCTTTCCTGACGAGTTCCGCACCCCGGTTCTAACTGCGACCCATAGGAGACGACATGACAGGTCAGCAAACCGCACTGACGCTGCGAGCCTGGCAGGGCGGTCCTGTGCTGGTCGGGGAGGCCGAATCAATTCCTCATTTCGGCAGCCAGGCGGTAGCCGCGTTCGGAGCTGCGGGCCTGGGCGGCGAGACCGAGATGGCATCGGCGGCGGAGCCCGATACCGTTCCCGGACAGCTGAGCGTGGACGGATCGCGTACCACCTACGAGATCCCGACCGACAGCGTGCTGCCTCTGATCGGTCACGTTACCCACCACCAGGTCGACGGCAGCCACCTGTGGATCGGGGTCGAGAACGGCACATTGATTGTGGCCGAGAACGATCTGGCACATGACCTCATGACTGCTTTCGTAGCGGGCTCATCTCCTGCGGACGCGGCGTCGCAGCTGCGCGCGACGTACGGCCTGGAGCGGACGTCCGCGATTGAGACCACCGCCAGGTTCGTGGCCCGGCTCGTCGCAGCCGGATTCGTACGCGGCATCCGCGGTTACCACTCCGTCAAGCAGATCCGCCCGCATGCGTTCGCTCGTTTCCACCTCACCCAGCGATGCCAGCTCTCCTGTAAGCACTGCTACACGAGCTCCGGGCCGCTCCTGCCCGCCGACGACGAACTACCCCCGGAGCGATGGATCCAGCTCGTTGATGAGTTCGCCGCTAACGGTGGTGAGAAGATTCTGTTCACCGGCGGCGAGGCGCTGGTGTACCACGGGTGTATCGACATCATGCGGCGCGCTCACGATGCAGGTCTTGAGGTAACCCTGTTCTCGAACGGCATGCTGATCCCGCGTTACCTGGATGACCTGACCGAGGTCGCCGATGTCGTGCAGATCAGCGTGGACGGGCCCAATGCCGAGACCCATGACGCCATCCGCGGCAGGCACTCATTCCGGCGCGCCATCCGCGCCATCCGACTCCTGCTCGACGCGGGCATGGACACCAGGGTCAGCACGACCATCATGCTGAACAACTGGGAAGCCATCAAGGCGGGGCTGCCCGAGTTCATTGCACAGTTCCAGGACACCGACCTCTCCTTCCGTATCAGCTATGGAGCCATGTCCCATGGCCGCGGCACGGACCTCGACCACTCCCTTGACACCGAGCAGGTCCGCAGGTTCGTGGACGGACTGCTCAGCAGGGTAAAGACCACGGAGAACAGGGACGCCGGGCCCAACACCGTACAAAAGATCAGCAACTGCGGCTACGCCGAGCAACTCGTGATTGCACCCGACGGACTGGTGTACCCGTGTCACCTGCTCTCCGGCGCGCTAGGACACGTTGACCAACTCCCGGTTAGCGAGATAACCAAATACCTTGCACGCACCGCCGAGGCCTTCAGCGTCAACTCACGCCTCGGCTGCAGCACCTGCGACCTCCGCAACCTGTGCGGAGGATCATGCCGCGTCGAAGACGAGAAACACACCGGAAGCCGCCTCATCACCACGTGCACCCCAGAAGAGAAGCTGCGCAAGAAGCGGTTCCTCGTGCGGCGCTATAGTCCTGCGGCCGACCGGGCGCTCCAGCCGTCCTGAGCGATGCCAGATACGGGTGATGGCCGTGACGCACGAGCGCTCACTGCTTCCACAGCGGCAGTGACGGGTACTACGCGCGTGCCTGACGAGTACGACAAGCTAAGCCGCGCTGGGGACCCAGTCGTCTTGAACCTGGATGACCTGCTGAAACCGGTGTCACCAGAAGAATTCCTGCGCGATGACTGGGGACGTGCGACCCGGCAATTCGGCGGGAGCATCGGCGGGCACACAGCTGCCATATTGGACCTGTCCTCGTTCGAAATGCTCCTCGGTACTTTGCACCGGGCTCAGGACGGGTGGCTCCATCTGGCGCGTGACGGCCGTAAACCCGTACCCGCCGACATGATCGACGCCGAGGGGATGCTGGACCTGGCCAGGGTACGGGCCGCATTCCAGGAGGGCGAGACGCTATACCTCACCAAAGCCCAGCGCTTGAGCGGGCCCTTGATGCGCCTGTGCCGGGAGGTAGAGGTGAGCCTGGCCGCCCGCGGCATCCAGCTCCGGGTGCCTGTGAGCGCTCACGTGTTCCTGACGCCACCGCGATCGCAGGGCTTCCCGCCGCACCGAGATGAGCACAGCAGTTTCATCCTTCAGCTCGGAGGCGCCAAGGACTGGGATGTGTACGAAGACCAGGGGAACGCCGTCGAGATCCCGCGCCCCGGCCGGGTCGACGCCGGCCTGGCACAAATGAAACGGCATGTGTTCACCCTCAACGTGGGGGACGTGCTGTACATCCCTGAGCGGTGGGCGCATGCCGCGCGGACCGGCGATGATCTGTCCTTGCACGTGACGCTTAGGACCTTCCCGCTGCGATGGCTCGACGTTCTCGATGCGGTCCTTCCCGGCATCCCGGCGCTGGGCCAGGCCGTACCCGACGGTCTCGTCGGCTCAGCCGACGAGATGAGCGCCAGGCTGGGCATGCTATTGGGATCGACGGATATCCGCGGCCCGCTCCGGGCCCTGATCGGCCAGTTTCTCGAGCGCACCGCTGTGCCTACGACAACCCTGCCAGACAACGGCCTCAGCGGGATGCTGACCGCACAGCACCTGGATGAGACCACCTGGCTGACCAAGGCGGCGGGGGTCGCGTGTGCGGTTTCCGTTCGAGAAAGCACGGCAAGCCTGGCGTTTCCCGGCGGAATCCTGCGTAGTCCCGCCGAGCTGGGGACAGTCCTGAGGTACGTGGCTGCCACCAGCCGGTTCAGGCCGGCTGACCTCCCTACGGTCCGCGCCGAGTACGACCGGGTCGGCCTGGCCCGCAAGCTGGTGCTGGCCGGCATCCTGAAGGTGGACGACGCACGATGATCAGGACGCAGAAGCGCCGGCCGGATTGCCGTCGGACATCTGACACGACCCGTCGCCCATGACGACCACCGCCGACCGCCCCGTCGTCTTCCTGGGTCCATCCATGCCGCTCGCTGATGCCGAAACGATCGTGGCGGCCGACTACCGTCCGCCTATCCGGCGCGGTGACCTCGACGACATCACGCCAGGAACGGTGGTAGCCATCATCGATGGCGTCTTCGACCAGAATCTCGCGGTGAGCCCTCGGGAGGTACTGAACGCACTGGGCCACGGGGTGACGGTATTCGGCGGCGGCAGTATGGGTGCCCTGCGCGCGGCGGAGGTTCCCGGTGTCATCGGAATCGGCCAGGTCTATGCCTGGTACCGCGATCGCGTCATCACCCGTGACGACGAGGTGGCCCTGCTGTTCAACCCCGAGACATACGAGGCGTTGACCGTGCCGACGGTGAATGTGCGGTTCGCGGTCGAGCGTCTGGCCCGGCCCGGGACGATTGACCAGAAGACGGCCAGGAGCCTGCTCCACGCCGCCACCGAGATCCCGTTCAGCTGCCGTACCTACCGGGCGATCGTGGAGCGGGCAGGTTTGTCTGGACGCTCCGACGTCGCCGACCTGATCCAGATGCTGGAAGCCCAAGACCTCAAATACCGTGACGCACAGGCTGTTCTGGAGGCTATCGACTGTCATCGGAACCGGCAAGACGTCCCCGGCGCGGCCGACGATCCGGGCGGGTGCTGGACCCGACCAAGCGAGACCGACGCGGCCATCGCTCCTGTTCGGGGTTTCGATGAGGTGCTGATCTGGGAGAGCGGTGACAGGATAAGCCACGAAGAGCTGCTTACTTTCCTGTGCTTCACCGGGAAGCTGAAGCGGTATGCGGCCGCGGCCCTTGCCCGCTCCGGCTTGCCGCGCGCGACCCCCTCGCCTGGTCCTCCCTGTGAGGCACCGCAGCAGCTGCTGACCGACGCGGCGCGGCGCTGGGGGTGGGTCTCGGCCGAGGAAGCCCGGGTGACACTGGCCGATCTGGGGTTCGATCTCAAGAACCTTGACGATTACTGCGTGAACGCAGCGGAAGCCGATGCGTCCATGGCTCATGCCTTCCGGGAGAATTCCCGGAAATGGCGGCAGGCTTTGTGCGCGGAGTTGTTTCTCGATGACCTCTCGCTCAAGCGAGAGGTCATGCGCCTCGGCAGCCTGCGGTATCTTGCCAGTCGCAGCCAGGGACCCGTCACGCCGCAGCAGGTTCAGGAAGCGAAGTCCGTTTTGTGCAAGGCGAATCGGACCTTCGACTTCTCTTCGGCCCAGGCTCGGTGGGCCGAGCTCGGATGGTCCTCCGCGCCGGTCCAGGACCAGTTCGTTGAGATGCTCGCCCGCGCGCGTCACGCCGCTCGCCGTTTCCGGGCTGCCTTGGCCGACAGCACGCCGGGATGCCTGGACAGGAACCTGATCCCGTTCATCGCCCCGTCCCCCAAACCGCCGAGCGAGCCGCGTTTCAGCACGCCGGCTGAGACCGCGGCGCGGCACGCCGAGCGTCTCGCCCGTCGTATCGGCGTCAGCCGGGTAGGCATGATCGGAGAACTCGCCGATCTGGGCGGAATCCAGATCGCCCAGGCGGCCAGGCCCGGTGGGGCATGGTCAAGCAGCTACGGCAGCGGTAAGTCGCTCTCCTCCGCCGGAGCAGTCACCGGCTGCATCATGGAGGAACTTGAGAAGTGGGCACAAGAGCAGTTCGATCCGCCCGAGGACACGCTGGTCCGCGCAGCCTACAGGGATGTAGAAACCGACCAGCGGTTCGTTCCGCCGCACACCCTCGACCTTCCTTACGATTCGGTGTACGACCAGGCGGCACCGTTGTGGTGGTGCCCGGGAGTCAATCTCCTGACGGGCCGGCCTGCCTTTGTGCCCCTGGATGTGGTGCACATCCGGCACGGCCGTCATGACATCTGCTACACCAATCGGGGAAGCCGCAAGCACCTGGCCACCAACGGCCTGGGCTCGGGGTTTAGCCTGGCCGAGGCGGTGCTCCACGCGATCTGCGAGTACGTCGAACGACACGCGCAACGTATTTCCGAGATTCTGCTGGTCAACCCGGGCGGCCTTGGGCCGCACAATTATCGCCTCCTCGACCTCGAGACCACCTCGGCCGAAGTCCGCGACCTAGCCCGGCGGCTCGCCGGCAAGGACGAGGAGACCGTCCGCGTCCTGGATATCACCTGCGAGGTGGCCATTCCCACTTTCGTGGCCAACCTCACCAGGGACAGACAGCGAGCGGATGGTTTCGGCACTCATCCCAATGCCCTAGTTGCGGTCGAGATGGCACTTCTCGAGGCGGCCCAGACCGTCGCAAGCGCCGTCGCCGGGGGGCGCGAAGATCTGTCGATACGAGCACGCAGCCTCGGTCGGCACGAACGGCCGCGGCCTACAGACGCGGGCGACGCCTGGTTCTGGATGGACCCTGATTCCCTCTACCAGCCGCTGGCGGACACGGGTGGATTCGTCAGCGCGGACATACGCGATGACGTGGCCTGGGCCCTCGGCCGCCTCCGGGAGGCCGGCCTTCCCTACGTGGTAATGATCGATCTGACCGCGCCGGGAATATCGCCCGCTCACGTCGTGCGGGTTCTGATACCGGGACTCGAGACGAACAACCCCTTCTACACCGGGCCGCGTGCCAGGTGCACACTGCTGCGCGACCTGCTTCCCGACATCACGGCACGGCACCGCGGCCGCACGGCATAGGAAAGGATCCTCATGCTTCCGGTATTCACGAACCTGGCCGAGCGGGTGAACCGCCTATGGTCTGAATGCGGCTACGACCATGAGAAATTCCCCTTTCTGGCCGCTGAGTCGCTCGAGCATGCCGAGCTGCCCGCTTTCACCACCCTCGCCCGTGCGCTAAGCGCCGGGCTATCCCTGCCGCGACAACGCCGCCTCGATCAGTCTTTCGGCCAGCCCGCGCTCACCCTCTACCATGACGACCGCTTCGTCATCGAGGCCTTGTGCTGGCACACCGGCTCACCTTCCATTCACCAGCACTCGTTCAGTGGTGCGTTCCGGATTGCCACTGGTCAGAGTGCGCACAGCCGCTACCGGTTCACCGAGAAGGACCGGGTCGACGGGGCCATCGCTGTCGGCACCCTCGAACTAGTTGACGTCCATGTCCTCGACCAAAACTCGGTAACTTGCATCCAGAGTGGCAACGACCTCGTCCATTCGGCGTTCCACCTGGACAATCCGAGCATGACCGTGATCGTGCGGACGCACGACTACCCTGACCCTGAGTACACGTACCTTCCGCCGGGTATCGCGTTCGACCCGTCGGCACGGAACGAGACGCTGCACAAGCGGCTTCAGTTGCTAGACACGCTGTACTCCGTCGGTCATCCCTCCTACGCCGAGTGCGTCGCACTTGCCCTCGGCTCTTCCGGTATCTACGAAGGGATGGAGGTACTCATCCGGGTGCAGAATCACGGCTTGGAAGAGTCTCTCCGGCTGGAATTCATGGCTCGGTACCTCGAGCGGCACGGGCCTGTGGTCGAGCCCGTCATACGAGCGGTCGAGGAGCAGCGGCGACGGATGCAGTTGATATCTCTGCGGCGTTCGGTGACAGACGGCGACGGCCGGTATTTTCTTGCTTGCCTGCTGAACTCCTTCGACCACGCCTCTTTCCGGAAGCAGGTCGCGGTGCGTACTGCGGATGACCAGGGCGCGTATGCCGCCGTGGCCACCGGCCTACGGAGCATGTTCGGGATGGGCACGGAAGCCGAGCCGCTACTCCTGCTGGCAGGCAGGGCCATGCTCGAGGCGGTGGCGGCAGCGGAGTTCCCGGCCTGGCTGGCATCCATAAACGGGCATCTCGGGGCCGAGGATACTAACCTCCTCGAGCAGATATACCTGAAGTTGAACGCTCACCCGCTATTCAGACCGGTGCTGGGAGCCTGACATGCCGCTACCTCGCGACAGATCCAGGCGGCCCCTGGTACTGGGTCTCAGCGCCTCCCACAATGGCGGAGCATGTCTTATGCGTGGTGACGAGATCATCGTCGCGATACAAGAGGAACGGCTTTCTCGTATAAAGCGAGATCGTACTTCTGGTGCCCGGCCGAGTCTCGCTGTCGAGTACTGCCTCGAATACGCAGGCGTGAAGCCGGAACAGCTGGATATGATCGTATCATGTGTGCAGGGAGACCGCACTTCCGCCGAACAGGACATCACCCTTAACCCGCAACTCCGGGTAAGCGCGAACCATATCCCGTGGTTGTGCATCTCGCATCATCTGGGTCACGCTATCAGTGCCTATGCGACATCAGGATTCACTGACGCTGCCATTTTGGTAGTTGATGGGCTGGGCTCGCCTTGGCATGACCTGTCTTCGGCCGAACGCTCGGTCGTAGTAGGCGAGAAAAATGGCTGGGAGATTATTTCCGTTTACCGGGCGTCGGGCACCACGGTTTCACCTGTTAGGAAACAACTCGTGCGCAACGGCAAATGGATAGAGCGGAATGGCATTGGCATGAGCCGCTTCGGCAGTATCGGCGGCATGTACTCGGCGGTGGCGGAGCAGATATTCGGCGATCCCATGGACGCGGGAAAGGTGATGGGACTGGCTCCGTTCGGCCACGCGTCGTTCGTGCCGGAAGAACTGCTATCCGTTCAGGACGGCCTGGTATCTTTCGACAGTCAAGTGCCGCAACAGTTTCCGTACGATGATCGCTGGCCGCGCAGGCAGCGGGAATATTCGAACCTAGCTGCGGCGGTGCAAAAAGCTCTCGAATTCGCCATCCAGGAGATCGTCAGTGACATCAAGGGGCAGTCAATCTCGCCTAGACTGTGCTACGCAGGAGGGGTTGCGCTTAACTGCGTGCTGAACGAAATTCTCTGGCGGGAATCCGGTTTCTCGGATGTCTTCGTACCACCGTTTGCGGAAGACAGCGGTCCGGCAATCGGCGCCGCGTTCTATGGCGCGTGGTACCTTACCCGCCGCAACAGACCTGTCAGGATTTCCGCTGACGGGCTGGGTCGGCGATATTCGGGAACGGAAGTTGACCGTGCGCTGCAAGCGGTACCAGGCGTCCGCGTACGCTCAGATGATGCAGTTGGATCCGCTGCCTGCGCGGCGTCGCTACTGGCCGAAGGTCAGATCGGGGCGTGGTTCGACGGGCGCAGCGAGTTTGGCCCGCGTGCCCTAGGACACCGCAGTATCCTGGCGGATCCTCGCCGACCGGACATCAAGGAGCGGCTTAACGCCGATGTGAAGCAGCGAGAGCACTTCCGGCCGTTCGCGCCCGCGGTGATGGTAGAACACGCGGGAGAATGGTTTGCTATAGCAGAAGACCGATGCGACAGCCCGTTCATGTTGCGGTCATGGAAATTTCTCGAGGGAAAGGCGGAAATCGTCCCCGCAGTAGCGCATGTGGATGGTAGTGCACGCGTGCAGACAGTCCGGAGCTCGGCCGAACCTTCCTTGCACGAACTCCTCCGGCTTTTTTATGCGCAGACAAATGTCCCCATGGTGCTGAACACCTCTCTCAACGGTTCGCGGCAACCAATTGTGGAAACTCCTCTTGATGCAGCTTGGTCGATTGTGGAACTCGGCCTGGATTTCCTCATGATAGAGGGTCGTCTAGTCGAAGTTGACCCCGTCTTCCACCGGGGATCGCTCTTGGAGCTTGTCCCGGTAGTGGTGGCAAGCTATAACCTCGACATGGCTCTTCCGGCAGGGGCCATGAGCATAACACCCGATTTGCATTCTTCCTTCAATTTCAGGGTATCCACGCCATGGGGCCTGTGTGAGCATCGTGTTCCGCTTGACGTCGTTAGCCTGATGACGTTTATCGATGGTAAGTCGGATGGGCGGGACATCCTGGAAAGGCTTCACGAATCGGGTCGGCACGCGGTTAGCGAAGCTGCGCTGTGCCGCACATTGTGCGCACTGCGCCGGATCGGTGTGATCGACCTGCGGATGGCCGGATAAACGGCCGGCATGCCTTTTAGCCGGGTTCGACCCCGTGCCAGCGCGCCTCGCACCAGGAATACAACCCGAAGATCACCAATCCGAGCGCGACGGCGAAAAGCGGCCATGGGCCCAGCGGGGTGGCTGCGGTCTTGTCTAACGAGCCGTTCGCAGGAGGACCTATGCCTGCCCGGGATCTGCTGGCCGGAGTTCGGCGGCGGCTATCCGTCCCTGGACGAGCCCGGCGGAGATCTTCCTGACCGCTGGTTGGTGTTCTGGGAGTAGCGGCTGAGCAGGCGGAAGGCTTCCGGGGGCGAGACCCCGAGAGCTCGGCGTGCAAAATGCCCTTTGCCTGTTCGATCACCCAGGACTTGTGGGTGCCGACAATCTCATCCACGTCACGCGACCAGGCGATATTCGTTGATCATGCCACCGGCGCGAGTCTGCCTTCGTACGCGGTGCTGCCCGAGGATGACCGGTTGCGGTAGCGGTTTCAGCGGGGCAGCGGAGTGGAGCGAGCGGTGCGGCCGGTGCTGATTGTGGTGGGTCTCGTACTGGCGCAAGGTCTGCCGCAGATGGTTCTGATTCCAGATCAGGGCGCGGTCTAGGAGTTCGCGGCGGCATCCGCCGATCCAGCGTTCGGCGATCGCGTTGGACCGCATCGTCAACTACACCCGTTTCAGATGATCGATACTGTCGGGCACGGGTGACGCACCCTTTTCATCCGCTGTATGGCCGCGACTTCGAGTTCGTCGCGCACCGGCAGAACTGGGGCGAAGACCGGGTCCACCTGCACGACGAGAACGGGCAGCTGTTCTCGCTGCCAGCAGGATGGACTGACGTGGCGGCGGCGGACCCGTTCGTGGTGGTCGCGGCCGGCCGGTGCGCATTCACCGCCGATGGCCTTCTGGCCGTCGCGGACCTGGTGGACCGGTTCCGCGCGCGCCGCGACGGCGACCGGGATGTAAAGACGATTACGCCGTGAATGTCACGCAGATTATGCCGTTGAGGTCCGCTTTCAGGGTGATCATGACTGTGGCCGTCAGCATGTTCGTGCGTTTCAAGCTGGTAAATGTCGCGACACGCTGCCCGGTATGCAAGACTCTCGTCTCAATACCCGGCAGAATCATCTTTACAGTCATTCGGATGAGGAGGCGGCATGGCCAGGCGGCAGAGCGGACCAGATCCCAAGGAAGCCGCGCTGGCCGGGGCGCGCTGCCTGAACCCGCACCCGGAGCACGTGACCGATGCGGAGTTCCTGGCCAGCGACTTCTTCGACGCCCGCGACGCGGTGCAGGTCAAGTACGAGATGGTACGCAAGGTCCAGGCCGGCGGCGCCCCGGTCACCGAGGCCGCCGCGGCGTTCGGGTACTCCCGCCCGGCCTACTACGCCGCGGCCGCGGCGCTGGAGCGCTCCGGGCTGGAAGGACTGGTGCCGGCCCGGCCCGGGCCGCGCGGCGCCCACAAGCTCACCGAGCAGATCCTCGCCTGGGCCGAGCAGCAGCTGGCCGCCGGCCCCGGGCTGCGCCCGGCGCAGCTGGCCGGCCCGATCGAGGAATCCTTCGGCGTGCACGTGCACCCCCGGTCGGTCGAGCGAGCGCTGGCCCGCCGCCGGGAGCGCCATTCCAAAAGATGACATGCATCGGTTCTGCTGGTCGTAGCGGCTGAGCCGGAGGCCTTGCCGTCTGCGCGGGGAGACCTCCTCAGCTCAGACGCGTCACGATTAACCGCGTAGGCAATCCGCGTGCAGGGCGCTGGTGCGCCC
>WNGJ01010739.1_pt1 | contig 13363 bp, 9 predicted proteins | sample 5400611 | NCBI WGS metagenome assembly WNGJ01 (sample SAMN13153375, study PRJNA577476) | soil metagenome | isolation source: 40 cm soil or saprolite under Garry oak tree replicate 1 | place: USA:California | collected 2016-06-15 | reverse complement strand
GAAATAGATATACGAAGTGAATGATGTCGGCGCGCCCGATTACGACAGAAAGCAGCAGCCCGCTTATCGCCGCGATAGTCAGCACGTAGTAATTGGCCTCCCACTGTGGCGCTTGGCGTCGCACCATCCGTACGAGCCAATAGGCCAGCATTCCAACCGCAAGGATGGGCAACAAGGGAATCAAAAAACAAGGGCTCAGCGCGACAACCGTAATCACGCGAACTACCCATGATCCGCTTCCAAAGAGAGTTTGGCGTGTTTCGTCCGACCAGTTTTGATATCCATACGGGACATGGTTCGCGAGCGAATAGTGCCGCAGCGGCCACAACCAGTCCGCCAACATTAGGGATAAGCTGTGCTGTGCGCTGAAGTACGCCAATGGCAGGATGAACGGCCAAGCGAGCCCAATTGCTAGATAAAAAATGCAAGCTCTTGTTAAAGATCGACCGCCAAGTGAGTGAACCGCCAGCAAGCCGGCGCACAACCCGAGCCCGAGTCCGGTACCCTTGGACTGCTCGAAAAGAAATGTCAGTGCAATGAAGGATCCGGCTGAAAAGGCCCATGTACGGCCCGATGTCTCGATCAGGCGCACGGCGCAGTACACCGCCAGACAGGCGCAAAGCGTACTGTCCCAATTATGAAGTACCAGGAATCGGTAGGGCAGGGTAGCCACTGTAACCATGGCCGCGGTAAGGAGTGCAATTCGGCGAGAGCACACGCGCCGAGACAGCAAATAGGTGATACTCGACAGCACCGATCCAACAATAAGTAGCGTGGTCCGTGCCACAACAATCGAGCTGCCAAAAATTCTAAAAATCAGGGCGAGGAAGTAGTACGAGCCCGGAGTAAAGAATGAGAAGAAATCCCGGTACAATACCTCGCCACTGAGAATGCGTTGCGCGCCTTGCAAGATGATGCCCTCATCGGGATCCATGGTGGTGTAACGGCGGAACAGAAACAAATAGAAAAAGCTGATGAGGAACAGAAACGATGCAATCGCTCGATCAGAGGAATACTGCTCAGGAATACAGATGGACTGCTCTCTGAGCAGCGCTGCCTGAAAGGGCGATGCCGATGTTTCACCCTCGGATTGAGCGCATACTGTCAATGGGAACGCTCGAAAGCATCTGTGACCGGCTAATTATATGCGCTGTCGGCGTTGTCTTAAGCGTACCGTGGCAGGCTCCCGCATCCCCTCTGTCAATGTTCCAAACGGGTAATGTTGGTCGGCCAGGCGGAGCCCGATCACGATTTACCTCCAGGCAGCTCGCGTGTCTGGATACATTTGTCCACATTTCAGACCGATAATCTCGTGCTGGTTTACACTGTCCCGGTTCCGCCGAATCTGAAGGCGAAGCACTTCCACCCCAACAACCCCATTGCCAACCTCAGCTTACGTCGCATCCGTCATCTGGCATCGCAACTGCTCAGCTCTTAATAAGTTTCCCTCCCCGCTAAGAACGAGCTTTGGACCTGATTTTCATGCACCCGCGTTGCCGATCAGTGAGAATATTTCCTTGGTCGGAGGAAATCCTTGCGGTTCAGTCGGAACCCTCAAACGACTGCTACGGACGTGAATTTTGAACCAAAAGTCGGTTTAAAAGATCTCCCCGCTGTTGCTGCCCCGGAACTGCAGGTCGCAGCCTCACATACAATCCATGTTTCTGTCATCATTCCGTGCCTCAATGAGGCGAAGTCGATCGCACTCTGTATAGATAAGGCTTTTGCAGCCTTTCGAAAGCTAGGAATTTGCGGCGAGGTCGTCGTATCGGATAACGGCTCCACCGACGGATCCGTCGAGATCGCCGAGTTCCATGGCGCTCGAGTGGTGCATGCGGTCTTAAAGGGCTATGGAAACGCGCTGCGCAAGGGAATCGAAGAAGCCAAGGGACAATTCATTGTCATGGGAGATGCTGATGACAGCTACGACTTCTCCCAGATTCCGCTCTTCGTTGCCGAGTGGCGCGCAGGTTCCGAGCTGGTCATGGGGAATCGATTTCGCGGTGGAGTTAAACCGGGCGCCATGCCGGGTCTGCACAAGCATTTAGGAAATCCCGCTATCACAGGCATCCTGAACAATTTTTTCCATGCAGGAATCGGTGATGCATACTGCGGTATGCGAGGTTTCACCAAGCGCGTCTACGAGAGAATCGATCCTCGGACCACCGGTATGGAATTCGCGCTCGAGCTTGTCATCAAGGCGGCAAAATTGGGCGTGCCAATCTCTGAAGTTCCAGTAACGCTCTGGCCTGACAAGCGCGGTCGGCGACCCCATCTGAGGACATTCCATGATGGCTGGCGAAGTCTTCGCTTCATGCTGCTATACGCGCCGAACTGGTTATTTATTCTTCCCGGCGGCACACTATTTCTGCTTGGACTGGGATTAGTATTTTGGTTGCTTCCAGGGCCCCAGCACGTTGGGCATGTGAACTTCGATGTTCATACCATGCTTTTCGGTATGATGTTCGCATTGCTTGGGACCCAGATCATCGCAACCGGACTCTTCGCGAAAGTATTTTGTTACGCGGAGAAATTCTCCGCCAATCGTTCGCTCGAGAGGTGGCTGCGACGGGTAAAGCTGGAACAGGGACTAATACTTGGAGCCGCCCTGGCTGTGTTTGGGGCGGCAGGATCTTGGTGGCTGGCCTGGAAATGGGCAGCCGGTGGCTTTGGATCGTTTTATCAGATTCGCTCCGTTATTTTCTTCTCCTTGTGGTTCTTCATCGGCGTGCAAACGATTTTTTCTTCTTTCTTTCTCAGCATGCTGGGAATCAGCCGTGGAACCTACATCGGCGACTACGACAAGGACCGATAAGTTGCGCTAAGCGCTTACAGGACGAAGGCATGGAGTCGCAAACGGGAAAATTCTCGTTGATTGGCACGTTCCATGAGAAGCTGGTCTTCGGCCGCCGAGTCAGAGTTTTAGCTCGCCATCTAGCCGCTCTCATCCCGGCTCGTGCACGAGTTCTCGATGTCGGTTGTGGAGATGGAATGATCGACCGCCTCATCATGGAACAAAGGCCTGATGTGTCGATCGAAGGCATTGATCCGCTCGTCCGCCCACATACGCACATTCCTGTTAGGTCATTCGACGGCGAACGAATCTCTCATTCTGATTCTAGTTTTGACGTTGTCATGTTCGTCGATGTCCTTCATCACACACCAAATCCTTTGGTCCTTCTGATGGAAGCCGTTCGTGTTGGTAGTATGATCCTGATTAAAGATCATTTTCGCAATGGTCTGTGGGCTGGGACAACTCTGCGCCTCATGGACTGGGTCGGCAACGCTCGTCATCGGGTGGCCCTTCCATACAACTACCTGTCAAAAGCAGAATGGGAGGCGGCCTTCGACCATCTGGGCTTGAGAGCCAAGGATGTGAATTCGTCACTGGGGCTGTATCCGCCTCCGCTGTCCTGGATTTTTGAACGCGAACTCCACTTCGTCGCGAGATTTGAGAAGGGTTGAGATACAGAATCCTCTAGGAGATTGCTCCAGCAGGCGAACGCAGTTTCAGCAAACATCTAGTTTATTGCCGAATGGAGATTGCAGGCTCGAGTGATAGGTAGACGGGGCGGATCATTTGGGAATTGGTTTCGGTGGCTTCTCGTCGGCGTTCACCAGCCATACCTGCCGGTCTTTGAAGTAGTCGATCAACTCCTGATTTCTTGACGGCCCCATGTCACGTGCCCACACGATCGAAGCGTGATCAATGTCGGCTTCGTTGTAAACCCACTCCCAGTTCCGACTATGGTCGGGGCCATAGCGCACGATGATGAGATGGCGCCCTCCGCGCGCGTTCATTTCGGAGGCTATGCGTGCTCGATCCAGGAGCTGAGGGCCCAATGCGCCCGTAGCTGACCAGATTGGTGAAACAAGATGAAGATGGAGAGGTGAAGCAGCCAAACGTAGAAAGAAGAGCACCACGGCAATCATTGGAACCGCGCGGACGATGAAAAGCCCGGTTTTTCTTTGCCTCCAGCGCCATCGACGGACCCGTTGCAACGACCGTAGCACCAGTGCGTATAGCGCAGCGGTGAACGGCGCTGCGTACTGCGGACTAAAATAGACGGTCAACATAAAGCCGGTAAACCCGCTCAGGCATACCAGCAGCAGAAAGAGCGTGTTCGGACTGAGGTCTCGCAAGGACATGCCGCTAGGCAGGGTAAAAACGGCAATGCACAGAGGCAGCGTTAACAGAGGGCCAAGGAAGAAGGTCCATAGATTTGCCGTCCGGACCAGAACTGTCCCGAAAGGATGCAGACGAGCAGATTGATAATGTGCGAAGGCGTCGCCCGAGTAAAAATTTTGCATTAGCGCGTGATTGTAGTGAGTTATGGACCGAAGTGGTTGCCACGGAAAAACAGGTATTGGATCATAGGCTTGCATGTTCGCGACGTACGGTGGAAGCAGCGGGCTCCCTGTCGTTCGCCAGCAGTAATACATCGTGGCTCCTGCCCCAATCATCAGTACGATGCTGAGCGGCAAGATCACCGTCTTGAATTTCTGCCGCAGAGGTGGCGAAGTCTTTGCCAATATCCAGAGCATGAGAGCGACCCCGACCGGGGCACACAGAAATAAGCTCTCATATGGGCGGCTGTTCATTAGGATCGCGATTCCGAATCCCATGACCGCCGCATCGCGAATACGCTGGCGACGCTTGATCCGAGGTAAGGCACCAAGGACCAGCGCCCCGCCAATAGCCGCTGCAGCCCCTCCCCAATAATGGTGCGCCCAATAACTAAACGTGCCCAGCAGCGGGATCGCCAGCATTCCCCCCGTCAGGGCGCAAATGGGCGCGACCCAGGCTTGCAGCATCCAGCAAATCGCCGCGCACATGAGTCCGGCGCTGAGCCAGACACCCCAGAATGGATTCCCGAAGAGAACCTGACCAATTGCCAGAACAACGCCTTGGGCCGGATAGTACTTCGCACAGTACGTGGGTTTCCAATTAACGTGAAACGTCTCGAAGTGGACCCACATCGGATGCGTTGGATTGGTGAGTCGCCCGTGTGCGAACGTGTCCCCCATCAACAGGTAACTGAACTCGTCATGAAATCCGGGAGAAGGAATATGCAGTATGGGGAGCGCCATCGCGTGCACTGCGAGAGCGGTCACCCCGACTGCTACAACCGCCATTCGTCGGCGGCGGGAAAGTCTGGCAAACGGCCGCTCCACTGCCTGAAAAAAACGGGATCCTGTCGTCGGAGCCGCAAAGGCAATGACCACCGCTACCAGAACTAAGCCACACTCGATTAAAAACATGCAGTGAGATGCTCCGGGCCGGTCTCTATCATGCTGATCACGGTAGGGTGTTCGCGCACCCAGAATTCCTAGTTGGGCACGTCACCTTTTTGAGTTCCTCGCCTGAGTATATGGCGGTGAGCGGCATTTCCAATGCCATTCTTGGTGCGCTCCGGTTGCTAATAGGCGTGACGGTGTATATGTTGGTTTCATGGAGAACAGGCCACCGTTCCCGAAATTGGCCTAGCCGGGGTATGACCCCAAAGGGTTCAGCTTTGGAATGAAGTCCCAACGAAATTCTGCTCTGCGGGTTCCAATCTCGATTCCGAAGTACTGCGCGCCCTGCTACGCTCCGTAACCAAGGCCACCCAGGAACTGAGGTACAGCAAGGCGGCAATTATGTGCAACGAACGAATCCCCGTCCATAGCGCCATGGACTCGAGCATTCCCCCGATCATTGCTCCCATGAGATTTGAGCCTAATGCCTCGGCAGGAAAGCCCTGCGCCGCAAAGCTACGGATGAACACGATACCGGCAAAAAATACCGGGAGGCACAGCACCAGAGTTGAAGTCAGCACCTTCATCCAGGGCGACGGAAGCAAAAATTTCTGCAGCGGGATGGAGTAACTAGCCGCAATCGTCACGAAAATTCCAGCATAGGCAAAGCTTAGCGGAAAGTGGGGGACAAACCTTACCAAAATATTGGCGGCCACGATCAACAACAGCAACCCACCGATGACGATCGAATTGACGAGCCAGGTGGTTCCAAACAGGAGCGCCATCTTGCTGATGATTTGCGCCTCCAGCAACATGAAACCGGCACCCAGAAAAAAGAAGTGCCAACGAAGGGAAGAGCCTCCTGCTGCACCCGTATCGCGCAGAAGCACCCAACAGAGCAGTACCAGAGTGGCCGAAATCACGACAACCGATAATGGCAGACCCGGCTCGTGCTGATAAAAATACGGCCAGTTATCCGTTGTCACAGTGGCTGGCACCATCTCGAAGCCGCCGTGCTGGGCTACGAAAGCTGCGAGTCGCGGGTCCGATAGCGCTTGAGCAATGCGCGCCTCTGACCCGCTGATGAAGAACCGTCCCCAGTTTGTGAGCGAGTTGCGCTGGACCTCTAGCTGCACCGGAGCGCGGCCAAAGACCCTGCGCAGCACGCCATCTAGCCGGCCCGCAATCCACGGGGTCATAACCTGGAACTTTACGATGAAGATTCCGTCTGGCCGCAATAGCTGCTTGGCCGCCTGAAGAGCTTCCAGCGTATAGACGTAGTTGTCAATCCGTATATTCGTAAAATGAGAGCTGTTCGTATGCGAATCGAGAAGGGAAAAAACAATTAGGTCAAAGCGCTCAGGGGCATTCTGGATATAGCTTCTCGCGTCGTCCTGAACTATCCGAACGCGGCGTGAACTATAGGGTTTCTCAAAATGGTACTGCCTCCCCAATTTCACAATCAGCGGATCGATCTCCACTGCCGTTACTTGTCCCGCGCCGTTGCGAAGCGCCGCCGCCACGTCGTTGCCCATTCCAGAACCCAAGACCAGCACCGAAGGAGGCTTTGGATAGAAGTGGTAGGGAAGGTTGTAAGCATTCCATTCAATTGGAACCTTGTCGAATAGTTTTGGGTGTGAGGCAACAAATTCAGGGGAAAGATCGACGATTTGTTGAAACCAACTGTCATTCGTATTCAGATCATATCCGATGATTTTCCCAGCATCACTTCGGGGAAATAACGTCAGCTTCTGGTACGGTGACCAATAGACGGTGCCGTGCTTCTCACTAGCGAGGCTGAGCAGGCCGATCGTGGCCATAAAGGCGAGGACCGTCAACCAACGCAGTCGCGGGAGCTTCCATAATAGAAACACCAGCAGTAGTCCCGCGACGATGAACCAAATCATCGGCGGCTGATAGAAAAAGCAAAGCAGCGTATAGAGCAGGATTCCCAGCAAACTGGCCAGGACGTTGAGAGTATAAGCAAGGATCCCACTCCCGGAGTTTTCGAGATGCCATCCTACAAGCTGACCGAGCGGAATGAATGAGAAACAGATCAGGCTGAAGATGGGTACGATAACAGCAATGGCAGCTGCAAGCAGCGGAAACGAGAACTCCGCCGGCGCACCCCACAGATTAGTCTCAGAACTCGCACCCACAAATGCCGGAATCGATCTCATCAGCACTCGCAAGCCCGGCCAGGGAAGTGTGACAACGAGGGTGAGACTAAGTAGAGGAACAATCATGGTCAGCAAATTGGTCCGGCGCCGGGATAAATAGCATCCCAACCCAAAGCCCAGGAAGCAGGCAATCAGCACAAAGTTCTTAAAGTAGGCAAATATGCGAATCTCGGAGGAGATCCAGCGAATCACGAGCAACTCAAAGAATAGCGACAGCAAACTCCATAGGATCAGGCTCCGCCAGGAAAAACCTCCTAAAGCCTGCGGAGAAAATTCCCATTTTTCTGACCAGCTTGCCCGCAGTCCGGATGAGTCGCCACTCTGCTTCGCGTGGAAAAGGGCGACCACAAAGGCGTTCGCCAGGATGAGCCCGACGACGACACAGCCAAACGCGGCAATTAAACCCCAGTGACCCGACTGCGCGGGGGTTCCGTCCTGGCCCAGGGCAGGACTACCAAGCCAAAAGACAATTCCGAACGTTAGCGAAAATCTGCCCATGTAATCACTCCTTAGTTGTGGCCGTCCCCGCATACTGCACCAGCCTCGGTGGCTTCTCATCAGCTTCCAACAACCATACGTTGCGAACTTTGAAGTACTGGATTAATTCTTCGTTCTTCTCTGGGTCCATGTCGCGTGCCCAGACCACTTTGGAATTGTTAATCTCGGCATCGTTGTATACCCACTCGGCAAATGCGTTGTGGTCGGTCCGATAGCGAACAATCATGAACTGGCCCCAAGCCAGCCGCTTTAGCGGCCTTTCACATTTTTCAAAATAGCATTAACAAATCCAATTTCCCTCAGAAGCAAGCTCATCACCAGTTCACGTGTGTTTCTCTATTCTGCCGCATGAAAACGAATTGCTGCAGTGCTGAGATCAGTTCGCTGGACACGAAATCGGCCAAGTGCGGCGGAGCGGCCCAACTGCGTGTGGTTTGGACGAATCAGGCAGGGCAAACGATTGTATACATTTGTTCACATTTGCTGGGGAAATGACCGGCCTGGTTCGCCCGGCTACGGTTTCCCGCCGAGTTCAGCACGTGAGTGTAAGTCCATGAAATTGAACCAGGAACAAAGGTTTCGGCGATCACCACCGTCTGGCATTGCAACTGCAATAATACTGTCCTGAGAAGCACCACGAAGCCTTCCCCGCGGTGAGGCATGCGCTCCACGCTAGAGACCAGCTTCCGCGACAAGTCGCGTTCTGAGACTTGGGACTCCGCCGAGGCGGCCAAACCCCATCAGATCGAAGTGTCGGTTGTCATCCCGTGCTTGAACGAGGCGCGCTCGATTGGATTCTGCGTAGATAAAGCCATAGCCGCTTTCCGCGATACCGGTATTGCGGGAGAAGTTGTGGTGGCTGACAACGGTTCCAGCGACGGATCGATGGCAATCGCGGAGCAGCACGGCGCTCGGGTCGTGCGCGCAATATTGAAAGGCTACGGCAGCGCACTGCGCAAAGGCATTGAAGACGCCAGCGGCGAATTCATCATCATGGGTGACGCGGATGGCAGCCACGATTTCTCTGAAGTTCCGCGCTTCGTGAGCAAATGGCGCGAAGGATACGAATTCGTCATCGGCAATCGTTTTCAGGGCGAAATTAAGGAAGGAGCAATGTCCGCGCACCATCGCTTCCTGGGAACGCCTGTGCTCTCTGCGTTGCTGAATTTATTCTTCAGAGCGGGGGTCGGAGACATTAACTGCGGAATGCGAGGTATGACCCGCGAACTCGCCCGCCGTATCGACTTCCGCACCACGGGAATGGAATTTGCTTCCGAGTCACTGATTAAAGCCACTAAGGCTGGCGCGCGCCTGGCCGAAGTTCCCATCACTATGTGGCCCGATCAGCGAAATGGCCCGCCGCACCTGCGAACTTTCCGCGACGGCTGGCGTCACTTGAGATTCATCTTTCTTTCCGCGCCAAATTGGTTATTCCTCATGCCCGGTGCATTGCTACTCGCGGTTGGAATTGGCTTGGTTTTATGGCTGCTCCCCGGTCCTCGTTTCGCGGGTAAGATAGGCCTGGACGTTCACACCATGGCGCTGGGCATGATGCTGGCGCTTTCGGGAGTCCACGTCATCTCGATTGGCCTCTTCGTAAAAGTCTTCTCTTATACCGAAAAGCTCTCTCGTAACCAGCGCACGTTGGCTGCCTGGTTGAAGCGCGTCAGGTTGGAACATGGATTAATACTCGGAGGTGTTTTGGCTCTCGGCGGCGATGGAGATACTTTTTTCTTCGGTGTTCCTCAGCATGCTGGGAATCAATCGTTCGACCTACATTGGCGACTAGTCTAAAACGGTTTCTCCCAGACCACTGTGATGTACTTGTTGTTAAATCCATCGCGTAAGGTTGACCAGAGTCGTAGGAAAAAATGCGCAGGATGCTGAATGTAGAACACAGCTAGATGGGGGCGCAAATTAGTGCTCCGTGCTTCCTGGCGCGTGGCAATTCTGAGTGGACTATAAGGCTGTATTTGACTATGTGAGCTCAAAAATTTCAAAGAGCACGTCTCCCCCAAGCGCCGGAACGTTCGGAAGGAAAAATTCGATTTGTGGTGAGGATTTGCGTCAACTGAGGGTGTAATGGGAACGGAAGCAATCAAGCGTCCGCCTGGGACGAGTAGCGAGACTAAATGTGCGAATAAGGCACGCGGGTCCTCGACATGCTCGATTGTTTCCAGGGAAACTATGTTTTCAAAGTGGCCCGCCGATTGAAATTCTAAAGCATTTGAACACACGAAAGATACCCGCTGCCGTCCGTATTTTTCGACGGCATACTGGACTGCCGGACTGCTGATGTCTACTCCAACCGCTTTGGTGACCACTGGACTGTCCGACAGCAAGGCAGTCCCGTAACCTACTCCGCAAGCGATATCCAGAACGGATCCGGGAACGAGGTTGTCTTTGGCGAATCGATATCGATCAAGATGCAGTCGCAGTGTTTCCGAGCCCGTAGTTTCGTCGGATCGGAGCTCGTCCGGAACTATTCGCTCAAGCGAATTGGGGTCGATGCTATTCGTCATAGCCGTACGTCGGATTCACAACCCTTGCCGTGCCTCTCGCCCACGAATTTGGCGGGAGCTGCCACAATCGATGTTCGAGGGGAATCAGGGTTGCGCAAACCACCGCTGAAACCCCACCACAATAACCGAAAACCCCCGTCTGCGTGCGAGCTGGATACAACCACGTTCCAAAGGCTCGAACCAACGCTCACCAACATTAGGGAAGATGAAAGCGAGAAGGATCGACAATCTCGTCAAAATGAATTCAATCCGAATCATTTGAGATACGGGTCCGCGTCTGCCCACGCCCATGTGCAGTGGCGAGTACCTCTGCCATTCCCCTGGAATATGGGAGCAGCCTCGGCGGCTTCTCATCAGCTTCCAGCAACCACACGCTGCGATCTTTAAAGTACTGGATTAATTGCTCGTTCTGCTCCGGGTCCATATCCCGTGCCCAGACTACTTTGGAATTATCAATCTCGGCATCGTTATATACCCACTCGGCAAATGCATTGTGGTCCGGCCGATAGCGAACGATCACGAGTTGATTCCCAGGAAGTTGCTCGAGCTGAAACAGAGTGGCTGCCCGTCCGAAGCTGTTTGGGCCTCGCTGGTCCCAAGCTGGCACGTGAGACTGGGAGAGGGGGATATGCAGCCGCCCAGCAAGGCTCGCAGCCAGGAACATTATCACCCAAATAGCTGGAATTCCGCGCACTATGAAGAGTCCTGCCGGTTTGTCCCATGGGCGCCAGGATCGAAGGCGTCGCATAGAAATTAGCACGAGCGCAAGCGCTACGCTGGTGAGTGGGGCTGCGTAATGAGGTGAAAACAGCGTAACCTCAAGACCCACAACACCCACCAGAAACGTGAAGAAAACCACGATCAGGAATCGCGTCTGCGTGCTGATGCTCCGCCACTTGAAACCATAGGGCAAGATGATACTCAGCAGCAGCACAGGAAGGGTCAGAGCGGGTCCGAGAAAGAACCTCCATAACCAAAGCGATCGGCCGAGCAAAGCGTACAGAACTCCCTGCCAGGAACGATTGGAGATGACTCCCTGGACTCCGTCGCTATAAGCATCCTGTATGACCTTGTGGTTATAGCTTGGTGGCTGCCTCAGCGGTTGCCAAATCAGGTACGGCAACGATGAATATGTTTCTCGCTCCACTTGATAGGGCGAGCGGAAAGGACTGCCGGTCACGCGCCAAAAATAATAGCCGGTAGTGGCGCACCCGAGCGTCAGCACCAGGCACAAAGGGACAATTGCGCGCAGCAATTTGTCCCGCAAAGTTGGTCCAGACTTGCGGGACAACCATATGAGCAATGCAATCCCCATCGGTAAGCTGAAAACGAGACCTTCATATGGACGGCTGTTCGCGAGGATTGCCAGCCCCACACCCATGATTATCGAGTGGCGCAGATGCGGGAAACGAGTGATTCTTGGGAGAGCGCCGATCACCAGTGCTCCTCCAATTGCGCCCGCTGCCCCACCCCAGTAGCTGTTCGCCCAATAACCGAGCACTCCGAACCGAAGGACGGCCAGGAAGCCACCGAGCAATGCCCACCCAGCGGGCAACCATCCCTGTAACATCCAACAGATTGCACTGCACATAACCCCAACGCTGAGCCAGACACCCCAGAAAGGATGCCCGGTGATGATTTGGCCCGCTGCCAGAATCAATCCCTGTGTAGCTGGGGCATAGCCCTGGTAAGTTGGCTTCTGGATTACGCTGAAAGTTTCGAAATGGACCCACATCGGGTGAGTTGGATTGGTGACTCGGCCGTGAGAAAAGGTATTCGCTATGAGGAGATATCCAAACTCATCATGAACGATTGGTTCCGGGACATGCAGAATGGGCAGAAGTACGATCCGAAGGAACAGCGCCGCGAATCCCACCACGGCCACGCTGAGCCTCCGCTTTTCTGCCAGCCGGGAGAATCCCCGTTCCAGGCGCTCGAAATACTGCGAGCAGACCGTCGGTCGCACGAAGGCGACGAACACAGCAAGTACCAGCAGAATGAACTCAATTAACAGCACTTGTGATATATGCCTTGTATGGAGGAGTTCGAGTTGCCTCGTGGCAGACCGTGTCCTTCCGCACCATAAACAGATACCGTCCAGATCTTCAATAGCTTTGAAGCTCCCCGTTCTGCTGTGAAGCGGGTTATGACTGCGTTCATGGAGTCACACTGATTTCAAAGTTGCCAGTTTTCTCAACCTGTGCTGCAACGGCCTTACGTCCAAACACCATAAGGGAGCTACCACATGGCAGGGACAATCTCCCCCAAGTTTTCTGCTCTAGCCGTGATAACCCATAGAGCAGGTCATTCGCCCAAGCGACAGGTATCTCAGGTGGTTCTGGTTCGGTCCTGAAGATTCGTTCTGCAATTCGAGCTGCGATCTTCGCCGGGAATAGCCAGTGGAAGAAGTATCGTTCACTTTCGATACGTAAATCTGTTTGCGATGCCAGTTTCCGAAAACTCTCCTTGGTATAGCGTGTGTAGTGCTGGTTGATCGTGTCGTGTGTAGTCCAAAGCAGTTTAAAAGCTGGGACAGTGACCAAGAGAACACCGCCGGGCTCCAGAAGCCGTAGTGCATACCGAATCGCAGGCGCTGGCTCCGGCATATGCTCCAGTACGTCCAGCATCAGAATGAGCGAAAATTGACCGTCAAGCTGGAGGCGCTCATCGAATGCGCCGATGTGAATACGCGAACGATGCTTTCCCGATTTGTTGACCAGATCTTCAAATGGCTCGACACCCTGGACGTCTCCAAATTCCAGCAAACGATCAAAGAACAGACCGTCACCGCAACCCACATCCAGAATTCTGCGCCAGCCCCCTGCCGGTTGATTGGCGCGAATTTCCTCTAAAACCATTTTTTCCCGTGCACGCCACCACCAATGGCGTTGATACAGTTTGCGATACGCTTTGCCGTAGTCTGCT
>WNGJ01008030.1_pt1 | contig 13363 bp, 15 predicted proteins | sample 5400611 | NCBI WGS metagenome assembly WNGJ01 (sample SAMN13153375, study PRJNA577476) | soil metagenome | isolation source: 40 cm soil or saprolite under Garry oak tree replicate 1 | place: USA:California | collected 2016-06-15 | reverse complement strand
TAGTTCGGAAACTGCCCGTCGATACGCCGCGTCGTCAGCCACGCACCGTCCGTGGTGAAGAAGACGTGGTTCTCGTCCACGCCCAGCTGGATCTCGTCGGCGCCCTGGGCGATCCGAGCGAGTTCTCCCAGCGCTCGCGCCGGCACGATCGCCTCGAGCTCCGGCAGATCGTTCTCGAGCGCCGTCTCCTTGACTGAGAGGCGATAGGAATCGGTCGCCGCCATCACGAGCTTTCCCGGCTCGAAGCGGACCAGGATCCCCGTGAGTACCGGCCTCGACTCGTCACGCGAAGCCGAGCGGCTGACGCGGGCGATCGTCTCCAGGAGCGCTTCGCTCTCGACCGTATGAAGAGCAGACGCTGCGAGCTCCGGCAGGCGTGGGAAGTCGTCCGCTGCGTAAGTGTTCAGCCGATAGGCGGCCGAGCCGCAGGTGATCTGCACAGCGCTCTCTTCTGCCCGATGCTCGATCGAGACGTCGCTCTCCGGTAGGAGTCGCGCCAGGTCGAGCAAGAGGCGGCCCGGAACGACGACTGCGCCTTCCCCTTCTACCTGCGCCTCGAGCGACGTTCGCAGCGAGAGCTCCATGTCGGTCGAGGCGACCGTCAGCGTTCCCCCTTCGGCACGAAGCAGGATTCCCGTCAGGATCTGCACGGCCGTTCGCGCTGAGACACCGCGCGAGACGATCCCGAGCTTCTGGGCCAGCTCGTCCTTGGAGCAAGCGATCTTCATAGTCCCCGAGCTTGTCACTGTGTCTGTTTCCATCTCTTAGAAAATCCTTTGCAGTAGTACATAGGGAGTGTGGACTACGGGGAAGACGCCTGGCAGCGAGGCCACTGGGTGCTTCTGGCTGTGGACGCGAGTTGGGGGAAAGAGAGCGGAGTGCACAGGCCAGCGGGGGTCTCGAGATCGATCCACAGATTTACCGGAGTTGTTTGATGCGTGCGGTCAGTTCTTGCACAAGGTTGTAGACAGAGCGATCCTCGCGGATCAGGCGCGCGATCTTCGAGGTGGCATGAATGACGGTCGTATGGTCGCGCCCGCCGAACTGCTTGCCGATCTTCGGTAGCGACGAGTCGGTCAGCTCGCGCGAGAGATACATGGCTACCTGCCGCGGGTAGACGATGTTCTGGGAGCGCTTCTCGCCGCAGAGCTCGTCGAGAGAGAGGCCGAAGCGCTCGGAGACCGTCTGCTGGATTCGCTCAATCGAGACCTGCGGGGTCTCACCCTGGGGGAAGACGTCCTTCAGCACGTCGGTGGCGAGGTCCTCGCTCATCGGGCGGCCGGTCAGCGACGAGAAGGCGACGACTCTCGTGAGCGCGCCCTCCAGCTCGCGGATGTTCGACGAGATCCGCCCTGCGATGAAGGTCAACACCTGTGGGTCGGAGACCTGGATTCCGTCCGTCTTCACCTTCTTGCGCAGGATCGCGATGCGAGTCTCGAGATCCGGCGGCTGGATGTCGGTGATGAGGCCCCACTCGAAGCGCGACCGCAGCCGCTCCTCCAGCGTGGAGATCTCTCGCGGCGGCCGGTCGGACGAGATCACGATCTGCCCGCCGGCCTCGTAGAGCGAGTTGAACGTATGGAAGAATTCTTCCTGGATCCGCTCCTTGTGTTCGAAGAACTGGATGTCGTCGATCAGGAGCAGATCGTAGGTGCGGTAGCGCTGTTTGAAGCCCTCGATCCGTTTGTCGCGCAGAGCGTTGATGAAGTCGTTCATGAACGTCTCGCTCGTTACGTAGCGGACGGAGAGCTCGCGCGCCTGCTCCTCGACGTACTGGGTGATCGCCTGCATCAGATGTGTCTTGCCGAGGCCGGTGCCGCCGTAGATGAAGAGCGGGTTGTAGGCCTGCGCCGGCGCTTCGGCCACCGCGAGCGCGGCTGCGTGGGCGAAGCGGTTCGACGATCCGATCACGAACGAGTCGAAGGTGTACTTCGGGTTCATGCCCACCGTGAAGGCGCTTTTCGGTTGCGGTTCCGTGACGACCGCGGACGACCGGTCGCCGCTCTCGGCAACCGCGAGCGTCACGTTTCGTTCGTGACCGGTCGTGTCACGAACGGCGGCGCGAATCAGGCCTAGGAAGTGCGTCTCGATCCACTCGCGCGTGAAGTCATTCGGGACCGCAAGCACGAACGCGTCGTCCCCGAGGTCGGCCCCACCCACGTCCCCGAACCAGGTCCGATACGTGGTCTCGTTGAGCGCTTCCCTGAGCCGACTGGAAACCTCGTCCCACAGGCTCTCTGCGGTCAGCTCGATTGGGTGCTCCACGGCGGGCGGCTCGCTCCTCTTCCTGACGAAAAGAACGGCGAGCATAGCAGCGGTGTCGAGGGCTCACAACGCCCCTTTCGGGGGATCGTCTTCTCCAAAAAAGTACGCAATTTGCAGCACTTTCTGTTGCCTTTCGAGACGCGTCCACACCACTCTCCACAGCTGTGGATTACTGCCTCAATGGGCGACACTCGCGCGTCTTTCCCGGCATGGCTGCGCCGATCGACCGGCGCTTCGGCTCGCCCTCGTGTGTGGACAACTGACCCCCCGACCCTCGTCTATACTGACCACCACGCCGTCCGTTCCGGGCGGTCTTTTCTCATCATCGTCTCGACGTGAAGCGGACCTACCAGCCCAACGTGCGCAGGCGGAAGCGCAGGCACGGCTTCCGGGCTCGCATGGCCACTCGCGCCGGCCGCGCGATCCTCAAGCGGCGCCGCGCGAGGGGTCGCAAGCGACTCTCCGCGTAAGAGCGGGCCGCCGGGTGCAACGCCGCCATCGCCTCTCCCACTCGCGGGACTTCGATGCCGTCTACCGGCGGGGTCGCTCGGTCTCGACGCGCCACTTCGTCTTGCACACGTTCACGCGTGAGGAGGGCGATACCGAGGAGCCACGGGTGGGTTTCGCCGTTCCGAAAAGCGCAGGCAACGCGGTCGCCCGGAACCGGATCAAGCGGCAGCTGCGCGCGATCTGGCGCGAACGGGTCGACGAGCTGCCGAGCTCCAGCGACTTCGTGCTCGTCGTTCGCCCGGGTGTCGCTGAAGCCGCCGAGGCGCAGGGGTTCGAATGGCTGGCGGAGCGTGTGGACGAGGTGCTCGGGAAGGGGCGCATTGGATAGGACCCGCGCACAGCTGGACGCTTCTGGGATCACGCCTCCGCTGCACGCTGCAAGGCTTTTGGCCTATCCCGCCATAGGTCTCGTGCAGCTCTACCGGCTCTTCTTGAGCCCGCTCTTTGGCGGCTCGTGCAAGTACTACCCCTCGTGCTCGCAGTACGCGCTCGACGCGTTGCGGCAGTACGGGTTCTTCAGGGGCGCCATCCTCGCCGGCTGGCGCCTGCTCCGTTGTAACCCGTGGAGTCACGGCGGGGTCGACCACGCGCACGACCAGCGGGTGTTTCGATGATCCACGCCCTGCTCGCGAGCCCGCTGACTCCGATCGAGCATCTGCTGCGACACGTGCTCGACTGGATCCACGGGACAATCGGCCTGCCGTGGGCGTGGTCGATTGTGGCGCTCACCCTGATCGTCCGGATGCTGCTCGTGCCGCTGACGGTGAAGCAGATCCACTCGATGCAGAACCTCCAGCGGCACGCTCCGCAGATGAAGGAGATCCAGAAGAAGTACAAGGGCGACCGGCAGCGGATGAATCAGGAGTTGATGGCGTTCTACAAGGAGAACCAGATCAACCCGGCGGCTTCCTGCCTGCCGCTTCTCGCCCAGCTGCCGGTCTTCTTCGCGCTCTACTTCGTCCTGCGGAACTTCTCGCACCACCCGCCCAAGGGGAGCCTGTCGTGGTTGCACGTCGTCCCGAATATCGCGGCGCATGCGAACTCGCACTGGTCCGGATATCTCCTGCTGGGGATCTACGCTGCGAGTCAAGTCTCCTCGACCTACTTCATGGGCGCGACGATGCAGAAGTCGCAGCGCAACCTGATGATGGTCCTCCCCCTGCTCTTCGTGCCCATCCTGGTCAACTTTCCGATGGGCCTCGTTCTCTACTGGGTGACGACGAACCTGTGGACGGTCGGCCAGGGGTTGATCACGAGGCGGCTCGTCGCCAAGACGGCGCCGGTCTCGACGAGACGCAGCTCGCGCACACCTCGACGTGACGAGCCGGACGACGGGGACGGCGCGAAGCGAACGCCCGGGACGCCGAAGCCCGCGCCGGCGGCCGCCGGGCCGCCTAGACGCGTGAAGAAAAAGAAAGCGCGGAGATGAACAGCGAGCTCCAGGTCGAGACGACCGGCGAGACCGTCGGCGAAGCCAAGTGGGCGGCGCTGCGGGAGCTCGAGCAGCTCCAGCCGGGGCTCGACAAAGCCGCGGTCCGCTTTCAAGTCGTCTCGGAGGGCGAGCGGGGACTGCTCGGCGTCGGGTATGCACCCGCGCGCGTGATCGCGACCGCCCCGGCGGGCGCGGCAGAGCCGGAGCCCGTAGGCCCTGCGCCCGACGAGAGCGAGCTCGCGGGTGAGGTTCGCGAGGTGATCGAGCGGATCGTGCGAGGGATCGGCGTGCAGGCTCGCATCGAGCTCGCCGAGGACGACGACTCGATCGTCGCCTCGTGCTCCGGTCGCGACCTCGGCCTGCTGATCGGCAAGCACGGCCAGACGATCGATGCGATCCAGTACCTCGCAAACGCGATCATCTACCGCGCTCATCCGGACGACGTGCGCAAGCCGGTGATCGTGGACGCGGCCGGGTATCGAGCCAGGCGCCAGACCGCCTTGGACGCGTTGGCTCTTCGCAGCGCAGAGCGAGCGGTCTCCAGCGGCGCGCGCGTCGAGCTCGACCCGATGACGGCGGTCGAGCGCAAGGTCGTCCACGTTCGGCTGAAGGACTTCCCGGGCGTCGAGACCTCGAGCGAGGGCACGGAGCCGAACCGCTACGTCGTCATCGCTCCCGCAGACTCGTAGTCTCGAGCGCTGGCTCGAGTCACTGCTCGCCACGCCGGGCCTGACGGCTATCCGCGACCCGTCGGAGGCCTGGCGCGTGCACGTGGAGGAGAGCCTGGCAGCGGTCGAGCTCGTGCGACGTTTCGATGGGCCGATCGTGGATGTCGGCTCGGGTGGAGGTGCGCCGGGGATCCCGCTGGCCGCCGCGCTGCCGGAACGGGAGGTGACGCTGTTGGAGGCGAACGCACGGAAGTGCGCCTTCCTCGAGCAGGAGGCGCGCGCGTTCTCGAACGTTCATGTCGTCCGCGGGCGCGCCGAGGAGCAGGAGACCGATCAGTACGGCGTGGCCATGGCCAAGGCGCTGGCCCCGCCTCCGGTCGCCGCGGAATGGTGCCTGCCGCTTGTCGTTTCGGGCGGAGCGGCGATTCTCTTCGTCGGGCCGAGCGCCGACCTCGCGGCCGTCGAGAGGGTGGCGGAGCAGCTTGACTCCGGACCGCCGGAGCAGCACGGAGGAATGCTCGTCGTGCCGAAGCTCGGGCCCACTCCGCCCGGCTTTCCACGTCGCCCGGGAATGGCCAGGAAACGTCCGTTGGCCTGAGTAGTCTCGGCTCTGTGCCGGGAAGAACTTACGCGCTCGCGAACCAGAAAGGCGGCGTCGGGAAGACCACGACCGCAGTGAACCTGGCGGCCTGTCTCGCCTCGGCGGGCGAGCGCACGCTGCTCGTCGATCTCGACCCGCAGGCCAACGCGACCTCCGGGCTCGGAGAGCGCGCGAACGGGACCTCGAGCCTCGACCTGCTCGACGGTGCGCCGGTGCAGGAGCTGGCGAAGCCCACGCGTTTTCCGAACCTCGAGCTCGTGCCCGCACGCCAGGAGCTTGCAGGCGCCGCAGTCGAGCTCTCCCGCCGGCCAGACGGCGACCGTTTCCTCGCCGACGCTCTCGCGGGCGGCACCGACGCGTACTCATTCGTCTTCGTCGACTGCCCGCCGTCGCTCGGGCCGCTGACGGTGAACGCGCTCGCCGCCTCAGACCGAGTGCTCGTGCCGGTGCAGGCTGAGTACTACGCGCTCGAGGGACTTGCGCAGCTCGTTCGCTCGGTCGAGCTCGTGCGCTCCCGGCTCAACCCGAAGCTCGCGGTCAGCGGTGTCCTGCTGACGATGGTCGACCGGCGGACTCGGCTGGCCGCCGACGTGGCCGAAGAAGTGCGTCGGCATTTCGGCGCGCTCGTCTTCCGGACGTCGGTTCCCCGCTCGGTTCGCGTTGCCGAGGCACCGAGCCACGGGCTTCCGGTCACCTCGTACGATCGTCGCTCACCCGGCGCCGAGGCTTACTGGAAGGTGGCGATGGAGCTTGTCGACCGCTCCTGACGCGAAGCCGCGCCGCGGTCTGGGCCGTGGCCTCGAGGTCCTGATCGGCGGCGCCGTCGACTCGGAGCTTGCGCACCTTCCGGTCGAGACCGTTCACGCCAATCCGCGCCAGCCGCGCCGGAAGTTCGACTCCGAGGCCGCATCCGGGCTCGCGGAGTCCGTCAGCGCCCAGGGCGTCGTCCAGCCGATCCTCGTTCGCCCGCGCAAGGCGGGTGGTTACGAGCTGATCGCCGGCGAGCGGCGTTGGCGAGCGGCGCGCGAGGCGGGACTTCCGACTGTGCCCGCCGTCGTCCGTGAGGCCGACGACCGCGACTCGATCCTGCTCGGCCTGGTCGAGAACGTCGCGCGCGAGCAGCTCTCACCGGTCGAGGAGGCGCGAGCCTCGGCGCTACTCATCGACGAGTTCGGCCTCTCGCTCGGTGAGCTCGCGGAGCGGCTCGGCCGCTCGAAGCCGGCCGTCTCGAACCGTCTGCGGTTGCTCGAGCTGCCGGACGACGTGCTCGCGATGCTCGAGCGCGGCGAGCTGACAGAAGGTCACGCGCGCGCGGTGCTCGCGGTCCCCGACGGCGACGGCCGGCGGCAGCTCGCCCGGCAGATCGTCCGCCGTGGAATGTCGGTCCGCGCCGCCGAGCGCGCCGCCCGCTGGGCCGGGGCCCGGACGAAGCGCCGCGCCTCTCGAACGCCGCTCGACCCAGCACTGGTCTCCCGTGCGGCCACAGCCGCCGAACGGGCGACCGGCTTCGGTGCCAAGGTGGTCGGTCACCGGCTCGAGATCGCGTTCGCCGACGAGCACGAGCTGGCAGAGCTCGCCGAAGCGCTCGAACGCCTGGCCTAGCCCGGCCGTATCTCGGTGGCAAGCCCGGGCGTTAAACCTTCGTCATGCACGGAATGTGGCTCCAGGACCTCGAGTCGCTTGAGGCAATCTCGCAGGATCACCTTACGCGTGATCTCTTCCTCCGCATGGCGGCCATGTCGCAGGCCGGCCGCCTCGGACCGTTCCTCTCGGAGCTCCAGCGCGACCAGGATCTCGACGACGCAACGAAGGGCACCCTGACGGAAATCGCCGAAGACCCCTCGTTCCTCCTAGCCGTCGAGGACTACCTGCAGCGCACCGAAATCATCCACTAGCTCTGCGCGCCGCCGCGACCGACATGGCGGGCGCGGCACTCTGCGGTTACGGGGTAGAGATGATCCGGAATGAAGTCGTCATGGCCCGCGATAGCGGGCCGGACTTCGTTCCGGGAATGGGCGATCGTGGATTCGAACCACGGACCTCCGCCTTATCAGAGCGGCGCTCTAACCGACTGAGCTAATCGCCCGCCGGACGCCGGATTGTAGCGACAGGTGGCTTTACGTTGCGCACTCCCTCAAGGGATACCGGAGGCCTCCCTGCGGGTCGATGAGGAACCAGGAGCATCAGTCTCCCTGCGGCATGGAACTCGGCGATCTCGTCATCTACCTGGGGCGTCTCTACGTCCTGCGCGGCCTCGATCCCATGGGCCTTCCCGATCGCTGGGCCGATCTGGAGGACGCCCTGACCGGTGCTCGTCTGCGCGCTCCCGTGAGCCAGCTCGAACCGGCGCCGCTCCCTTCCACATAAGGGTTTGTCGAGGAGCCACTCGGCTAGAATGAAGGCCCGGAACGAGAGGCTGCGATGCACGAGATGGTCATCTACGGCGTGAGCTTCGACCTCGTCGGCAAGCAGCCGATCGTCTTGTTGAAGACCGCAGAAGGGAACCGGTTCCTGCCGATCTGGATCGGCCATCCCGAAGCCGCGGCGATTCTGATGAAGCTCCAGGGCGCCTCGACGCCGCGGCCGATGACGCACGACCTCGTCACGGACATGCTCGGCCAGCTCGATGCGCAGGTGACGCGGATCACGGTGACCGAACTGAAGGAGAACACTTTTTACGCGAGCATCACCGTCCAGCAAAACGGGTCGGAGATCGAGATCGACTCGCGTCCGTCCGACGCGATCGCGCTCGCGGTCCGTGCCGACGCGCCGATCTTCGCCGCCGACTCGGTGATCGAGGAATCGGCGATCGAGTTCGAGGGCGAAGAGGTGAACGAGGAAGAGATCGTGTCGGAATTCAAGAAATTCCTCGACAGCGTCACGCCGGACGAGTTCGCAGTCGAAGACGAAGCCGACGACTCGTAGGAGGGCTTGACGAAACGCAGTCTGTGCCCTCGGGCCACGCTGGTCGCCCCGATGCCGCGTCCTCAGTCGCGCCGATAGCTAACTGCTATCGACACTCCCTGCGTCCTTGCCTCGGAACGACCATCGCATCCCGAGGACGAGCGGCGTTCCGCCAAGCCCTCCTAGCCGCCGCGCTCGACTTCTCGCTTCGTAAGGTCGAGGATCTCCGCGAAGAACTCCCGCAGGCCTGCTGTCGTCAGCGGCCCACGGTTCGCACGCGCGAGGTACTGGAGCATCCACTCCTCGCGCTCCGGGTCGACGAAGTCCAGGCCGCGGGACTCCTTGTAGCTCTTCAGCCGCGCGACGAGCTTGAGCCGCGCGTTGATCGCCTCGACGAGCGCGCGGTCGTTGTCGGAGATCTGCTCACGCAGCTGACGGATCAGAGGGTCGTCTGCCGGCGAGCTCACGGTTAGTAGTAGATGTCGACTTCGGTGCCGTACGGATCGAGTTGGTAGACCCGCGGCGCGATCCAGACGGGCAGGCGCACGCAGCCGTGGCTCGCCGGGTAGAACGGCACGGAGGGGTAGCCGTGGATTGCGAAGGCACCGACGAAGAACGACGAGTCGAACATGCCGTCGGGGAGCCAGCCCGGCACCTTGCTGTAGACGTGCCAGCGTCCGACCGGCGTGTTGCCGGTCGCACCCGTGGAGGCGTGGCTGACCAGGACGACCTGGCCGCCGCGGACGACGAGGAGCACCTGGCGGGTCTTGTTGACCTCGATGTGGTCACCGGGATACCGGGCTCGCGGCACGCTCGCGTTCAGGAGCACATTCCAGAAGACGGAGGTCACCTGACCCGTGCGGGGGAGGCCGTGCAACTTCTGAAACGCTACGACAGCGTCGCGGGTGTCCTCGTCGAAGGCACCGTCCACACCGCGTAACCCATAGTGAAGGTCGTTGAGCCGCGCCTCGAGCGCACGCACGCTCGGGCCGCGCGAGCCGAGCGAGAGCGACGGCACGTAGACGTCCCGCCGGATCGTCCGCTGCGCAGTCGCGAAGCCGGCCCGGGGCAGGCTGAAGACGCGGATCCGATAGACGGTCTCGCGGTTCGTCCCGAGGTGCAGCACGACGGGCCGGAGGTAGTTCGCCGCCACCACACGCGCCGGGCCGCGCCAGATCTCCACGCGCACGGGCCCCGCGGGGCGGAGCGAGGCGTGAAGCACGAGCGGCGTGTGTAAGTGCCCCGTGCCGGCGACCGCAGCGTGCAGGTCGGGGCGAAGCTGCACCCCGGCGGCCTTCGACGCGACCCCGTTCCAACGCAGTTGATAGTTCCCGGGCCGGACCAGGCGTGCACGAACACGGACGTGGCCACGCTTGTCCGCCGAACCGGTCGCGACGTGCCGCTCGCCGAGGTAGAGCTCGACCCTCGTCCGGCCGACTGCGGGCCGGAGGCGGCCCCGGAAGGTCGTCCAGGCGGCGTAGGCTGCCTTACGAGGCGCCGAGAGCGAGAGGGCCATCGACCTGATCGGAACGTCCGCCCGCAGTGTCGAGCCGTCTGCTCCGGTTCCCGTGACCGTTGCGGTGAAGGCGCCGGTGCGGTACGTGTGCTCGGCGACAGGGCCGTCCGCCACGCTCCCGTCGCCGAAGTCCCAGTGATACGAGACGGCGTCGCCGGTGGCCGTGAAGGTGACGTGGAACGGCGCCGCTCCGGTCTGGGCCGAGGCATGGACGAGAATCGTCGGCGTCGCGGCCTGTGCCGCGGGCGCCAACGCTAGAGCAGCCACGAAGATCGCCGCGCGCCGCATTCGTAGCAGCATAACCACCTAGCTGGCTACCGCCAGCCCGAGCGCGAGCGCGTTGAACCCCACGTGCAGGACGAGCGGCGGGTACACGCTGCCGGTCCGTGCGCGCAGGTAGGTAAGACCGATTCCGAGCGCGGTCAGAATCGGAAGCGCCTCGACGAGCCCGTGCCAGAGCCCGAAGGCAAGCCCGACGAGCAGGACCGCCGCGGTCTGGCCGAACCGCTGGAGCAGGCTGAAGCCGAGACCCCGGAACGTGAGCTCTTCCACGACCGGGCCGACGATGGCGAACGCGACGACGTTTGCCGCGAACGGGCCTGCGCTTCCCGGCTTCCAGCCGTGCGGGGTCAGACCCTGCTCGCGCGCGGCGTGTAGAAGCGGGTTGAGGATGGACTCGAGCACGAAGACGGTGACGAGTACGCCGAGCGCGATCCATGCGGCCTGTCTCCAGGAGCCCGGGCGGCGGAGGCCGAACAACCGCCGACGGTCGGCGCCGCGCGAGATCGTGAGGACGAGCGCCAAGATCACCGCGAAGAGGCTGATCTCGCTGGCTGCGGTGCTGTATCGGTACAGCGCATCGTGCGGCGCCTTGGGTCCCGTGAAGCGCCCGATGTACGAAAGCGTCGAGAGGGCGCCGACGAGCGCGACCCAGCCCACGAGCCGGGCGTTCGAGCGATCGGTCATTTGCAGGCCTCGAACAGGTTCTCTAGCGGCGCCGGGATGAAGCGCATTCCTGCCGCTCGGGCTCCGGCCTCGTCCGCTGGGTCGTCCCCGACGTGAACTGTCCGCTCCGCAGGGACGCCGAGGCGCTCGAGCGCTAGCTCGAAGATGTGCGGTGCCGGCTTCGGCGAGCCCGCGTCGGCCGAGGTGACCACCACGCCGAAGTACCCCCCGATCCGGCCCCGGCGGCATCGAGGAACACGGCCGCGCAGTCCCGGCGAAGTGCGGCGAGGCGCTCGTCGCCGCGCCCCTCAACGGCATGAACGCGGTAGTACGCGACCTCGGCGGTGAAAGCTCGGGCGACCTCTTCGTGGGAGCGCTCGACGCCTCGCGTTCGAAGCAGTTCCCTGAACGCGGGCACCGGGTCGGCGAGCTCGACCAGCGTCCCGAACGCGTCGATCGTGACCGCCTCGACGCCGCTCAGGCGACCCACTGCCAGAGCGCCCACTGGACGACGGCGACGCCCAGCAGCAGGGCGCTCACCGCCACGATCGCCGCGTGCAAGCGCGGGCGCCCGCCGCCGAGCGACGCCAGCGCTAGGAAGAAGGGAAAGACGACGAGCCCGAACCGGGGCATCGACTGAAGCGGCCACCACTTGCTCGGGACACTGAGCGGGAGCGCCAGGCTGCAGGCGGCGAAGAGGCCGTAGGGGGCACCGAAGCGGCGCCAGGCGACGACCGTGAGCGCGATGAAGAGCAACAGGAAGGCGAGCCCCTGCAGGTTCTCCACCGCCGCGCGCATCGGGTCGATTCCGCTGACGGCGGTCCAGTACGCATGTGTGTGCGACCCGGAAACGAGTTGCTCGATTCCGGCCCAGCCTGCCCGGAGGCCGTCCCAGAGCCCGCCGAGCGGCCCGAATGGCGAGAGATGCCTGCGCCAGAGCCCCTCAGCGTCCTGGAACGCCAAGGCATCGCCAACCTGGAGCCAGAGGATCAGCGGGTAGATCGCGAACAGCGCCGGTGCGAGACCAAGCCAGGCGAACGCGCGCCGGCGGCGGGGCGAGCGCCAGGCTAAGAGCGCCAGGGCCGGCAGGAGCGCCACGGCCGTCGAGCGCGTCAGGAGCGCGAGGCCGGCGATGAGTCCCGCACGCGCGAACTGCCCTCGCTCGGCGAACACGAAGGCCGCCAGCACGAGCAAGAGGTAGAGCGACTCGCTGTAGACGGCCTGTAGGAAGAGCGACATCGGAAAGACCGCGAGGTAGAGCACAGCGCGCTGCGCCCCGTCGGCTCCCATGCGTGCCTCGGCGAGCCGGTAGAGCAGCAGAAACGCGCCCAGAGAGCAGGCGAGCGAGACGACGACCCCGGCCAGCACGTAGTGGCCGAAGAAGGCCCGCCCGAGCGCGCCGACGGTGGCGGGGTAGAGCGGAAAGAACGCCTTGGTTGCAGCGACCGTGTGGTCGTAGCCGTGCTTGGCGACCTGGAGGAAGAAGACGCTGTCCCAGCGCGCCCAGACGTCGCTCAGGTAGCCGAGGTCGTGCGTGTTGTGAAAGCGGTCCCAGTAGTTGACGCGCGGGTCGCTGTTGCGCGGGAGGGCGAGCAGTGCGAAGACGGCGGCCGCCCAGACCGCCGCCCGGCTCCACGCAAAGATGACGGGCGCGGGATTGGAGGCGAACGTCGGCCGCAGCTCGCGCCGAGCCTCTCGGGCCTGCCTAACCCGTTGACCGGCGGACACGGCGATCGAGATGATAGCGGCATGGCTGCGCGGATCTTCACTCCAACCGAGGCGAACGAGCTGCTCGAGGAGCTTCGGCCGGTGGCCGAGCAGCTGGTCGCGCGCCGGCAGGCCCTGACGGTCGCGGCGGAATCGCGCGCCGAGCTGGCCGGGCAGATCGCAGGAAACGGAGGTGGCCTCCAGCCCCAGGAGCTCGTCGACGTGCACGAGGCGCTCGAGCGCGAGGCGTCCGAGGTCGCACGGCTCGTCGAGGAAATTCAGTCGCACGGCGTGCTGGTCAAGGACCTCGATCGCGGGCTGCTCGATTTCCCTGCGATGCGGGGTGACGAGGAGGTGCTCCTCTGCTGGTGCGTCGGCGAGGACGAGATCGCCTACTGGCACGGAACCGAGGAGGGTTTCGCCGGTCGCAAGCCGCTTCCGTTCGACTAAGCGTGGGGGAACCCCTGGTTCCCCACGGACCCCCTCCTTCACGGCGGATTCTCATTGCGGGCGTCGCAGGAGCCGGCGATCGTTCGTCTGGTGGGACCGTCAGCGCCGCTGTGAGGCTCCCGCCGGGCGAAGCCCGGCTCCGCCGGCCGATCGTCGCTCACCCTACTAAGGAGCAGGGCTGCAGCCGTCGAACTATCGAACATGCCATGGGAGCGGATAGCCGTCGTCAGCGGCGTGCTCGCCGTCACCCTCCTGATCGCGAAGCTGATCGACGGCCGGATTGCGAGGCGCGACCTGCCGCCCGAGGCGCAGACGCGCTACCGCGTGCTGCGGCGCAGCGTGATGAGCCTGATCGTCGCCGTCGG
>WNGJ01023214.1_pt1 | contig 13365 bp, 12 predicted proteins | sample 5400611 | NCBI WGS metagenome assembly WNGJ01 (sample SAMN13153375, study PRJNA577476) | soil metagenome | isolation source: 40 cm soil or saprolite under Garry oak tree replicate 1 | place: USA:California | collected 2016-06-15 | reverse complement strand
GGCGGCAAACAGGGCGGCGGCGCGGACCTGACGGAGACGGGCCGTAAAGTGACCGCACTCTATCACGGAATGGAAGAGAATTGCTTGAAAGCGACCAGGCGCGGATGGCGAAAAATGTTGCGGGAGCTCAGGGGTTGATCGCTTGAGAATCTCCATCATTATTCCGGCTTTCAATGAACAACGGCTCATTGGCGAAACCCTTGCCCGCGTCCAGGCCGCCAGCGCGCAGTTCTGGCAACGCGGATGGGAGACCGAACTGATTGTTTGCGACAATAACTCCACCGACCGGACGGCGGAAATTGCCCGCGCGGCGGGAGCGACCGTGGTGGCTGAGCCAATCAATCAAATCGCGCGAGCGCGCAACACCGGGGCGGCGGTGGCCAGCGGCGATTGGCTGGTGTTTATTGACGCCGATTCGCACCCGAGCGGTGGATTGTTTGGCGAAGTGGCGGAGCAGATTCAAACCGGGCGGTGTTTGGCCGGCGGTTGCACGGTGAGGCTCAATGGACATTATCCTATCGGAGGTTGCTTGCTGGGGCTTTGGAACTGGCTAAGCCGCGGACTCAAATGGCTGGCGGGATCATTCATTTTCTGCGATGCGGCAGCTTTTCGGAGCGTGGGCGGATTCAACAACGAGTTGTTTGCAGCCGAGGAACTCGATCTAAGCCGACGGTTCAAACGGCTGGCTCGGGAGATGGACAAAAGGATCGTGATTTTGCATCGGCATCCTTTAGTGACCTCGGCGAGGAAGTTTCATCTCTACACACCGCGGGAGCATCTGTGGTTTTTGGCAAAGACGGTGTTGGCGGGCGGGCGGACTTTGAACAGCCGCCAAGCCTGTCATACCTGGTATGATGGAAGGAGGTAGAAAGCTTCCACCGGCGAGTCGGAGAGCGGAGGGCCGAGGCCGGCCCGACCTCTGACCTCTGACCTCCGCCGAGCGCGCGCGCAAACGCTTGCCAACCGAACGGGTCATTTGTTTAATGCGCCGGTGCTACAGCAGCAAACGCTCAATCGGCCAGCCACTTATTCCGGGGTCGGTCTGCACAGCGGCAACCGCGTCACGATGACCTTCCTCCCCGCCCCGGCCAACACCGGCATCCGCTTTCGCCGCCTTGACCTCGAGGGCAAACCGGAAATCGAAGCGCGGGTCGAGAACGTCGTCGAGAACAACCGATCGACCACGCTGGCCAAAGGCAACACCCGCATCCACACCGTCGAGCACGTACTGGCAACCTTCGCCGGTTATGGCATCGACAACGCGATCGTGGAACTTGACGCCAACGAACCGCCTATCGCCGACGGCAGTTCGCGCGAGTATTGCAAATTGGTGCAAGCCGCGGGCATCATCGCCCAGGATGAACGGCGCCAACCATACCGGGTGACTGCGCCGATCGAACTGGAAATGGGCGACACGGTGATGACGATGTTTCCCGATGAAGTATTCAAAATCACCTGCACCAGTTCCGACAAGCAAGGACGGTTCACGCAGCTTTATAGCGTGGAGCTTTCGCCCAAAACCTGGGAGCAGGAGCTGGCGCACGCGCGCACGTTTTGCTTCTTCGAAGAAATCGAGTATCTGATCACCAACGGTTTGATCAAAGGGGGCAGCCTCGAGAATGCGGTCGTGATTCGCGATGACGCAGTGCTGACCAACGAGCCGCTGCGTTATGCCGACGAATTTGTTCGACACAAAATGCTCGACATCGTGGGCGATCTGGCGCTGCTGGGCCGGCCAGTGCATGGACATTTGATCGCGGTCAAGCCGAGCCATTCGGCGAATTGCGAACTGGTGCGCCGAATTGCCGCCCAAATGCGCAAGCCTTTGCTGGCTGCTCAGTCATTCGCGCCACCAGCGGCGCCAGGCCTGCCGCCTCCAGGCGCGACGGGAGCGCAGGAAGCGGCCTCAACAGAGGGCGGGATGGACACGTTGCGGCTGATGCAAGTGCTGCCGCATCGCTATCCGTTTCTGATGGTGGATCGTGTTATTAAGATCGAAGGCAACCATATAGTCGCCGCCAAGAGCGTCACCGTTAATGAGCCCTATTTCCAGGGGCATTTCCCCGGCCAGCCGATCATGCCGGGTGTGCTGCAACTGGAAGCCATTGCGCAGGTGGCTGGAATCGTCATGCTCAAACGGGCGGAGAACGCGGGCCAACTCGCTTACTTCATGTCGGCTGACAAGGTCCGCTGGCGCAAACCCGTGCAGCCCGGCGACGTGCTGATTATCGAAGTGGAATTGACCAAGATGCGGGGAAACATTGGCAACCGGGAGAGGGAGAAGAGGCGCTAAAATCGGAAGTTGTTTTTGCACCAGCCCTAACGGGATTTACGATTTGCGATTGACGAGTGACGCGGCACGGGCAAAACGACTTCAAAGTCCGCTCTGGTATGGGCTTTGTTCGCGTCAATCGTAAATCCTAAGTGCCATGATCCATCCCACGGCCGTCATCCATCCCAAGGCGCAAATCGGCGCCGAGTGCCACCTCGGGCCGTATTGCGTGGTTGGGGAGAACGTGGTGTTGGGGTGCGGCTGCCGGTTGCATTCGCATGTGGTCATCGAGGGCCATACGCAACTGGGGCGGGGCAATGAAATCTTCCCCTTCGCCAGCGTCGGGCTCAAAACGCAGGATTTGAAATGGAAGGGCGGCCTGACGCGCACCGAAATTGGCGACGACAACACTTTCCGGGAATATGTCACCATTCACAGCGCCACCGGGCCTGGAGAAGTGACCCGGATTGGCTCAAATAATCACATCCTGGCTTACGCTCATATCGCCCACAATGTTTGGCTCGGCAGCCACGTGGTCATGTCTAACGTTGCGACGCTGGCCGGACATGTCACCGTAGAAGACTACGCGGTAATTGGCGGGTTGGCGGCGGTGCATCAGTTCTGTCGCATCGGCAAAATGGCCATCATTGGCGGGTGCTCCAAAGTGGTGCAGGACGTGCCCCCGTTCATGCTGGCCGATGGCAATCCGGCGGAGACGCGTACCATTAACAAGGTAGGCATGGAACGCCACGGCGTTTCGGAGACTGCGCAGACGGCGATGCGGATGGCATATAAGATTTTATTTCGCGAAGGGCTGACGATTCCCAACGCCCTGGCCCGGATTGAAACGGAATTGCCGAAGCTGGCAGAGGTGCAACACCTGGTTGAGTTTGTCCGCTCCAGCCAGCGCGGGATTAGCAAGTAGCGTTCTGAATACTGATGCGCGATGGAACAGACGTTGCCACCACTGACGCCGGCCACACTCTACCTGGTCGCCACGCCGATAGGGAACCTGGAAGACATCACGCTGCGGGCGTTGCGCACGCTTAAGGAATGCGACTTGGTGGCGGCTGAGGACACGCGGCGGACCGGACAGTTGTTGAAGCACTACGGGATTTCCAAACCGCTGTTGAGCTACTTCCGCTTCAATGAGGCGAAACGATGCCAGGAGATTATCGAGCGGCTGCGGCGTGGAGAAAAGATCGCCCTGGTGACCGACGCCGGCAGCCCGGGCATCAGTGACCCGGGACAGCGCGTCGTCCATGAGACCGTTGCCGCGGGCTTACGCATTGAACCAGTGCCGGGCCCCAGCGCGCTGGTTGCCGGGTTGACGGCCAGCGGGCTGCCGACCGATGAATTCCATTTCATTGGTTTCCTGCCCCACAAATCGGGCCAACGCCGGAAGCAATTGGAAAAATTCAAGGGGTTTGAAGGAACCTTGGCGCTCTATGAGTCGCCCTATCGCGTCGAGAAGCTGTTAGCCGAATTGAGGGAGCTTTATCCGAGCCATCGGGTGGTCCTGGCGCGAGAGTTGACCAAGAAGTTCGAGGAGTTTCTCCGCGGCACGCCGGCTGAATTACTGGAGGCGCTCAAGAAGCGCTCCTTGAAAGGAGAATTTGTGGTGATGCTCTCCGCCCAATAGCCTCCCGGGAGCATCGCCTCGCCCACCCGCCGCTGGTGCGGAGTTTGGGATTTAGGGGTTGAAATTATTTGCTTGTGCGTTTTGGATTCTATTCCTAAGTTAGTGTCATTCAGCAGCGAAGACTGGATGATGCGGAAATTGTCATTGGTGCTTTTTAAGCAGACGATTTGAGACCTGAGCACAGGAACGTTCACCAGGACTGAGCGGCAGATAAAACAAAAGCATCAAAAGCATCTATGGCCACTAAACTATTCGTCGGGAATCTACCCTTCACCGCAACCGAAAATGATCTCCAGGATCACTTCGCCCAAGCCGGCGCGGTTGTCGCAGTGAACGTCATGCAAGACCGGGCCACTGGCCGCTCGCGCGGTTTTGCGTTCGTGGAAATGGGCTCGCAGGATGACGCCAATAAGGCCATCAACATGTTTCACCAAAAGGATTTCCAGGGTCGCGCCTTAACGGTCAACGAGGCCCGACCGCGCGAAGATCGTCCAGCGGGCGGCGGTTACGGCGGCGGTCGGGGTGGACGTGGTGGTGGCGGCGGCGGCGGCTATCGTGATCGGCGCTGAGTCGATCCGTCCTGGCAGACCACCGGCCAACGGGACTGAAATTGGCGCGCAGTCAAAGGAACTTGCCGGGGTTGAGGATTCGGCGCGGGTCCAGGGCGTGCTTTAGCGTGCGGTGCAACTGACGCGCTTCGCGCGATACGGCGATGGGCCACCAGGGCAGCTTGGCCAGGCCGATGCCGTGCTCGCCAGTGATGGAGCCTTTCCAGGCCAGCACTTGACGGAACAATTCATCCAAAGCCGCGCGGGAGCGCCTGGCGGCGCGCGGCTGGTTCAAATCAACCATGACATTCACATGAATGTTGCCGTCGCCGGCATGGCCGAAACAGGCGATAGGCAATCCGTGCTTCTTTTGCAGTTGGGCGGTAAAACCGAATAAGTCCTCAAGCCGGCCGCGCGGCACGACAATGTCCTGGTTCAGCTTGGTCAGGCCGGTGTCGCGCAGAGAATAGGAAAACTCGCGGCGCATTCTCCAGATTTCTTCGCAACGCTCAGCGCCAAGAGCCCGTTCGATAAACAGCGGGCCTTGCCGGCGCACGATGCGCTGCAGGTCAGGCAGCTCAGATCGAACTGAGCGTTCCTGTCCGTCCAGCTCGACGATGACCTGCGCCCGGCACCCGCGCAACCGCGCGCTTTTGGTCCGCTGGTAAGCGGCAGCGAGGGTGAAAGCGTCTGCGACCTCGAGGGCCGAGGGCAGAAAACCGGCGGCAAAGATGGCCTGCACCGCGCGGAGCGCCTGTCGCATGGAAGCAAACCCGGCAGCCAGGCAGGCCCGAAACGGCGGCAACGGCAACAGTTTCAAGGTGGCCTCGGTGATCACGGCGAGCATACCTTCCGACCCGGTAAACAACCGCGCGAAATCGAAGCCCGTTTTGTTCTTGTGCGTGCGTCCGCCGACCCGCACCACCGCGCCATTTGCCAACACTGCCTCCAACCCCAGCACAAAGTCGCGCGTCACGCCATATTTCAAGCAGCGCGGGCCGCCGGCGTTGGTGGCGATGTTGCCGCCGATGAAGCTCTGCGCCCGGCTGGCTGGGTCGGGCGGGTAATACAATCCCCGCTTCTCGACTGCCTCCTGCAAATCCTGGGTGATAACCCCTGCCTGGACCACCGCGACGAAATCAGCGCCATTAATCTCCTTGATGCGATTCATCCGCGCCAACGACAGGACGATACCGCCGCAAATCGGGACGCAGCCGCCGACGTAGCCATAGCCGGCCCCGCGTGGTGTGATCGGAATATGATGCTGATTGGCAAAGCGAAGCACGATGGAGACTGACTTGGTGCTGCGCGGCAGAACAACCGCGTCCGGTTTGTGCGCGACAAGCCATTTATCGCCTGCGTGTTTCTCGAGAACGGAGGCCTCGAAACTGACTTCGCCTCGAGGCAGTAGTCTTGGCAATTGTGCCAGGGCCCTGCTCTTCACGCGGCGAGGGACTGGCGGAGGTCGGCAAAGACAATCACGCCTGCGCCGGTCTGGAGGAGGCTCTGCACTTGGACTTCCACCTGACGGCCAACGGCGGCTTGGGCATTGTTGACCACGACCATGGTGCCATCGGGCAGGTAGCCCACGCCTTGGCCTTTGTCTTTGCCCTCGCGGACCAATCGCAAGGAGAGCTGCTCGCCGGGGATCAGGATCGTCCGCATGGATTTGGCCACGTCATGCAGATTCACATATTTGACCGATTGCAATTCGGCCACCTTCCCCAGGTTGAAATCGTTGGTGTAGAGCTTGGCGCCCAGGATGCGAGCGAGGTGAACGAGTTTGGCATCGACGTCGTCCTCTTCCGGAAAATCGCCTTCGTGAATTTTCACTTCATTGCGCGGGTTATGCTGAATACGGTTGAGCATTTCGAGCCCGCGCCGGCCCCGCGCGCGCTTGATGGAATCATTCGAGTCGGCAATTTGCTGCAGTTCCTTCAAGACGAAACGCGGCACGATGATCAAGCCTTCGATGAAATTGGCTTCGATCAAGTCGGCAATGCGGCCATCGATAATGACGCTGGTATCCAGCAATAGCAGATGTTCAGGCTTGGTTTGGGGCGCGAAGCGCACGTAGGGGATGATCAGTGAAAAATCCTCCTTGTTGCTGCGCATGGCCAGCACCATGCCAATGTAGCCGAAGCTCAAAAACAGGCCCAGGCGGATCAACCAGCGCGTGGTTTCCTCGGCCTTTTCGAATAAGCCCGAGCCGTCAATGCGAAAAACCTTTGACCAACGCGTCAATGGCGATCATGAACCAGCCAAAGCCGAACCCGATGACCATGCCCAGCGCCCCTCCGTAGTTGTGGCTGACGAATTCGGGCCGGACCTGGCTGATGGCGTAGCCAGCGACGGTGCACAAACACAAAAATAAAATGCGTATTACCCAGAGGGCCATAAGTCATTCAGAGACAGTTTTGGGCGCCGACAATGGCCGGGGCGTTACCGGGGCATTGGTCCTGGGCGGCTTGTGTTGCCACAAGATGCCCCACAGGCCGAACCGGTTGAGGTTGCTGCTGGTAATGCTCAAGTTCTTCGCCGTGTCCTGGACGCTGGCGGCGAGTTGATCGTTCTTGAGCAGATTGCCGGCCAAACCCTTGCCCGCCTGCAAATCATCCACCAGAGTTTTCAATGCTTCGGTGGAAGCTTCAATGTTTTTCACCGCGGCGTCAACGCCAGTGCTATTAGTGGCCAGAACGGAGTTCAGGTTGGCGGCGAACGCGTTGAACTGTTCGGAAGCCAAGACGAGGTTGCTGCCCGAGAGGGCAAAAGACGGGCCGCTGGTGGCTATGAGCGAATTGATGCTGTCCACGGTGGTTAAGGCGCGTTCGGAGGCGCTTCGCATGTTTCCGACAGCCGTCGAGAAATTGGTCAAGGTTTGCTCATTAAGCACCAACCTCCGGACATCGGCAATAGCATCGTTAAGCTTTTTGGCAGTTTCGTCAAGGCGTTGGATGAATCCGCTGGCGGCGCGCGCGACCTCCTGAAGGTTGAACGGCGCCTCGGCCTGCGCGGTTTGACCATCCTCAAAGATCGGTCCCCGGTTTAGGGTGGGCATGATGGCCACGTATTGATCGCCCAGAAAGCCCGACATCTCAATCACGAACCGCGCGTCGTGGTGGATTTGGTATTGACTGTAAATGCGCAGAGTAATGGTCACATGGGTGCCTTGCGGGCTGAGCCTGATGTCGGAGACCGTGCCGACCTGCACGCCAGCCATCAATACGTAGGCGCGAGTTTTCAGCCCGCCGACGTTGGCGGCGCGCAGCAGGATGTTATACGTAGGCCGGAAAAAGGTGGTGCCTTTGCTGAACTGGAGTAAGAGCACGGCCAGCAGCACCAGGCCGATGAGAACAAACAACCCGACTTTCCATTCAAGGTGCGATTTGTTCATAAGCAAGCCGGCCTCAGAACTGGTGATCTTTGGGGTCCGAAACGCCCTGGACAAAGCGTTTCACGATGGGATCCTGGGACTCAAACATTTCATCGGGCGTTCCAGCCGCATAAATTTTGCCGTCGTGCAGCATCAGGATGCGCTGGCCCAGCCTGCGCGCGCTGCGCATATCATGGGTGACCACTACCGTGGTCACCTTCAGCCGATCGCGCACGCGGAGGATAAGATGATCGATGTCGTCAGACACAATCGGGTCCAAGCCGGTCGTCGGCTCATCATAGAGAACGATTTCCGGCTGATAAATGATCGCCCGCGCCAGGCCAACGCGCTTTTTCATGCCTCCAGACAACTCTGAGGGTTTCTTGCCTTCGGTGCCGGGCAAATCCACCATTTCAAGCACTTCGGCCACCTTTCGAGTAATCTCATGGTCTGCCAATGCGCGGTCACGCCGGAAGGCGAACGCTACATTCTCGGCTACAGTCATAGAGTCAAACAGCGCTGCGCCCTGAAACAACATGCCGAACTTGCGACGCACGCGCAGCAACGCCCGTTCATTCATTGGCACGATGTCTTCGCCGGCGATCAGCACCCGGCCCCCGTCCGGCTGCAGCAGGCCAATCAAATGCTTGAGCAAAACACTTTTGCCTCCGCCACTGCGCCCAATAATGACCACCGACTCCCCTTTTTCAATGCGAAAGCTGACCCCGTCCAAGATTCGGTTCGAGCCGAAGCTCTTGGTCAGATCGCACACTTCGATCATAGGGTGTGGAACACCGCGCCTAGCGAGAGGGTCAGAAAGAAGTTGGAGATCAGAATCGTGATGGAGGAATACACGACGGCTTCGGTGGTTGCGCGCCCAACCCCCTCGGCCCCCTCGCCGCAACTCATCCCTTTGTAACAGCCGATCAGCGCGACCATGCCGCCGAACATAAAGGCTTTGACCAGTCCAATGACGACATCCGACGTGTTGGTGTACTTGAGCATGTTGTACCATAAATAGGTCGGATCAATGCCCAGCAGATGGACCCCCACAACGTAACCTGCGCCAATGCCGATGGCGATGGCTTCGGCCGTTAGCAGCGGCAGGGCCAGATGCAGGGCGATCACCCTCGGCACCACCAGGTAGTCCACCGGATGCGTGGCCAGCGTGCGCAAGGCGTCAATTTGTTCGGTCACGCGCATCGTCCCCAGTTCGGCGGCGATGGCCGCGCCGACCCTGCCGGCGACCATCAACCCGGTCAACACCGGCCCCAGTTCGCTACACATTGAGACACTGACCACCGCGAGGGTGGCGGTGTCCATCTTGACTTTGTGAAACTGGAAATAGGTCTGCGCCCCAAGCACCATGCCCGTGAACGCCCCGGTGATCAGGACAACCGACTGGGACTTGACGCCCACGAAATAGCTTTGGTAGAGCAAATCGCGCCAAGCAACTTTGAAAGTCAGGAGCGAAACGACGGTTTCTTTGACCAACAGAGTCAGCCGGCCCAGTCCTCCCAGCCATTCGCCAATCCATGTATTGCCCCGGCCATCCATAACCGCCATCAAACTAACCGAGGGGCCAAAGCTCAGCAATTCTCATTATGGCCGCTTCGATCCGCGCCGGGTGAGGGCACCCGGCGTCCCCATCTGGTCCATAATGAGAATTGCTGGCCAAAGCTTGGCCAGACCTTGATTTGACAGAGCGGTCAGAGCGGTTGGAGCGGGCTGCTCCAGATCCGCGAGGAACCAGATGCCAACAAAATTCTGTGCCTGGGGACGCCGGTGCAACGCCGACAGAGCCCGGCCGCCTACGCTCGAAGCTACGGCGCGCCAAGCCCGTCTCTGGCCGAGCCGTAGCTTCGAGCGAAGGCTGGAGGCGCCATCGCCAGCGCAACGCTCTGGGCCTGCGCCTTGGGCGACGGCGCTTCACTCGGAAACAAGACTACGGTCCGCTCAGCACGTCCAGTATTTTCTGAGCCGCGGCCATCAACCGCGCTGCCTGCTCCGGGGCGAAGGGCGTAATCTGCGCGCGCACTTTGTTGTGAAACGCAGCCAACTGGTTCGCTCCGGCGATCATGTTGCCTCGATCAAACGAAGCCATCGCCGCAATCAGACTGACAATCAACGGCTGTTTAGTCTTAGTGCTCAAGCCGGCCTCGTCCACCAGCATCAGAACCTGACCTACGGCGGCGGCGGGGGTAATGATTTCAAAATCCACCTCGGCGGCTCCGCTTGCCATCCCGTCACTTACGAGGAGCAAGACCACGTGCCGGCCAACCGCCAGCCGGTGGGTGGAGACTGCGCCAGTCGCCAGCACGTTGGTATGCCCATCAGCATACCAGAAGAATTGCAGCGGGTCATTTTCCACGTCCCACGATTGCGAACCATCCAAAACCACCGTGGCGTTGGAGTTGTTGGCGGAGAGTATGAACAAATTGGTTTCATTGGGTTGAATCGTGAAAAGCGGTGAGATTTTGGCCACGGCAAACGGCGCATCACTGACCGGAAGGACGGTGATGCTCACGGTGGCAAACGCTGAAGTGAACACGCCATCGCTAACTATGAAACTCAAACTGTCCGGGCCATTGTAGTTGGTAACACCCAGATACGTCAGATTGGGTGGGATGCCGGTCAAGGTGCCGTTAGTCGGTGCAGACACCAGAGTGTAGCTCAAAATATCCCCATCCGCATCGAAGGCAGAAAGCCTCAATGAAAGAGGCGTGTCTTCGTTGACGGATACCGATTGCGAATAGGCTACAGGAGGGGAGTTAGCCACGAGCAAGCTGCCCACAATGCGATTGGTGCCGTATCGAAACCCTTGATTGACGACCAGGACTTGATTGGAAAGTCCGGAGGTAATGGCAGGTAGCTGTTGATTGAAAAGCGGCGCATCAATTGCGAAGGAATTCGCGTCCAGCACGACGCCGCCAACCGTCACGCGCGCGCCATAGATGTCCAGGTTGGTGAAGTTGGTGTCGTTTCGGCGATCCTGCCAGGCGACCACGTATTCATCGCCATCAAAAGCCACCGCAGGGAAGGATTGGTCCCTCGGCAACGCGCAGATAGCAATGCCGTTGGTATCACGCACGCCGCCGAACAGTCCCACCCGGGCGCCGAAGATATCGGTGCCGTTGGCGGCCAGGTTCCGCTCATCGGTCCACGCGACCAGAAAATCCTGCGGGCTTGATGCGGCGAGGGCTGGGAAAGTCTGGTTGCCCAAGGCGGTGCTGATAGGGAACCCGTCGGGGAATAGATTGGTTGCGATGATGCCGTTGGTTATCCAGGTCCCATAAATATCGGCGTCATTGGTCGAGTGGCGATAATCCTGCCAAACGACAAGCCAAGCCGCCGAATTGGAGCCGCCGGCGTAGGCGGCCACGGCGGGACTACGCTGATCGTTTGTGGCGTTGCTCATGGGTATACCGACCGACTCGATGGGGACGCCCTGACTGCTCACTCGAGCTCCGTAAATATCCGCGCCGTTGGTTCTTTGGTTGCGATGGTCCTCCCAGACCACCAGCCACCGGCTACCCTCGCCCGCTCCGTTGGCTGCCACTGAAGGGTAAAGTTGGTCGAATAGCCCTTGGCCGATGAAGTTGCCGTTTGTATTGAGCACAGATCCGTTTGCCCGAACCAGGTTCCCAAAGATATGGGATGCGCCGCTGATTGGGCTGTCCTGCCACACCACCAGGAAATCTCTTCCATTCGCCGCTACGGCTGGGAAGGTCTGATTGCGCGTTGCGCGGGCAATACCCAAGGCATTCAGATCGAGAACTGAGCCGCTCGGACTGACGCGCGCGCCATAAATGTCCACGCCGCTGTTGGTGGCATTGCGGTAGTCTTCCCACACCACCAGGAAATTTGTGCCATTGAACGCTACGGCGGGCGTGCTTTCTCGGCTGACCACGGCGCTGACCAGGATTCCATTGGTGTCCAGCGCACGGCCCGCGCCAGTGACGCGCGCGCCGAAAATGTCAGGATTGGTGCGGAAGTTGCGCTGGTCGTGCCAGACCACCAGGAAATCGCTGCCGCTGGCGGCAACGCGCGGCGCAGCAAATGGTGCGGCCGCACCAGGCACAACGCTGACAAGGAATCCATTTGTTTCCAAAATGCTGCCGCCATCCGTGACTCGCGCGCCAAAAATGGCAGTCCTGCCGCCGATGAGGGACATACTCAACCAGCTAACGAGGTAAGTCTCGCCGTTGGCCGCGACGCTTGGATTGGATTGGCTGAAGGTAGCTCGGTTAATAGGAATGCCATTGGTATCGAACACGGCCCCGCTGTCGCCGATTCGTGCCCCATAGATGTCCGGGCTGGTTGCGACGTTGCGATAGTCCTGCCAAACGACAAGAAAGTCGCTGCCAAGAGAGGCGATGGACGGATTGCTCTGGGCATTAGTGGAAACGTTGATGGGGATTCCGTTGGTGTCGAGTACCATCCCGTCGCTGCTCACTCTGGTTCCATAAATGTCAGAACCGTTCGCGCTTCGAAAATCCTGCCAGGCGACAACATATTCATGACCATTGGCCGCTACGACAGGATTGAGTTGACCGAAATGCGCCACACTGATTGGGAAGCCGTTCGTTTCCTGGACCACGCCGTCTCGCACGAGTGCTCCATAGATGTCCGGGGCAGTTGCCAGGTTCCGGAAGTCCTGCCAAACGACCAGGAAATCACTGCCGTTTGCGGCTATGGCCGGAGTATATTGCGTGTTCGGTGCTGTGCAGATGGCGATACCGTTTGTGTCCATGACTGTTCCGTCCGCGCCAACCCGTGCCCCGTACACGTCATAGCCCGCGAACGCGCCGGTATAACGGCTCCAAACTACCAGCAGATAACTCCCGTTGGCGGCAACCGCTGGCCCAGACAAGGATCGTTGCAGTGTCACCGCCGAGCCGAACCCGATCGTTCGCGGGACAAAATCAATCAGGTTCCCTTGGTTGCTGATTCTGGCCGCAGAAATTCGACCTGTGGCCTGTTCGAAGGTTGGGAAGTCCTCCCAGACCACCAGATAATTGGTGCCGATTGCGGCCACTGCGGGATCGTATTGCGAGCCAGGTTCAGGGGCGGCCGGGTTGTCCAAGCCGAACTCCGCTTCTATCAAGGGGTCGAGAGCTAACGGGTATTGCGCCCCTGCCAGAACCTCTTCCGGCACAACCAAGCGCAGCGTCCCAGGCTCGGATGCCGGCTCTATCGCAAGCTCCCAGCCCTGGCCAGTTGCATCCACTGCTCGCACATTGCTCACCCGCAATCTGGCGAGGCCATCGCTGCCTGCGAAATGGTGCCCCTGTTCAGTAGCCCCAGCGTAGGTGACGCCAATTACCCCGGACTCGATGATTAGCGGACCGCTTCCTGGCAGAGGGCGCGCCAGCACCCAGGTCAATTCAACCCCTTGGCTTCGGGTTTGGTAGTGCTCGATCAGGTCCAGGGCGGGGTTAAGCAACCTCTGCGCCGTGTTGCCGACGACTACCCACGGTGCTTGGTCTCCGGCTGCATACATCGGCTGGTTGCCTTGCCGGACTGCTTC
>WNGJ01005447.1_pt1 | contig 13369 bp, 6 predicted proteins | sample 5400611 | NCBI WGS metagenome assembly WNGJ01 (sample SAMN13153375, study PRJNA577476) | soil metagenome | isolation source: 40 cm soil or saprolite under Garry oak tree replicate 1 | place: USA:California | collected 2016-06-15 | reverse complement strand
AAGCGTCCTCTGGCCTCGAAAAATTAAGCTCCAATGTAACTCGCCTCGAACGCAAGGTGAATCTGGTACGACTATTCCAGGTAATGTGGTACGGTGCTTGAATTTCTTGCCATTCACTTCCTATCTGTACAAACAGCTTGTCGCCGGCGATTCTCAAACGCGACGTTGAGAACCTCAATATTTTTCTCATCAGGACAACGATTCCAAAGGCAACAGGTGGCATCCAAAGAATGAGCATGGATGATAAACTGATTTGGAATGGAAGAACAGTAACACTAGCAGTGTATCCAAAAATCATCACTAAGGCCAGTAGCTTTGATCGTCGGGTCAGGACAAGCTTCATTTGTACTGGCAGTTCGATCCCGGGTGACACCTGATTCTCTTGTCCCATTCAGGAACCCCATTCCTTTGCCAAGAACTCCCTTAACAGATATTGTTCTAAAACCTTAAGTTTTTGCCATAGCAATTCAAGGCGCCAAAACCTTCCTATGGTCAGCCATTGTCCCATCGATAGAGATGGTCAGAGGCGGATATGATTAAGGGGCGAAGGAAATGATCATCCTTCTCTGGATCCCAGCGAGCTCTAGGGCTACCATGGACACAACTGATACTGGTAGGGGGGGCTCACGTAGTAGTACATTAGCCATACAAAGAATGATCCGAAAGTTATGACCAGAGGAATCCACCAGGTGTTTGAAGCAATCTTGCCCGCGAAGCTAAGCCATCCCCACCAACCCATGTATTTTCCAATGGTCCAGATGACCTGCCACGACCCTCTAATGACGACGTTCCAAAATAGGCCCCAATAGTCGCCATTTGCGATGTACCATGCGGCCCCTGGGACGACGAACACTAGCATGTAGCCCACAAGCCCAGCCCAAATAAAGGGCATACTCCACTGTAACCAGTAAAGCCCCATCAGTGAGGCTGGTATGAGAACTAGCTGTGAGGCAAGCCAGTAGTGACTAACACATGCTCCGCTTGGATCAGTCAGTGTTTCCGGATTGTTCCTAACGTACGAGTATCGACAACTGCTCTGACTGCTGCCAAACGGTGCGGTCGCGGGGTCTCTAGAAAGGAACCGGCCAATCGCTGTATCATAGTATCTTGCCCCGTAATAGTACAGACTAGTGGCGGGGTCTTGAGGCTTTCCAGTGTACTTGTAAGTTGGATCAGTCCCTGAAGCGCCATATTGGGCCCCGAACGGTTGGAAGTTGCTCGAAAAGTTTGTGTTTGACCCAATAGTAACTAACCTGGTACTTCCTGTGAAGTCTTGATGGAAGTAGTAAGTGTTGCTTCCTGTGAGCTTTGAAAGGACCATGTTTCCTACAAGAACATAATCGTTGACGGTTGTTCCTACCTTCTCATAGAGCACATCGACTCCATAATTCACGTACGTTGTTGCAACTCCGGATTCTATTTTCTGAATTCTTTGGCCAAATGGGCTATACGTGTAATTCCCTAGGGTAGAAGCTCCTTGCGAGACACTGATCATCCGGTTTTCGAAATCGTAGTTGTACTTGGTCGTAGTCCCTCCGGAGACCTGCGTTAGACGGTTCCCGTTGTTGTCGTACGTGTAGGTTGTTGAGCCTACGGATGTCAAGCGATCGTACAGTCCGTAGACGTAGGTAGTGTTTGTTGGGCTCTGATAGAGCCAGAGACGGTTTCCTACACCATCGTATCCGTACTTTACGGTGCCCCAAGGGCCGGTGGCCGTTGTCAGTCGGTTAAGAAAGTCGTAAGAGTATGATTCCGAACCGATGCTGATGACGTTGCCCACTCCATCAAAGCCATAGTTCAGATCCAGAAGTGTCGTTTGTCCTTGCACCTTAATCTCCGTGGGCCTGCCACGACTATCATACTGGTAAGTTGTCACCACATTGTTTCCGTAGGTTATGTTGGCAATCTTACTATCAGGCCTGTAATTGATCGCAGCTAGGGTCGTACTTCCGCTCTTTACTGTAGTTGCTCTGTTCAGGGGATCAATCGTGTAATTGACCTTCGTAGCATCCGGATATGTTATGGAGGCTATGTTTCCGACCTGGTCGTACGCGTAGGAGAGGGTGTATTGACTACCCCCAATCGTCCAAGTTTCACCAGTCTCCCTGTTCCTTGAATCGTAGGTAAACGTGGCCGAATTCCCCAGATAGGAGAGGCTCAGCTTGTTTCCATTCTTGTCGTAGGTGTAAGTTGCCTTCGTACTATCGGGGTAGGTCACGTTCATCACTCGATTCAAGGCATCATAACCATAATTGACCGTTTTCCCGTTGGGGTCTTTCTTGCTAATCAGATTTCTGATAGAGTCATAGCTTCGTGTCTCGTTGAAGCCATCGGGATAGACTGTCAGAACAAGTCGGTTCAGATCATCGTAGGAGTACGTAGTGGTCTGGCTCTTTGCATCGACTTTCTTTGCAAGATCCCCGACGCCGTTGTAAGAGTACGATGTGAGATAGTAGTTTGTCGGCGAGTAATACTCACGGGCCACTATCAGCCTGTGAAGAGCGTCGTAGAGATAATCGGTCCTATGACCGTTCTCGTCATAATTCATCTGTATCAGATTGACATCGTCGTAGGAAATGGTTCTGATGCTTCCTCCAGGGTTCGTAACCTTGCTGAGTCTACCCAGGTAATCGTACGAGTACGTTGTAACATTCCCGGTTGGATCCTGTGATGTCTTCATCTGTCCTTGCCAGTCATACGTGTAATTTTGTTGCGACACTATGGGGCTTGTGTAGAGGGCTCCTTTGTAGGAGGACAGCTGGGTGAGTCTGTTCTGACCATCGTAGTCAACGTCCGTATAGTTTGCCTTCTCATTCTTTATGCCAAAACTGTTATCAGAATCCTGGAAGAGGAACGTCATGTTTGCCGAGACTCCACCCACAGTTGCCCACTTGACAATTGTCGTCCGATCTATGGAATCATACTGGTAGCTTGTCACGTTCCCCATGGGGTCTTTGACAGTGAGCGCCATTCCAGTGGTGAAGTTGTATGTGTAGCTGGTCGTGACATTGACTGAAGAGCTGAGTACTCTGGTGGCGTTGGTCAGGTATGCGCGCTGGTACGTCGTCGAATAGGTGTTGTAGGTCTTCTCGTTGCTCGGGTTTATTGACGATAGCATGTTGCCATACGAATCGTAAGTGTTTGTTGTTGTCAGTGGTGATCCATTGTGCCTCAGTAGATCCTGGAGCAGGTCGCCTACAGAGTCGTAGTTCGAATAGTCTTCCTCGGGCGTTGAGGTAGCGTTTTGGTATTGAGCGGTGCCCATTCTCTGGCTGTGAAGGGAGGAACTCATCGAGCCTGGGTTGAATGAGTTGGAGAAGACTGGCTGGTTGTAGGAGTAGACGTCTCCTCCCCAGATGTCAGTCATCAACGGGCTAGAGTATTGCAGTCCGCCGGAGCTGGAGTATACTTTCATGTATCCGCTGAGCGGGAAAGTGTTGATTCCGACGCTGTAGACGTTGAGGGTCACGGAAGTCTGGCCGCTTGCGACGGTCGCGCTGGCCTTCAGCGTCCCGGTTGAATTGTACAGTTCCACCTTCTGTCCAACGAGTAGATTGTTCATCGTAACTGTTTGGATGGATGATGAGGCTAGGTCGGATTCGTCCCAGTAGGCGCCGCCGTTGTAGAGAGTGTAGGCCCAACCGTCAACGTTTAGCCCGTTGACCCCCACATCGTCTGTCTTTACTATCAGTTCGACCCAAGCGTTCCGGACCGTTGGGAGAACTCCCATTGGTAGTCGGGACGGAGTGCCGTTTGTCCCGCAGGTTGCTCCGGTGGTGCCGCATGCTGTGATGAGGTTGCTTCCCCAGTAGGCTCGATGCTCCCAGGTTCCTCCCTGCGTATGGAACTGTAGCATTATCTCGCTCGGAACCGCGTTGGATGGGATGTAGACATACTGGATGAGATAGTAGCCTGAGGTTGCGGCTAGAACCTGGCTGCTGCTGTTGAAGTAGTGCTCATGCGTTCCACTGACTACCTGACTAACATGTACTGACTCCAGGCTGGGTGCCTCATCTCCGATTGTGGGGACGACAAGACCGGTCGCCCAGACCCACGAGTCGCCCCCATCGCTGTGGGTGACCGCTCCAGTTGGCAGCGACTCGTCGACGTATTTTGACGAGTTCTGGAGAAAGCCTGTAGAGGTCCGCTGATCTGCACCGGAACGGAAGGGCGAGGTGTATGCGTATGTGCTGCCTCCCCAGATCTCACGAGTCGCGGACGTGAACTGTACAGTCCGCCCATCTAGCTCGTAGATCTTGAAGTAGCCGTACGGGAATGGGAACTGTGTTAGGTTGAGGCTGAGGTTTGTCTGGCCCGAGGCGACTGTCCCAGAGGCTTGTAATACATTGTTCCAGTCGTAAGCCTCGACCTTCTGGTTCGCCTGCAGGTTGGTTAGAGTGACCGTGTTCGAGGAAGAGAGGCCGACGTAATCGAAGGTTCCGGAATAGGTAGTTGTTGAAGGATTCTCAAAGACGAGATAAGCATAGGATGGAGTGAAGCTAGTCGACAATCCGAGTGAGGTTGTGGAATACAATTCTTGGTAGCCTTGGGATAAGCCAAGGTTAACCCAGACCTTCAACGTGTTTCTGTCTGTGAGGATGATCTTCCAGTCCAACGAGTGGGTTCCCCTGTTACCGCTACTCCAAACAGTGGTTGTTACTCCACCGACAATCTTCAAGACTTCGTAGGTAGGACCGTCTGTGACAAGTAGGCGCAGTGCGTCATTGTTCTGGAACGGGTTTCCAGTTGAACCGGTTTGTTGAGGCGAGAGAATGAACTCTGCAGAACCTGTCCCATCCCCTGCACCCTTCATCATCTGAACCTCAGCGTAGAAAGGATAGCCGTAGGTTGCTGAGCTTCGGACCCAATTGCTTTGTGTCGTTCCTTGAGTTGATGAGGCCAGCTGAAGTTTCAACAGGCTGCCCGTGACGGTCCTAACCAGTTGGATTCCTGATCCTCCAGTTGCCCAGGCTGTAGTGTTTAGAGTAGGGCCGTTGAAGTCGTCGTAGAACACTCTGCCGTTCGTAGTGGTAGACATGCTACCGGGGCTCTGGAATGTCCACTGTGTGTTCGTGTTTGCGAACGACTGATAAGACTCGTGTCCTGTATTGTCTCGCGTATAGATGACATTGCCCCAGTTATCATAGAACTGGCTGTTGTAGAAGCTACGGCCTATTGAGGTTCCGGTGAAGATGTCCTGCTGGACTGAGCGTCCGGTTAGAGGATCGAACCAGAACTGGGTCTTCAACATCTGAACCTGGGTGCCGTTAAGAACCGTCCTAGTCAGACTGTTTGCTTTCGCATTGAACACGTAGTTTGTGAAGCCCTGGACGTTGAATCCGTCTGACTGTTTCACGACGGTGCTGGTGACTTCGCCGTCGGTAATATTGTAGGAGAAGCTGCTCGTCTTGACGATTGTGCCTGGGTTATCGACGTTCTGAAGTGTGACGTAATAGTTGATTGCGTCTGTTCCGACCGGCATGCTTCCATATGTGTAGGTGGAGTTTCCACCTGCTGTGTAAACAACTCCGGTGAGAAGCCATGCGCTTACGCCATTATACTTGAGAGTGATCACGCGGCCCACTGCGTCAGTGACGGTAACAAGGTTGGATCCGGAATATCCATACCGGACAGTCTGCCCCCCATACGTCACGTTGGCGAGCTGGTTGCTGCCGTTGTACTTGAGAGTCGCCGTCCGGCCGACCGTGTCTGTGATCGATGAGAGAAGAGTCCCGGTGTAGGAGAATGAGATCTGGTTCTGTCCAGTCCGATCCGCGAGACTGGATATTGAGCCGATATTGTTGAGGTTGTATACTGTTCCATCTTTTGTCGTGAGGCGGAATGTTATAGTCGATGTGTGGGATGACAGGTTCGTAGTGTTTGTTCTGGCGAACAGGAAATCTTCAGTCTGGTGATTCTCGAAACTCCAGACGGTGACCGAATACGTGCTGTTCGTTGTATTCGTCGAGTTTGCATAGACAATTGGAAACATTTCCCCGTTCAGGAAGTGGAGATACTGGGAACCTACCCATGGTAGATTCAGCTGCCAACCATACCCAAGGCTAGCATAGGGAGTCGTTTCATAATTGATTGGACTACCCTGCAGTAAAGTAAACGGTTGAACGTAGACTCGTGTAATTGCTAGGCTGAGGCCGTTTCGTCCTTGGACAGAAATGTCCGTTTGACTCACGGTGAGCAGACCGTTGCCGGGTGAGAGGTATTCGCCATTCTGGGTGAAGTATTGCTCGTTGGTAGCAAGCCCAATCCTACTCCAAGGCCTAAGAGGTGGGCCCGAGGCGATTCCAGATGGTAATGGGATCGTTCCGAGGAAGATCTTGTACGGCGAGGTCGTATTCAAGGTCCATGTAAGGAGAACTTCCTTGGTCGATGTACGGGATGAACTAAGCCAGTTAGCGTTTTGAATATTTGTACCCGATCCGAAGGGTTGGGATGCGGCCGACCAGCTCTGACCCTTGATCTTTGTACTGTAGATCAGGTAGGTTGGAACTCCTGAGGAGAGTGCCATCCAGAAGGCGTATAGGTTTCCGAGCGAGTCGGAGGAGATAGTCGGATAGAGGCATTGACTCGAGCAACTATACAGACTAGGACCTACGGTCCATTGGGCAGTCGTCGAATTGTAGAAGCTGTACACAATCTGGTATGTGGTAGTGAACTGCTCGAAGACCATGTGAACGTTCCCGTCCGGCGTTGAGGTGGCTGACATGAGGTTCCACTTTGGAGTGTTAATCTGGAAGTTCATGCTGAGAGATTGCGTTGCACTCCACGAGCCTCCGTTCGTGGCGAGAGGATTCCAGACTCTCCATCTCACTGTCGAATCATAATAGTGACTGGTGAGAGACATCACACGTCCCGTGGTCAGTGGAATTAGTTGGAGGGCTTCGTCTCGTGAGGCACTGTTTGATGTAAGGTAGTTCGTGCTCAGGGTGAAGGTTGAGCCGTCTGTGGATTTGTAGATCCAGACATTATAGTTCAAGTTGGCGTCGTACCAGATCCCTCCAACCCAGTATGTCCCGTCAGACCCTATCGTAACGCTGGGAGGCCAGCTGTAGGGTTGCGAGACAAAACTTGCAACCTTGACGCAGCTTCCCCAAGAGATGTCACCATCGAATATCACTCCAGGCTTGAAGTAGAGAGCAGTCGTATGGTCGCCGGTAGAGCTTGAATTGTAGTATAGCCAGACGAGGGCTATTGTTGATCCTGATTGTGCGAGGTCAAAGTTGTATCCGATCGCTCCACCCCAACATGTTCCCCCACCTTCAACAAAACCCGCGGTCCAGGTTACCTGATCAGTGCTACTTTTCATCTGTATGCTGCTGCCGCTGTAGTAGAACATGTAGTATCGCCCCGCGTAGTATGCGAGTTTCCTCTGTGTGGAAAAGCTGGTCGCAGTGTTCACGTTCGAGGTTGTGACTTGTGTTGGATCGATGGTCGCCTGGTCTGCGGGGAAGACGATCTCATGGCCGGTTCCACGAAGACCGGCCAGAACGAGCGGACCAGTTTCGAGGACTCCTCCTGGTGCATCGGACCAGTCGGTTGTAAGCCAGTCCGTCCAAGTTGAAGGATCGCCGGAAGGACCGACATCTACTCTAGAAGAGCCCGCAAACTGTTGCACCGATGAGAGAGTTGAGATGGCCAGCGGTGGACGTCCAGAGGATCGTGCCCACTGGTCCGCCGTGAACGTTGTCCAGACGATGTTGAAGTGTCCAAGGGTCCAGTTCGAGGTTTCACTAAACTGGATGCTGAACTTGGGCCGCGAAGATGCTTGAAAATCGACCTGTAACTGGAGAGACCCGACTATCAGGTTGTTGAGTATGACCTCGTACCGGGTCACATACTGAGTGTCAGAAGCAACTAGTACCGTCGAAAGTCCTGGGGTGAGAGGGGCCTGTCCGGTTCTTACGAAGAAGAAGCTGCCCTTCGAAAGAATAACTCCCGAGGATGTCTGTAAACTGAATATGAATGAAGCGGATCTGTCGAATGAGTAGATTCCGTAGGATGTCTGATAGACGTATGCACCTGGTGTCTGCATCATGTGAGGAGAGATCGAGCCGTCAACAACCTGTCTGTATGACGGACCGGCTTCAGATCCATGTTCGATTGTCCCAGGCGGGAGGGAGACTCCTGAACCCGGAGAGCTCAGAATATTGGATCCCCTGCTTGGTCCGGAAATCGACGGAGCTTTCCCTATTGATGAGGAGAAGAACGAACCGACTAAGCCTGGCAGAACTTGATCAATCGATCCCAACGCCGAAAGAGCGATCAGGGCCGAGACAAGAACTACGTTCGCAAATCTTCTGGTACGAATGCCAGGAGACCAAAGCTTAGTATCCGGTGAATGCTCCAAATCTGCAATTTGTTAAGCCCAGGCGGAATGCTCTTAACTCCTCTGCAATCAGAATCTGGGTTAGTGTTCTGTTATTAGACTCTGTGATAATATTCTGCCTCTGCGTAGAGCTCGACAACGCCCTTCAACCTCGAATCCTGACTTCAGCTCGGATAAGAGTGGACATGCGGCGGTCTCACCGTTGAGAAGCGCCATCGCGTTTCGGTGACACGTAAGAACTACTATTCCCAACTTGGTAGTCCGAATCATTCTCTTTCGGCCACGATCTTCAAGCTTGACCAGTCCTGAAGGAACGAGTACTCCGAGTCGCGATTTTAGTTCCTTGTGAGAAAGATTTTGAGACAACATAACCTGGCTGACCGTCCGGCTTTTGGACGAACAAGCGTTCAAAATGCTAGCGGTAATCTGCTCCTGGCTCCTCCTCATCAACAAGTCTGAACCAGGAAGCTCGAATTAAACAGCGTGTATCCTTTAGCAGTAGAGATAGTTTAAGCTACATGGCCTATTGTGCTAATATATGTTTGATCGAGTCGGGTTGCGGCCAGCTTTCTTAGGCGGTACTCTCGTTTGGCTTTATACAAGCGAAAGTGCCCCCGCTCCTTCAAAGACTTATTTCCACCTCTTGCTTCAACTATGAGAGGAAGGCGACGATGGTGAGTCCCTTCGCATTCGTCTTTATGATCCTCCTTGCGGGAGGTGCTAGTTCAGTAATCGCCTTCAACCAGCTCACACCGACTCTCGGCGGCGCGACTATCCCCATTAGCAACCTAGTCGTAATTGTTATGGAAAATAAGGGACTTAACGACACTTACGGCTCGCACTGCCCCGGCAATTGCACGTATATCACCAAGCTAGCAAACGAGCACGGTTTGGCGGAGAACTACTCTTCAGTGGCACACACTAGCCTCCCGGATTACCTAACATTGACCAGCGGTGGAAACTATGACAGGCCACCCTTCGACACCGATTGTTATCCTGAAAATCAGACCACGGGTTGCTATGTTTCCAGCCCCGACATCGTTGATAGCATTGAAAGTTCTGGAAGAACATGGAGAGCCTACATGGAAGACTACACCGGCGGATGCAAGCTCTCTCATACATCAAGCTACTACGTTAACAACCATAACCCGTTCGTCTACTATACTGACATTTACCGCAACGCGACCCGATGCGGCAGAATAGTGGATGCAAACCCTGGAGAGAACGGCTTCCTCGCTCTTCCAACCCAGCTTCTTGCAGATCTGAACTCGACCGCAACCGCATCCAACTATATGTGGCTGACCCCTAACCTCTGCGATGATGGGCACACCCTCTGCCCACCCCTCAACAACACTGTCTCCCAAGCGAACCTGTACCTATCCCTGCTCGTTCCAAAAATCCTGAGTAGCCCCATATTCATGACTCAGAACGCAGCCCTCTTCATCACATGGGACGAATCCTCAACCAAATCGAAGAATATCGTCACAGCGATATGGGCCGGTCCCACCAACAAGCCCACCTATAAGTCGACAACTCCATACGACCATTATTCCGCGATCAAGACAGTCGAGGTAGGCTTGGGGCTCCCCTCGCTATACTCAACCGACCAGGCGGCATCCTCAATGTCGGAATTTTTCAACCCTATTCAATCGACTACTCTCGGCGGCGGAGGTCGCCGTCCTCTCGCCATGTGATGGCTTCGGGATGCTCTCCAAGACACACACGTCCCATGGGCATCGCCTTCATGTAAAGTCGGGTGTTGCGTAGACATTCAACGATGTCTGCAAGAGAAGGAGGCATGAACCTCAGCTTATGTTAGTTCAACTACAAAGCGTGGGGGTTTGAACTTGCATTTGATCCCACGCCCGATAGGTTGAACTGATGGTTCAACTCCTACGCCCACTGACTCTGACAAGCGGGATGTGACTTCCCTGCGGCTCTAATGCTCTTGTCGACTGGTCGCTTCTTGAAACCGAATTGGAAACGATTTTGATCCGCCAAGATTTCGTGGTCGCTTACATGTACCGGTAAACCGGGGTTCAAATTTTTCGCCTCCTGCCATCATCCAAGTTGGATTATCTCTTCTTGGGGTTTCGAGAGTTCTTCGTACCCCCTAGATGTGACTAGAACATCCTGTTCTAGGTTGCATGTGCCGAACTTGCTGGTCACGGACGGCTCTATGGTGAAGACCATGTCCCGCTGAACTTGCTTCTCTCCCTGCTTACCGTACCTGTTCGGCCATCTGGGACCCAGGAGGGGACCGATCTCGTGAGTGCTCCTGCCGAGCACGTGGCCCAGTGCGTGCTTGTATTCTGGATAGCGTCTCTTGACGATTAGGCTTCTCCCTGCCTGGTCAACCTTGTAACCGGGGACCCCCGGCTTCAACGCGGCGAGCGCTGCATCATTTGCATCGCGAGCAGTCTTGAACATCTGCTCCACTCCCTTTGGCACTCGTCCAGAGCCGACGAAGTAGTTCCTCTGAATGTCGCTACAATACCCGTCGTATTTCACGCCAAAGTCCAGTTTGACAAAATCACCGTCCCTGATCCTTGTACCGTAGTATCCCACGTGAGCCATAGGCGCGTTGCCGACCACGACGGAGGGGCATCGATCAAAAGCCCAAGCGGAATCCAGCTTTCTCTCCCCTAGAAGCTTGTGCGCGAAATCATGAACATCCTTGTCCTTCTTCCCCGGCTTGATCGCGTCCTCAACAGAATCATAGATCTTTTCGCACTCGGCAATCGACTTCTTCACTAGTTCGATCTCGGCTGGTATCAGCCTCGCCCGTAGAGCAATCGCGAGGTCCTCTCCGGAGACCAACCTCTTCGAGTAATCCTTCAACGCGGTTTTGAGATATCGTTCCATACCCGAGGTGAGTCCATCAGCCGCGCCTTCATCATAGCTTGTGTTTACAGCAATCTTCTTCGGCTTCCTCCTCCTAACAAACTCGTTCAGCTTAGGCGCCGCACCCTCGCTGCCATAGCCAATTATTTCATCATAGAACTTCTGCTGCCGGACCGTCTCTTCTTCGAGACTTCCAACAATAGCCGTCTTCGTTCCGGTCTGTTCGATGATGGCGGCTGAACGCCAGGTCAGGTCGCCGAATCGGAGATCCTGGACCAGCGGGTCCTCGTTGCCTTCTCGCGTGAACGTAATCCACATGTCAACCCCTTGCGCCTCCATGGTGTCCCTGACAAACTTCAGCTTCTTCCTCAGGAACTCCATCCTGAGGGGGGATCCAGTAAGTTTCACGCGTTGCATCGTGGAATGAACAAACTTATCGTTTTGCCTTCAGCAACCAGCCACACCATTCGCCCCATCTGGTTAGTTCAACTCTACGCTATTCGCAAGTGGGAGCGTACACGGACTATTCCAAGTCCTCAGAATTAGGAAGTGACCTAGGAACGCCAGAAATCCTTTTTTCTCTGATTTCCAATCCTAATGGTGCTTGATAATGAAGCTTCGACCATTCACAGTCGCCCTTACCGCTTTCCTCGTTATCATTGCATATGCCTCGGTCGCTCAATTTCTCGGACTCTCCTACTGGAGACCGAACATTACTACTGATGTGGGCATAGTTGAGTATCTCTTACTCGCACTAATCGGAGTCGGACTGGTAAGTCTTGCAAAGAGGGAGAGCCGGAGAGTTAGTCATGCATAGGCCAGAACGAATCGGTGCACTCATCATTGCCTTCGCTTTCTTCACGCTCTACTTGGCCTTTGCAAGCTTGGTGACCTTCCTCGGGTTGCCTCTGCCCCTCGGTTCGGTTGGGACTGAAGTCGTCCTGCTAATGGTAATTTTCACCGTACTCTCAGCCGCCTTCATCGGTAAGAGACGGCAGAAACAGCAAACAAATCCCACAAAATCGGTGTGACTGGTACGTACAAGCCAGACCGAGTTGGGGCATTGGTCTTTGCTTTCGTTGCCTTCTCTCTCTACGTGGACTTAGCGAACGTCATAACCGGGTTGTCTCTGGCTTCGCTCCCGCTAGGTACAGTTGGGTCGTCTTGGAACGGGAGCACTGCGATAGTGACGCTCGGGGGATTCAACGCTGGTGTTGTATATCTCTATGTTATTCGCCAACGAAAGCGTGCCCAGACATCTCCAAGTCCTCAGAAGTAGGATTTGGCTCAGAGTAGAATCAGATTGACGCGAGAGTTGAAGTCGAGAGATCATGAGTGAAGACGAGACTTACCTCGGTGGTTTCTACATGCCTTTTGGAGTCTCAATCGGTCATGTCGGTCTAAAGTCTCTACTCGGCCCACCTGGTCTGGGCCCACCGGTTCTGGGAGCGGGAGTCTATGCTACCAACGGGAGGCTGTTCATAATTGGACCTGGCAAGGCCAGTTTTCCTTCCAGTCTGAACAAGATTGCCCCTGGTTGCAATAAGTCAGATTTCGTTCCTTCAACTTTGACCATGGATCAGAATAACGCCCTAATTGGGACGTTGATAGAGAACAGAATGTTCGAATTTAGCAGAGACCAAATTTCACAGATAGAATTGAAGAGGCCGGGTCTTCTCGGAGGGGGATGGTTGAAGATAACGTCAGCGGATGGACAAGCCCTGGAGGTTAGGATAACCGCCAAGATGGTGTATGAATGGCTGTCAGACTTGTACAAGCGTTCAAGCCTGAAGCAGTAACACTGGACTGAGAAACAAAGAGGCCGTCAGTTGCACTCTTGCTATTACATACAATGCTAAATCGGCGGGTAGCCTCGCGTCCACAACCATAGAACAACGGCAATGATTCCTACGATCAGCAAAGCGGCAAGAAGCACTGTCCACCAAGACAACTCTTGAGGCTCAGTCAACGGTGGATTGAGGGCTGCTGCAAGCCCTGTGAAACTCCCGCCGCTGATGATAACATCCTCTTGTCCCTTCATTCTCCAACTCGGGTCTAGCGGCTTCCTAACTTTTTCGTGGTCGCCTCCGGTCAAAGACAATCGAGTTATCGAATCAGTCTTGCCGAGTTGAGGATGAATACGAGTTCTGAGACTACGTGGATGCCAGCGGCAAATAATGG
>WNGJ01016470.1_pt1 | contig 13370 bp, 14 predicted proteins | sample 5400611 | NCBI WGS metagenome assembly WNGJ01 (sample SAMN13153375, study PRJNA577476) | soil metagenome | isolation source: 40 cm soil or saprolite under Garry oak tree replicate 1 | place: USA:California | collected 2016-06-15 | reverse complement strand
TCTCTGTGGTTGGTTTGATCGGCTACGCTTTGGTGTTTCTCAGCGGCATGGGCAACTGGTTCGGTGTTATCGACCCTTCAGTGGGGGGCAACGGGGCGTTCCTTGCCATTCCCGTCGCCGTGTTCGAGATCATCCTTCTCCCCTTCTGGCTGTTCTTCAAGGGTTTCAAGACACCGGAAGCGGCCGAGCGCATCCCCGCCGCGGTTGCGATGCCGGGCGCTGAAGCCTGAGGTGACTCGCCGCTCGACAGCACACTCGCGACGGATGAAGCGATAACCGCTCTGCTGAGAAAGTAGAAAACGGTTAGCTAGACGAGCTGCACCCTCACCAGAGAACATGAAAGCACCCTCTAGAAAACCTAGAGGGTGCTTTTTGTCCTGCAATCCCGAAGGGGATGGCCAGGTGCAAGCCGACTCCACATATGAAATGATTCTAGCGGTATGGCTCATCGTCAAAGGGTTCAATCCATCTGCAATTGCTTCCGGGTCTGCAAAAACGGAAACGAACGAGCCGTTGAGCGCGGCATAGATATGTAATAGGGAGGGTTTTAGGGAGGGTTGAAGGCCCTCCCTAAAACCCTGCCCACTCCGCTCACTTTAGATTTTTGTGCCGTCAGGCGAGATGCCAGGCCTCTGGCGACTATTTTCTACTCCAAGACTGCACGCTTCTGACTGCCGTCATTGTAAAACACTAACGCTACCAGCATGACCAGCTGCTTGCCCATGCGTTATTTTTCAAGCTTTAGTGAAGGGTACGCTACCTTTGTTCAGGTTCCACCGCAAATCGGGGGCTGGCAGCAGGAGTAAATGCCATCCAAAGGCCATCTCTCACGCCAAATGGTACTCTAGCATTAGAGCCCGTCAGGAACTCACTAACGGACTTACAATTCCTACATTTTTCTCAAATAGGCTATGAAGTGAAGCTGATTCATGTTATAATTGTCCACATTGACGAATATCAATGATGTTTAGGCGCACTATAGTTAGATGGAGCGTATATAACTTGGACAGTAAAGACTCATTCCAACAACCACAAGATGTTGATGGAGTTGACGAGGGTGAATTATCAGAAATCTCACCTGATGTATACGGAGATGGTACTAATCCGAAATATGCAACGACAGAGAGAATCTTTCGGTTGTTACATCTTCTAACTGCCAATGATTGTACGCGCCAGGACATATTTGAACGCCTGAAGGACCACTACAAGATTGGTGACGATCCCGGCGTACGTGCTACTTCTCAACGTGCTGGGAGAATGCTGCGCAGGGACATACAGTTTCTTCAGCATATGGGATACAAGATAAAGGAGCTGGGTGCAGGTGATACTATACGTTACAGCCTTACGAAAGGCTCAGGTCCAGGTGGCATATTTCTTTTCAGTCAAAGCGAACTTGATGCGCTAATTCTGCTTCATGCGCACTTTGCAGACCCAACAAAATATGTTCAAGCCAATGCAAGACATCCTCTACCACTACAACCTTTGCGCAATCCATTTGCAGACCAGGTAATCTCTCTCATTGAACGGCTAACCGCGACCCTTCCAGCCGAACAGAAGAGAGAGTTTAATCGATGGGCGCGCAAACCTTATGTCTACTTCAACCAGGAGACCGTCACGGATTACCTGCCCCATCGTGAGACTATCAACACTGTTGTGGACGCTATCTCGAGACGCCAGCAGATCGGATTTGAATATACATCGATGCAAGGTACTATGCCGCATGAACATGTAGACCCCTACTATATCGTCCACCAGGATGGGCATTTGTACCTGATCGGGTACAGCCACAAAACGACCACAGTTCTAGAATACCGCATTGATCGCATCAACGCTGAAAGTCTCAAAATACAACCCGACACGATTGATGTAGTACGCAGGAGGCATCCCATTGAGTTTAGCTACTGGATCGATGGAAGTATCGCAAAAAGTGGTCTCAGTCAACGCTGGTTGACGCATACTATTGAGCGCGAAGAGCTGGACGTCGATGAACAAGGCAAACCTAGGCGTCGAGTACTCGTACGAGCAAAAGCCTACAGCGAATGGCGTATCATCCAGCAACTCCACAAGTACGGTGATAAGGTTGAGCTTGTTGATCCCCCCAAACTACGTGAGTGGATGAAGAAAGAAGTGGAAAGGATGTACAAGTACTACCAAAAATAGTGGGAAAGGTTCCACCACAAAGCGGAGGTTGGCCAGCAGGGCAGGGACAAGCCCTGCCCCTACCATGATACGGTTTCCGGAATTACGTGAACGTATGAGGAAAGAAGTGGAGAGAATGCACTCTTTCTATCAAAAGTAATTGTGGACGGAAATTGTCATAGAAAAGTGGACTTTTGTGACACCTGGTGTCACTTGCATCATCTAATATAAGACTATGCCAAATATGGCAAGTAATTAAGTGAATTACTTTACTTGTTACTGCTGAGAAGTCGAAGGAGAATTTAATGCCTTCAGATATTAGTTTCCTTGAGTTCGCTGAGGATAGTGTGCAGGGTCAGCACTCTGCTGATGTCTACAGCGAGTATTTGCATCGAGTAGCTAACGGAAAAATGCGGTCCTATAAGCAGATCATTCATGATCGCGGAGAAAAGCAAGGGCAAAGTTACTATGGCCATGTGATGGATTTGGCTTCAGTGGCTGACAAGTTAAGCTCAGCTACCGGCATAGACGAGCAAGAGGTGCGTTGTGTGCTATTAGCTTTGACCATCCACGATATGAACAAGATACCGCCGTTCAATAAGCTACCTGATGGTAGAGAGGCCAAGTATGCCGATGCGGCCACACCAGAGAACATCAAAGAAGAGTTGGAGCGGCTAGAAGTAGACAGCTTTTTCCCAGAATGGCGCATGTATCTACTGGATATTGTCTTGCTCGCCCACTCCCATCAGGAGTCAGCCACGGGTACAACGTACGTCTTTGACCAGCGCAAAATCAACCAATGTATGTTGCCTCCTGGGCGATTGAAGGGACCACTAAAATTTCTCATGAAAGCGGCTGACACAGCAGACAACTCGCATTCCGGCGATCATTGCGATCCTCATGAGATACACATCCGTGACAAGCTGCTGCAACATATTAATGCAGCCATGCCAGATCAACAGTTTCGCTTTATTGGTCATCGCCTGGCAGAACTGCGTGGAATCTTCACTAATGTGATGCATAACGAACTGGTAAAGTACTTTCTCCAGAAGTACGGTGAAAAGAACTGTATTGATCTAGTCTACTATCCCGAAGGGGTAAATTACCTGTTGGACAAGAAGGTGCCTCTTGAGTGGAATAGCGAGACACTGCGTGAAGTGGCGAGCAGGGTGCAAAAACGGTTGGCAGAAATTCAGCTAGAAGAATTGGCACAGTTCATAAAAGCCCGGCCTGCCGGCATTGTTGTAGACGACGCAGCTATTAACAGTGGCGCCTCAGTAGAGCAAATCTTTGAGGCGATTGCCAATGTTGTCTACAGGAAGCAGTATAAGCCTGATTGGTGCGAACAGCGCAATACATTCGCTCGCAACGATTTGGAAGAAGCCCTAATCAATCCCAGGAACACTTCTGAACTCAAGGAGAACATATCGAGGATATTGCAAGAACGAGCTCGTCTTATTACGGCAGATGAGATGATGCTCAAGCGGGGAGAATTTGCTTCAGCGTATCGCAAGTTTCTGGAGGATCACCGGTCTGATGAACTCAAGGCACTCAAAATCGATGCCTGGACACGCATCTACAGACTATTTAAGCTACCAGAAGTCAATTACCCAATTTATGCACTCATTGATCCTTTCCGGCGTGGCTACTTCCTCGCATATGACTTACCTGCTGTTGAAGTAGATGAGATGAAAGATACAGTCCTCGTAGATATTGTCGAGTTAGAACGCCAGGCCAGCAAAGCAAAACAGATAGGGAAGGGCAAAAAGGTAGAAGCAAGCGAAGAGCAGGAACAAGCAGTTGTACCTGTCGCATCGATTGATGCCGAATATCTTATAGATTACTTCAAGCGTAACCTGGAGGTATGGGATAGTCTTCCAGATCAACCTGCCCTCTCGAAGCCTGTTGGTGCAATGGATTTTGGAGATACGTTGCGCCGATATGCTAACGCTAAGCGTCCACATGAGCAATGCTGCTATTGTGGAAGTCCATTAAAGGCAAGCGAGTGGATGGCAGCACAAGTTCCGTCTAATATTGGAGTTCAGAGCTTTTCTAATCGTTTGGAGGGTGGGAGTCCGCGTGATCCCAAGCGCAATGTATGTGATGCATGTCGCATGCAATTCATTCTTGAGAAACTGGCATGGCGTAGCCATCGCGATAAACAGGGCATGGAACAATCAACATTCTACCTGCACCTGTTCCCCTATGCCTTTTTTACTCAACCACAGTTGCATGCGTGGTGGCTGAGCATTGAGAGCTTGAGGGACAGCGACCACACTGCCTTCTTGATCGACACAAAGACATACTTTCGCAAGTTGGAGGTATCTCAGGGAGAGATAGGAATTCAGGGCTATAGGACGGGCGTTAATGGCCTAGGATTACCTACACTTTCAGAGACCATAAGCAATACCCCTATCCTTCCTATCGTCGCCCCAGGCGAGAATTACGGTTTGCAGTTTCTACTGGCTTTAGAGAAGACGGTGGTGTTAGCACGCTGGTTTGAGTGCCGGGTCATTCTTTCGCGCTCACCTGTCCCGCCGCTCAACCTATCCCATGAATATATCGATGGCAAGCCTGTAGTGCTGATGATAGAAGGTATGCCACGCAATATGAGCTGGCTGCTTCCTACGACAAGCCTGGATCCAGAAGGAATGAAAGCGCTCTGTCGTAATCTCAGCCTTCTGCATCAGATTGCCGAGAAGCTCTACTACAAGGGCGGCGATTTTGATGCCATTCCCCATGACTTTGCAGTGGCAGCTGCCGATGATTCTCTCGCTTTGTACTATGAAGCAGATCGATTAATTGAAAAGAAAATTGCCCATGAGAAAGGGGGCTCGCCAGAACAGCAAGCCATATACCTGAGTCGTCAGGTAGCACCGATACTACAAACCCTAGTGGAGCAATCCTAGACAAGGAGGATATGTATGCAGGAACTTCGGGCACTCGCTACCTATGCTGCCCAAAATAGCATTCGCGGAACATCTTTCAAACGGAACTCGCTGCTCAAACCGCTGGATATCATTATGCAGGAATTAGACCGCTGCCCAGCGCCAGAGAACTTGAACGAGTTGGAGTTAATACGAGCAGGGACAAAGGAACTCATTTTTGACCATTTAGAAAGGATCGCTAAAACAGACTATAAACCTGGCCGTACAAAGCGGGACAAAGTAAACCATTACGTTGACCTATTTTTCGACGAAGTACTCTTCAAAGTACATCACGGCAAAGTGAACAGGTTATTGAGCCGAGAACGACTGATCAGAAGCGCCTACCTATTCTATGTGCGTGATGCTTTGCCACAGAAACCCCTGGTGGGTGTGGCTGCGGGCACTGCAGATGACACCGACAATGAAAACGAGAACTGAGCTGCTTGAACGTTTCAAGGAGCACTTGATGAAAATGAGCAACGGAAAAGGAGAATAAACATGAGCATTATTAGCAACCTGAGTGTATTGAACCAGTACAGCGACTACCTCTTGCCCAGGTACAGTAACTTTCCACTTGGTCGATATGTCAGCCTGCTAGTTGTCCGCAAAACTGAGTCGGAGACAATTTTTCGCACCGAAGGGAGCGGTGAGGGACTTGTTAAAGAGACAGTAATCGCAGGAGTAGAGCATACCAGGCCAATACGCCGGGTGGTTATTAGCAAACGCAAGCAGACAGCAGTAGAGCGTAGAACTGGACGCGAGGTACTGCGTGAACATGATTTGCTCAAGAAAGATACCAAAGGACAAATATGCGCCCTCAACACTAATGCTCCCTGCGGCAAATGCATTGATTGTATGCTCTATGGCTATGCTGTGGGTGGTGGTGGGGCGCAGAAGAGCCGTGTGATGACCGAGGATGCATATTCCATTGGACCTGTTGCGCAGGTGACGGAACGTCGCACCTTCAATGCTACTTATGATAATGGGACCATGCGCAACCCGCTCACTGGAGAAGCTTCCACATCCATCAACGAGGATGAGTTCGTTTTGCCTGAAACGCACTTTCTAGATATTGAAACCCTTAAGGATGTGACTGTTGGTGAGTTGCAGTATGTGATTGCGAATATCTTAAGGAGCAGCCGTTATGGAGCAATCAGCAGCCGTATGGGAAAGATGCGCAACATGCTTGCAGCCATGATCTTTAGCGATACAGAGGTTTTCTCAAACCTGGAGATGACCCAGGTCGTCTATGACCAACTCCTGGGTAATAATGATGAGCTTGATTTCCCATTGTCTGATGGCATTGTGCTCCAGACTGTGCAAGATGCCACAGACCACTTGTTAAAGCAACTGGTGAGTCGTACACCCGTGGTATTACGTGGTGAAGCATTACAACAAGTGCGAGAGGAGACAATTGCGCTTTATCGTGACAGCGATAGCGTCAAGACCTTCTTAGAGGAGATCGAGAGCGGTTATCCAGTTACCAGCAAGTAGGTAAGGAGGCCGATAGTATGGCCGTCGAAATTTACCGCGCAGAACTCACGCTCATGGAACATACCTACTTTGCCAGTCGTGAGGTGGGTATCTACTATGAAAGTGAGCCGTTGATTGGCAACTATGCACTGGCGTATGCATTAAGTCTCTGTGCAGCGCCTTACAACTGGAGCGGACCACCACGCTACAAAGAGGACCTGGGACCACTGAATAACAAGGGGTTGTACGTCACTCCTGGTACATTCGCGCCAAATGGGTTACGTTATGCCCTGAGCCAGTTCAATGCCCAAAGCGACAGTTATTACTTTCGCTTTGATCAGAATGCAATTGCTACAGAACCAAATAAGAAAGTAAGAGCGACAAACTTTCCACAGAGCGGCAAGATTCGCATGTTGGGGCTGGGAAGTCGGGCTTCGTTCTTCCTCATTAATCTGCAAGGCATTGAGGTGCGTTTACCTCCTTACATTCGTTTGGGGAAATTCAACAGCAAAGCTCGTTTGAAATGGGAAAAGCTTACTCTCAAGTCAGAACAGCCAGTGGAGCGTGGTGAACAACCATTAGACTTTCTGCTCAACGCGGCTGACCTTCCACCAGCCGTAATTCCACATTTGCGGGCTTTTTCCATCTATAACGTTCATCCTGCTCCGTTACTCAGCCGCTGCCATCTTGGTGGTAACTTCTGGCACTGCGTAAGCGGTGCAGGGAAGGATGTATATGTGCCCGCGGGAATGCGCTTTGGTGTGGATGCTATAGAGTGAAAGGAGACTTTAAGCATGTTCTCAATCACACTGGAACCACACTATGAGAAGGTATGGCTGGGCGAGAATCCCTCGCTCGCCACCTTCCCAAAGGGACGGCCACCCTTGCTTCATCAGTGGCGTACTTACAACGCGGAAGAACCACTGATTATCAACACGTACAACACAGGAACAGGCAAAACAAAAGCTGCTCTGCTACGGCTACTCAAGCGTGCCAGAGACAAAGGTTTTGAGAGGCTAGATAGCAGCGAAGATAACGTGCTCTTAATTGCGCCAACCAATGAGCTATTGGCTCAACATGCGCGTGACGCACAGGAATTTTGTGAACAGAATGATCTACCCTACCGGGTAACCCCTATCAGTCGAGCCGACCTGGACAACTATAGAGAGATACCAGATTTTAGCGAGGGTGACCGTCAATCCAGACATTTTTTACTACGCCCTCTACTTTTGTTATGGCAGGTTCGACCGTATTCCCTTGTTCCAGGACATTCTGACCCAGTTCAACTACATCATCATTGATGAGTTTCATTATTACAATCCCAAGCAGTTTGCTAATTTCCTCTTCTTCATGAGTATGTCGAAACATTATGGCTTTACCGGGCGGCAATTTTGTCTTTTAACCGCGACACCAAATTGGCAGGTAAAAGAATATCTAAAAAGATTAGATGTGTCGATTGGGTGGATCATACCTGACGAGGAGGAGACGGAGCAAACAAGCGAAGTCTGTGCGCTTGCCCCAGTAACATTAGAAATATACAGCGTACAGGAGTTGCAGGATGGACTCTTGACGCTTGCTTATGAGCAAAGAGAGAACATTGCGACGTGGCTCAACAATGGCGAGGATGGGGCTATCATCTCCAGTGCATTATGGCGCATCAATCAGATTTACGATAGTCTGAAGCAGGTTATATCACCCAATGTGATGGGACGCTTGACAGGAGCTGAGAGTCGTAAGGGACGTAATGACGCAAAAGGCAAGCGATTTATTCTAGCTACGCCTACGGTTGATATTGGTTATAATTTCGATCGACCTGACAAACCTCGCCAGAATATCGACTTTTTGCTGTTGGATGCTCGTTCAAGTGACGAGTTTATCCAGCGATTAGGCAGAGCTGGACGCGTCCTTAGTAAGGATCACCGGGATATACCAAGTCGAGTTTTGGCGGTGGTCAATCAAGAGTTATACGAGGCATTGAAGCCACTTGCAGGACAAATGTTGAAGCGCATGACATTGCGCCAATTGGTCGTCGATAATATGCCTTCGCGCCATGCACTTTACTCCTATATCCAGAGTGGTGCAATAGCTGAAGCCTTTCTCCCTATTTACCGCTTAGAAAGTATGGCTTCCACCGCAGACAAACCTGATATTGAGGACCTATTTGAAAAGGTACGAAGTCTCTTTGCACCAGAAGCGACTTTTACCTATCAAAAGATGCGAAGTAAGATCCGGCATTTCATATCCCAGGATCAATACTATGCCGGTATAAAGACTCTTCCCGCCGAGATGACCGACTGTTTGAAAAGATGTGAGAAGAGACTTACGGCTGAGCAGGAACATCGCAAGAAGCAGAAGAACAAGCTCTGGTCTAATCCTTCAGAGGCCTATCTGTGGCTGCAGGGAGACCTACGTGAGTACTTTACCGAGAAGGCACGGTTTAGTTTCCGTGAGTCCTTTCAGGCTCCACTTGCTCTAGTGAGCGATACGAAGGGGTTGCTCTCAAGTGAACCAGTAGCGTTATATGATGCGCTCCACATTGCTAAAAACTACCATGCAAAGTACTATGATACGCGCAAAGAATGGCAGCAACAATTGTCATCAAAGCTTCCAGAGGGAGCTGACGAGGCTCTCGTCTATTGCGACATCATTGAACTGCGGCAGACAGATGAGCGCTTACACATTGGCTTGAAACTGGTTGCCAGCGACTATAAGAAGTTAGATTGGGAAGAGCAGTTCGTTTATCGTTCCTCTGCATATCAGCCTACCGCGCTCTATGGCTTGGAGGTAATCTCCCTCAATAGCAGTCGCGCGCTGCATGAAACGGTAAAGAATATGTTCAAAGAGAGATATGTGCCTGTTCTTGTAGCCCCTGAAGGCAGCCGCACAGCATCTGAGATGTGGCGTTTGCAACGGGAAGGACAAATCTTTCCTTGCGAGCTACATCTTACCTTTGGTGATCTCAAAACCGCCAAATATTATACAGTGCTGGGAACAATGGCCTTGCAGGTATGGGCGGAGATACTTCCCAAGTATCGGAAGATAGATCAACACAAAGCACAAGTAAACGATGATAGCCTTATGATTTATTGAGGAAGGAGTATCCTTTTGATACAGACAACAAACTCGCAGGCATCTTCTACCAGCACGAACCGCGGTGAACTCTTCTCCATGCTGCTCCGGCTCCATCCCATCGAGCCAGGGCTGGTCTCGCCTAGTTCTGGCAGCCAGGTGCAGGCGGCTTTTCTGGATATGGTTCGGCAGGGGGATCCTGACCTGGCGGATTGGCTGCATGTGCCGAACCAGCGTCGTCCGTATACGCTTGGGTTGTTACAGGGTTTCAATCACCTGCCGACTGGACAGTTGGAAGAGGCGATGATGAAAAATCAGATGGTGCCGGTAACGCCGGGGCAGGTTTATTGGCTGCGCATTACTATGCTGGATGCGACCGTCTTTGGCTCTTTTGCCCAGTATCTTATCATGAAGCCTCGTGCCTTGAGTGTACGCATAGGGAATGCTCGCTTTGAAATCAGTCGGCTTTTGAGCACGCCAGACCCTGGTAGTACATCGCTGCCATGGGTTGCCTATTCATCTTTTGCTGAGCTATGTCGAACAAGAGCGGCACAAAAACAGTATCATTTTGAATTCGCTACTCCAACAGCGTTCAGCAGGGGGCAAAAACAGTGGGGCAAACTATTGAAGGTATTTCCAGAACCTGACTATGTCTTTGAGAGCCTGGCCCGGCAGTGGGATCTCTTTGCTCCAGCAAGTCTGCGTATAGCAGAAAGTGGTCTGGCTCATCGCGCTATTGGCGCGTGGTGCGAGGAAAATGTAATTGTCTCGCGCTACACCCTGGAAACCCGCTACCTGCCTTCCAGCAAGTTCGGTCAATCGGGATTCCAGGGGAACGTCACCTACGAAGTGAAAGGCATACCGGCATCCCCGGAAGCTGCCTGGCTTTCACCACTGGCACGCTTCGCCCTGTTTAGTGGGGTCGGCTACAAAACCACCATGGGCATGGGCCAGGCACGCTGCACTAATATCGCGCAGGCACCTCTTAGACGTGAGGTGTCCGAGGAGGCCAGCACATGACTGAACGGCCTGCGCCTGAATCGATCTCATTATCTTACTTGAACGCGGTTGAGTACTGTCCTCGGCGCTTCTACTACGAGTTCGTGCAGGGCGATATGTTAGAGAACGAATTTGTGCTGGAAGGGACGCTTTTGCACCAGCGAGCCGATCAGCCAGGACAACATACATCGCAGGATGGGGAGATGAAGATCAATCACCTGTACCTGTATAGTGAAGAATTACGGCTTTCGGGCTTTGCTGATGTTATTGAGGAACAAGATGGCCTCTTGATTCCCGTGGAATACAAACATGGTAAGGAAGGGAAGTGGCTTAATGATCATATTCAGCTCTGCGCCCAGGCGCTCTGCCTGGAAGAGCGCCTGCCAGAAAAGCCTCCCATTCCTTATGGATACATCTTCTACTTCGGTTCACGTAAGCGCATACAAATACATTTCACTCCGACTCTACGCGCCAAGACGTTAGCAGCCATCAAACTAGCTTTTCAGGTTGCTACCCTTGATACGCCTCCACCGCCACTTGAAGGGAAGATCGCTGCTCGCTGTCGTGATTGTAGTCTGCTCTCACTGTGCCTACCTGATGAAGTAAGGTTGCTAACGGATAAAAAAGGAGGTTCGCTTGCCTACACTCTACCTGACTGAAGATCGTGCCCTTGTGCGCCGGGATACAGAAGATTGCCTCCTGGTGCAAATTCCTGAACAGCGCGGCGAGGGAGGAGTAGTAATTGCGCCAGCATACAAGAAACGTATTCCCCTTGCCAAGGTCGATGATGTGATTGTTATGGGAGAGGTAACGATGACATCGTCTGCATTGCATATGTTGTTAGAGAAAAACATCGAAATCCACTTCTTGAACCACTATGGTCTTTTCAAGGGGCGCCTCTCACCTGGACTATCAAAAAACTCATTATTGCGCATGGCGCAACACCGGGCACACAACGATCTATGCAAACGCAGCGAACTGGCAAGAAGGTTTGTCACCGGTAAGCTTTCCAACCAGCGCACGATGCTACAACGCTACAATCGTCGCCAGGCCGATCCCCAGTTCAATCTAGAGATTGACCAGATTGGGGGCATTATTCGCCGGCTCTCAGCGCTCTCCATAGAAGTAACGCCGGCACATACCCTTGCTACTGGTGATGCTGGGATTGAGGGGACAGCGATAGAGGCTATTCTAGGAATGGAGGGTGCGGGCAGTGCCGCATATTTTCATTGTTTTGGCAACATGCTGGCAGATCAGCAGCAATGGCCTTTTGCAGGGCGGATCAAGCGTCCACCAACGGACCCGGTTAATGCATTACTAAGCTACGGATATGCCCTGCTCACCAGCCAGGTTGCCAGCGCTGTACAAGTGGTCGGATTTGATCAGTTCGTTGGGTATCTGCATAGTTCCGTTTATGGACGTCCCGCACTCGCCCTCGATCTAATGGAGGAGTTCAGGCCTATCATCGTTGACTCCGTGGTATTGACGCTACTCAACAATCGCATGCTCAGCAAAGATGATTTTCATGTCGAGCTAGGAGCATATCGCCTAAAGAAAGAGCCCCGCAAGACATTTCTCACCAGGTTCGAGGAGCGACTCAACGAAGAGATTACGCATCCTGTCTTTGGTTACAAGACGAAGTATAGACGGTGCATCGAACTACAAGCCCGGCTCATAGCAAAATATCTCACCGGTGAGATCAACGAATATCCACCGTTTATCATCAGGTAGAGCAGCTGTGACGACGAAAACAATAGCTTCCGGTCAGACGACATGCTACATTATCGCTTATGACATTCCAGACGACCGCAGGCGCACGAAGATTCATAAAATCCTCTCAGGATTCGGCACATGGACGCAGTATTCTCTCTTTGAGTGTTTTCTATCAAAGAAAGAGCTCGTGCTGCTAAAGTCAAAGCTTGCCAAACACATAGAAGAGACGCAGGATAGCGTGCGTTTCTATCCCATCTGCGCCAGTTGCCTGGAAAAGGTAGAAACGGTTGGAGGTAATCCTCCAGCTGAAGATGTACTTTTCATCGTCTAGAGACGGATATATTTGCGAGAGGTAGGTGCGGTGAAGGTGCTAAGCAGAGCCTCTCGCAAACGTACGAAGTCTCTCCACACCTGATACGAAGAGATTTAGTAATGCGCCTTAAAAAGAACAAGAGCCCAGGAATGGTCAAAAATATTAAACCTCTCGCAAATACTAGCTTTCTGCCGCTTCTGGTGCTACAATACACGGGCGGCGGTCAGAAGATGGATAAGCCCGAGTGCGGGATTGAAAGAGGTCAAATACAGAGGCAAGGTTGATGGCGTTTGGTGTCAGAAGATGGATAAGCCCGAGTGCGGGATTGAAAGTATTAGAGACAAGCGCAAACTTAGAGCAGCTCGTTGCGTCAGAAGATGGATAAGCCCGAGTGCGGGATTGAAAGGTTCTCTTCAGCCTCTAAGCGCTGAAGGAATGACCGTCAGAAGATGGATAAGCCCGAGTGCGGGATTGAAAGGAGAAGCAGCCCCGTTCATCTTACCAGTAGATTCACCGTCAGAAGATGGATAAGCCCGAGTGCGGGATTGAAAGACGTCACAATTGAATGCTGTTTCACACCGCAATGCTGGGTCAGAAGATGGATAAGCCCGAGTGCGGGATTGAAAGATGACACAGCATACACTTGAAACCTACGTCGCCGCCGAGTCAGAAGATGGATAAGCCCGAGTGCGGGATTGAAAGAGCAATTAGAACAAATTAGAAAGGGAAAATGAGGT
>WNGJ01005445.1_pt1 | contig 13371 bp, 4 predicted proteins | sample 5400611 | NCBI WGS metagenome assembly WNGJ01 (sample SAMN13153375, study PRJNA577476) | soil metagenome | isolation source: 40 cm soil or saprolite under Garry oak tree replicate 1 | place: USA:California | collected 2016-06-15 | reverse complement strand
GCAACGTTCACGCCCCCGCACACGTTCTTCTTTACTCGTGAGGTTGACACGAACCTCGGTTACGTCTGGTATAGGAAGGACAGCGAGACGCACTACAGTATTGGCATCCGGCAAGCTGATCGTGAGGAAGTCCAAGAATACGTTCCTAATTTCGCGCTCTATAACGCCCCTCCCGGCACATGGCAGCGGATGGCGGTATATTTCTACGCAAGTCCAGATCCGTCCGAATTGACCCGGCGCTCGGTGCTGGCGTTTACGCATAACGACGCCTTCAAACCCATTCCCCACTACAAGACGTTCGTGAACCATTTCCATCTAGGATTTACTCAGCGCTTGCGAGCGTCGTTATCCTTGGACACACCTCTTCAGGATCTGGCCGCAATGAAAGCGCTCGGCCTGAACATCATCGGACTGAGCGACTTCCATTTTGAGTTGAACGGTACCGATCCCGATGGGCTGCGTTTCAAGGACCAGAAGGACTACTTTGAGGGAAGCCGGCGAGCTTCCGATAGGGACTTCCTTGTGCTCCCATGGGAGGAGCCAAGCGCCTTTTTCGGTGGTCACTACAACATTCTGTGGCCCAGGAACGTGTACTGGTCGAAAGTGCGCAAGGAAGGGCAACCGTTCACGGAGACTGATCCGGTTTATGGAAAGGTATACCACACAGGGAGCGCGGCTGATGTGCAGAAGATGATGGATGCCGAGGGCGTGTACTGGTATCACGCACATCCCCGGACGAAGGGCACAACGGGCTATCCCGACGCCATATTTGAAAAGGAGTGGTCCAAGAACGATCGTTACCTGGGGGTGGCGTTCAAGCAGGGAATGGGAATGGACTTATCGGAGAAACGGTTATGCGAGTGGCGCTGCTTTGACGCTGTGGACACGATGAACAATCTCTACGCCGATTCCAGCGTGCTGCCCAAATACTTGATTGCCGATATCGATACCTATCGCAAGGGACCGGAAGATGACCTATACCCCAACTTTCCTGTCAACTATTTGAGGCTAGCTCACGTGCCTGGTCCGGATGAGGACTGGACTCCGATTTTGCGTGCTCTTCGCGACGGCGACTTCTTCGTGACAACCGGTGAGATCCTCATCAAATCCTATAGCGTTGAAGGACGCGGAAACCAGCGGGCGATTTTGGCGGACGTCGAATGGACATTCCCGCTTGAATTTGCGGAGGTAATTTGGGGGGACGGCAAGAACATTCACACTCAAACCATTTCGGCGACAGGCTTGCCACCCTTCGGGACAAAGCATTTTGCGATCCCGTTTGATGCAACCGGCAAATCTTGGGTGCGGTTTGCGGTGTGGGATTCTGCGGGCGACGGTGCGTTTGTCCAATCGGTATGGCTCAATATGCAGGGTAGCAGGTTGTTGCGAGATTAAAGCGACTCGATCCAGCATGCATCGGCGCATTCCGTAGTTTTTGCGAGGCGATCCTTCCCAAATCAGCTCGTTCCCTCCGCGAATCTCTTTTCGCGCCGCTATGCAGATTTCATTTTTAAGACCCCAAACAGCGTGGAACGGGAACCTGGCGTTTCAGCGCGGGGGGGAGCTTGCAATGCATCAACGCGAGAGTGTATCTCAGGGTCGCGTTTGGTGGCGAAAATGTAGCTGGGATATGATCACCCTCATCAAAACCACCTTTCGGCGGCGTTGATATGACGAGAAGAATCATTCCCAGAAGAGATTTTCTGCAGCAGACGGCGCTGCTGAGCGGCGCCGCGTTGTTAGCCGATACCGGCTCCGGGAGGGTAGCGTCAGATGCACCACTGCCAACCGGTATGTCTTGGTTTGAGCGGCCGATGCGCTGGGCTCAGCTGACGCTGGTCGAGAACGACCCTGGCCAGTATGACTTAGAATTTTGGCTCGACTATTTCAGGCGCGTTCACGCCGACGCCGCGTGTTTGAGCGCTGGCGGGTGCGTTGCCTACTATCCCACAAAAATTCCCTTTCATTACGGCAGTGCGTGGATGCATGAATCCGATCCTTTTGGCGATTTGCTCGCTGGATGCCGCAAGCTAGACATGGTGGTGGTTGCCCGGACGGACCCTCACGCTACACATCAAGATACCTATGACGCTCACCCCGATTGGATAGCAGTCGACGCCCAGGGCCAGCCCCGACGTCATTGGGCCGACCCCGACTTCTGGGTGACTTGTGCACTCGGTCCCTACAGTTTTGAATTCATGACTCAGGTGCACCGAGAAATCATGACGCTGTACAAGCCGGATGGGATCTTCAGTAATCGTTGGTCCGGGTCGGGGATGTGCTATTGCGTTCATTGCCAGCAGAATTTCCAAGCCGCTTGCGGCATGAAACTGCCTCGAACGAATGACCCTCAAGACGTTTCGCGTCGCAACTACATTCTGTGGCGCCAGCAGCGACTTTTTGACCTTTGGCGTTTGTGGGACTCGGAAATTCGCAAGATTAGCCTGGAAGCTCGTTTCATTCCCAATACAGGTGGCGGTGCGCTCAGCGAGCTCGATATGAAGACAGCTGGCGAACTCGCGGACACGTTATTTGCCGACCGTCAAGCACGACGGGGACTTATGCCGCCGTGGGCCAACGGGAAGAGCGGCAAGGAATACCGTGCGACCCTTGGGCGCAAGCCGATCGTCGGCATCTTCAGCGTGGGATTGGAAGAGCCCTATCGCTGGAAGGATTCGGTGCAGAGTGAGCCAGAAATCCGCATCTGGGTTGCTGACGGAATCGCCAATGGCCTGCGCCCGTGGTTCACGAAATTCGCTGGTACTCTAAGGGACCGGCGATGGCTCAAAGTTATCGAGGATATTTACAACTGGAGCTATCGTTCGGAGCGGTACCTGAGAAATGAAGGGCCGCTGGCGCGCGTAGCCTTAGTCTATTCCCAGCAAAGCGCGACGTTTTACGGCGGTGAGCATGCTCGATCGAAAGTTGAGGACCCCGCGCTGGGCTTCTATCACGCTCTGGTTGAAGGCCGGATTCCATTCGAAATGGTGCACGACCGCGTGCTTGATCCCGAGCACATCGGCCGATTCAAGGTCTTGATCCTGCCGAACATCGCAGCACTTTCGGACCAGCAATGCAATCAGTTTCGCGAATATCTGCAACGCGGCGGCAGTATTGTCGCCACTTTTGAGACCTCGCTCTATGACGAATGGGGCGTGGCGCGAAAAAACTTTGGGCTCGCGGACGTCTTCGGCACCACATATAAAGGCCGCATCGAGGGCCCGATGCAGAATTCGTATCTGACCGTCGAGAAAGATCCGGCTACCGGTAAGCACCACCCGATTTTAGCCGGCCTCGAAGATGCCGAGCGCATCATCAATGGCGTTTCTCGCGTCGACGTTGAGCCAACGCAAAATTTTGCGAACCCGCCGCTCACCTTGATCCCTTCGTATCCGGATTTGCCGATGGAGGAAGTTTTTCCTCGCATCGGGCACACCAATGTTCCAGCAGTTTATCTGCGGGAATCAGGAAAAAGTCGCGTGGTCTATTTTCCTTGGGACATTGACCGCACATTCTGGGAAGTAATGTGTATCGATCACGGAAGGCTACTGAGAAACGCCGTCGACTGGGCGGCCAATGAAGAGAAAAATGTCACTGTGATGGGTCCCGGCGTTCTGGAAGTCACTGTCTGGCGGCAGAAAGACTCGATGACCGTACACCTGGTGAATCTGACCAACCCGATGATGATGAAAGGGCCGTTTCGGGAAATCATCCCTGTGGGCGAGCAGCGCGTGCACGTGCAGCTTCCGCCAGGCCAAAAGGCCAGCAAAGTCCAGCTTCTGGTAAGCGGACAAGCGCCCCGCACGCGAGACTCAGGTAATTCTATCGAGGTTATGGTGACATCCGTCGGCGTACACGAAGTCATCGGGATCGATCTTTCTCCAGTTTAGTGAATACGACTACCCAGCGTGTTTGCACATGTCCTTTGTCATTTTGCGGATTGCGGTTTGAAGAACCAAGACTCCCTAACTGCTTTGGAATGAGTGGTGGGGACGACGGCACTCGAACCCGCGGCCTCTGCCGTGACAGCGCCTCGTCTTTTGGGTAACTGCCTGAAACTACGCGCCACTACCAAAACTGCACTTTGGAACCCTAAGTAACAATTATTGGACCATGAATGACCGAAGAAATGACTCTGCGGCAAAAGGGCAGAGTCATGGTATTCGTTTTTGGCATTCGCGGGTTTGCGTTGAAACCCGCTGCTCGTCCGGTGGACTAGGCGCAAGGGCCGACATTTTCCAAAGCGGTGGCAGAGCTAATGCAACTTCGCGTACTCCGCGTTGGCTTGCTTCAGAATGGGGATGTCGGGATCAGCGTCCTTCCACAGCGCAAGAAAATCCTGATACGCGCCGCGTGATTTGGCGGAGTCCCCTTGCAGGGCGTAGGCGCGCCCGAGTTGCAAATGGGCCAGCGCACCAATGGGTTCATTCAAGACAATACCCCGATGGTCGAGGATTTTCCGAAACTCGAGGGCTGCCTCGCTGCCCTTATGTGCGGCTAGATAGGCTTCGCCGCGCACATAAACGGGGTACAGATTGGGCCAATTGTAATCGCTAAGCGCCGGCAAACCAAGTTCGTATGGAGCCGTGTCCCTAAGAATGTCAACCGCCTGCTGCGAGTTTGAACGAAGGAGCGCAAGCTTTGCGCGAAGTGTGGGCAGATAATTGAACTGCACAGTCGTGTCTTCGGGAAACCTCTTGGCCAAATCATCGGCCCAGGCTTGAGCTCGGTTCGCGTCGCCGGCATACGCAAAGGCTAGCGCCACCCCGTAATCTAGATCTCGTCCCGTCGAACGTCTCCTTGCGACCGTGATCTGCTGTCGGGCTTCGGCGGCATCACCGAACAAGGCCTCCCGCAAGGCAGATACAGCGTAGTAACTCGCCGCAGTCTCTTTCTCCGCTGCTAGCTCTGCAGATTCCGCAGCCCGCCGAGTCAACTCACGAGCTTTCCCAAGATTTCCGAAATAGGCGGCCGTGTCTGCCTCCATCGCCAACATAGAGTCTTCATCTCCCGGTACACCTGCAGCACGAGCCGCTTGTCGCGCCATTTCAACGGGGTCATCCCGATAGAAAGCAACTAGGTAAAGGATAGTTTCAGGAGTGGCATCGACAGCCTTTGCGCATCCTTCTTTGGTTGCAGCCTCAGCATCCCGGACTCGGTTCAACAAAAGATACGCGTAGACAACAGTTCGGCAATAACGTCCGTTGTATGGAGCGAGACGGATGGCCTCAAGCTTTTCTTTCAGGCCTGCTTCATATTGCCCCAGCGAGTCTGAGTAGAGAGCGAGGTCCCAGTGAAACCAGGGGTCGCGTGGATAGGTTTTTATACCAAGTTCGCAGCCGCGCTTTGCCTTCATCACGTCGCCCGTGTAGGCATCGCTCTCGATCTTTAATTTCTCGAGCTCACTCAACGTTTCGCGCAACTCGTAGGCCTTCCGGCCGCTTTCGACTGCCAAAGTGGTCTCGCCGAGGGATGCATATGATTGGCCCATTCCCCAGTAGGCCATGGCAAAATTCGGGTCGAGTTGGGTGGCCCTTTCGAAAAATGGCAGCGCCGAGGCAGCATCGCCCTCCCCAAAGGTCTTATAACCTAAGCTGTAGGCCTGTAATGCTTCGAGAGACGGTGTAGTCGCTTGTTCGAGGGGCGTGTTGTACCTTTGTAAGGTGCTCAAGGACTCCCCGAGTTTTCTTCGCATTTCCGACGCGATCTTGCCTAGGGCGTCAAGGACATGGCTCTTGTCATTCGCCTGCGCTTCCGCGCTCGCCATCACGTCTTCGTTCGCACAGTTCACGGCCTTCAGAATCAGGTTGTACCGGGTGCCAATGAGGGCAATCGAACCGTCCAATGCTGCTGTGCTATTGCTCCTCTGACATACTTCCCGGGTGATTTCCGGGGTGAGCCTCGCATTCACCGGTTGTCCCATCATGCGCAACGTCTGGGCGATGCCTTGGTCTGACACGAGACTCAAAAAGGGTGACTGCTCCAGCTCGACAGAAAGACCTTCTCGCAGCGTTCCGTCGAACACGGGATCGCCGGTGGAATTAGCGAAATCTCCGAGGACGATGGTGTCCTTTTCCGTTAGCCGTGGGTGATGCCGCATGCGCCAGAGCAGCGTGCCGCATATCCCCACTGCCAACGCAATACCTGCCACAGCCACGACCAGCTTCCGGCGGCGCGATGCCGCAGTGGTGCCGACACTCGTGGCAGCCCCCTTCGGCGTTCCATGGTTTCCAGTGACCGGCGCAAGGAACCGATATCCGCGCCGAGGCAGCGTCTCGATAAATCGAGGGTTGTCAGCGGAGTCGCCCAGTGCCTCTCGGAGCTTGTTTATGGCTGTGTTCAGGCTGTTGTCGAAATCGACGAACGTATCTTGAGGCCAGATCTGAGAGCGCAACTCTTCGCGCGTTACCACTTCGGCAGGCCGTTGAAGCAAGACGGCAAGCACCTGGAATGGCTGTTCCTGCAGCTTGACGCGCTTACCCTGTTTGCGCAGCTGTCCCGCGCGCAGGTCCACCTCAAAAACTCCAAAGCGCAGGATTTCGTCTCGTTCAGCTTTCATTGCAGCTTGGCGTACTCAGATTTAGCTTGAAGCAGAATGGGAATATCGGGATCGGCGTCTTTCCAGAGGGTCAGGAAATCCTGGTATGCGGCGCGGCTCTTGGCAGTGTCACCCTGCATTGCGTAAGCACGGCCCAGTTGGAGATGCGCTAGCGCGCAGATGGGTTCGTTGAGCACGATCCCACGATGATCGAGGATTTTCTGAAACTCTGCCGCGGCTTCGCCGCCGTGATGAGCGGCAAGATAGGCTTCCCCTCGCACATAGACCGGATACAAATTCGGCCAGTTATAAAACCAAAGAGTAGGCAACCCGAGTTCATACGGAGCAGCAACCTCCAGAATATCAAGCGCCTGCTGAGGGTTTGCATGGCTTAATGCCAGTTTTGCCCGTAGCGTAGGAAGGTAGTTGAACTGTACGACCGTATTTTCGGGGAAGCTCTCATTGAAATTATCCGCTAATCCCTGCGATTCGTCCCCTGTATAGGCTAGGGCAAGCACTACTGCATAATACTTATCTGGTCCACCCGAACGTTCCTTTGCCAGCGCCGTCCGTTGTCCAGCTTGGATTGCATTGCCAAACAGGCCTTCTCGCAAAGCAGCCACGGCCTCGTAAGTCGCGGAAACTTCATCCTCCCCTGCCCGCTTGGCGGAACTTGAAGCCTGCCGTGATAGCTCACGCGCTCTTCCAAGATGTCCGAAGTAAGCAGCCGTGTCGGCCTCTAATGCCAACATCAAGTACTCATCTTGGTCCGGTTTGCCAGCCCAAGCGGCTACTTGCCGCGCCATTTCGGCGGTGTCATTCCGATAAAAGGCGAGTGAATAGAGAATGGGCCCAAGACTAGAGTCCAGGCCCTTTCCATGCACCTCTCTGGCCAAGGCTGCAGCGTCCTCGTCTCGGTTCAGCAACAAGTATGTGTATACAAGAAATCTATACCTGATGGTGTCCGGAGAGAGACGAACGGCCTCTTGATGTTCTCTGAGACCCGCTTCATATTGCCCGAGAGCGTTATAGAGAACACCAAGGCCGTTTCGGAAGCTGACCTCGCGTGGGTAGATTTGTTCGCCAAGGGTATAGCTCTGCCGTGCCTTCATGAGGTCGCCACTCACAACATTGTAATAATCTCCCTCGATGATCAACTTCTCGCGCTCACTCACACGTGTGCGCAGTTCGAAGGCCTTCCGGATGTTTTCCACGGCCAGTGCAGTACCTATCCACTGATTCTCGTTACCCATCGCGTCGTAAGCCGCGGCGAAATTCGGGTCCAATTGGATTGCGCGCTGAAAAAAAGCAACCGCCGCAACATCATCATCGCCCGCGAACGCACCCTTAACACCCAGACTGAAGGCTTGCAATGCCTCCAGAGATGGGGTCGTCGCTTGTTCGAGACGTGTGTTGTACTTCTGCACCGTACTCAAGGATTCGCCAAGTTTCCCGCGCATTTCCGAAGCGGCTTTGTTGAGCGCATCCAGAACATGGCTTTTGTCGTTCGCCTGCGCTTCCGTGCTCGCCAGCAAGTCTCCGTTCGCGCAGTTCACGGCTTTCAGAATGAAATCGTATCGGGTGCCAATCAAAGCAATCGAACCGTCCAGTGCTGCTCTGCTGTTGGTCCTTTGACAAACTTCGCGCGTGATTTGCGGCGTGAGCCTGACATTCGCCGGCTGTCCCATCATTTGCAACGTCTGCTGGATTCTCTCCCCGGATACGAGATTCAGGAACGGTGACTGTTCCAACTGCACGGAAAGGCCTTCCCCCAGCGTCCCGTCGAATATCGGGTCGCCGGTGGAATTGGCGAAATCTCCAAGAACGATGGTGTCTTTCTCTGAGAGCACTCTTGCGTGGCGCGAATGCCAAAACCATCCCGCGGCTGTGGCAGCCACCAAAAGAAGAAGGCTGACAGCACCAAGCAGAACAGGCTTGCGAGCGGCAGCATGAGGGGCCGGCTTTCTTAGACCATCGCTTGTGACCGGGGCGAGGAAGCGGTATCCGCGGCGGGGCAGAGTCTCGATGTAGCGCGGGTTGTCCGCCGAGTCGCCCAACGCCTCGCGGAGCTTGTTGATGGCTGTATTCAGGCTATTGTCGAAATCAACGAAGGTATCTTGCAGCCAGATTTGCGAGCGTAGCTCCTCTCGCGTTACGACTTCACCGGATCGTTGCAACAGAACAGCAAGCACCTGCAATGGCTGTTCCTGAAGCCTGATACGTTTTCCCTGTTTGCGCAGTTCCCCCGCCCGCAGGTCAACCTCAAATACTCCAAAACGCACGATTTCCGGAGCTCGGGTTTCGAGGGCCATGGCGACTGTCCCTACCACTTGACCGGGAGTCTAACACCACTCCACACCGCGGCAAATTCTTAGATGAGCCCATCTTGCAACTTATTGTCAGCGCATGCCTTAGTCGCTTAGACGCAATCAAGCGCCAATCAAGCCACCGTCCATTGTCCTACCTGAGGGCCAGTCCCAAGGTCACCTCCAGACCACGCCTGGAGGTGGCAAATGAAACTAGCGATTGGGACCCTCTTTCTGGCTTCGATGCTTTCACAATTCGCCCATGCACAAACAAACAGCAGCGCTGCTCCGGTTGGCGCGGAAGCGTTTGCGGCGGCCCCCGCCGCGGTGCCCGAACCTTCCAAGGCTGACGGCTACACAGTTTTCAATGCCACACCGGCACAGGAGGCGGCGCTGCGGGCTCAGATTCGCCTAATACACCGCAATGTTCTTCCCCTGCGAATTTTCTTGGTGCCGCATTGGAAATATCTGGCTGCGGCTCGTGACTTTCACCTGCATATTCCCACCGGTTATGGCAGCGTGATGTTCACCCACTTACCGAGCCGAACCGTCTTCATCGATAACGACCACTATTGGGGCGAGGACTGGCTAGGCTACTGGATCGCTCACGAGCTAGGCCATTTGGCGAGCAACAGCACGAAGGAAGAGGATGCAGAGAAACTCGCCCGTGAATACCGAAAGCGCCCTAAGGATGCACGCAAACCAGACGCACATTGAAGCAGCACAGATGGAGCACTCGGGCCCGACAGTACTGGTCAGGCGACACCACCTGAACAATAATTTGACCGGCTCACCCATCATTTTCCGTGAGAACTCCAGATTGATCCCGTAAGTCGCGCCGTGTCTACTGGAGGTTTGGCAGCGTCCAGTCCGCGATTGGTGTCGTATGACGCTCGTGCTTAATCGGATGCGCGTTTTGGCTAAGAAGCAGAGCTGGCATGGTGCTCTGCGCGCGTTCGATTAAGCCGTTAGAGGATTAGTACCGACAAACGCGCTTGTAGTGACTGGTCTGGCCAACTTCGGGGTGGTCGGCTCGGAAACGATCCAGGAACGAGGTTGTGGGAAGCCACAGCGAATAATCGTCGGCAACCCGAAAATTATTGCTGGCGGCGCCGTCTCACAGTGCGGGAAGGATGGCAGTTTTTTGCTGAACTCTTGCTGAACTTTAGACTGCAAATGAGGGCGTCTAGCCCCGAGTGAGGAGTTTGTAATGCAAACAAAACAAGCCAAAATCGGTCGGTGCGAACGGGTCAGGTAGAATTAGCAAACCGCCGCATTCAGCCACTCTGCCACCTCTCCGCGGCGTGTTTGCAACAGTCTACCACATGACCTTAGTTTATTTGCTGGACTGTTGCTGGACGCTTTCTCCAGCACGTCCAAGGTCGCTTGCATCCGCTGCATGGCTCCCTAGCACCGCTGGATCGAACGCTTTGATGTAGCGCTCCTTGGTGACGTGCGGTTTGGCGTGGCGCAGAATCCGTTGCACGATCTTGTCGTTTGCGCCCAACTTGTACAGGTTGAACGCTAGGCTTCGACGGAACCGTGCCACCCGTACCAGGGCAGTCCAACGGCCTCAACTGGCGGACGAATCACGCGCTTGGCTGATCTGTCCGTATCCAAGCACGCCCCGTCACCGTTGTGAAACATCACTCCGGTCTTGGGATGGTGCATGGATGCGCGGTACTCGTCCAGAATCCTGGCCGATTTAGGGATTACAGGAATGCATGCCCCGCGCGAACTCTATTAAAGATCATCCTATGTCGTCGGACTGCGGGTTAAATACCTGAGGAAGCGAATATGCGCGGCCGCGAAAGTCAAGTTGCCTCACGAAATTCTGGGCGTTAACGCCGTCAGCCAGCGGAAGGACATTTCGGAGAAGTTAAAGCGGATGTTCGACAGCATCGACCACGATCCGAAGCTGATGAGGAAGGTTGCTCAGATCATCCAGGGGGAGGAAAGTGTCCTCAGAATGAGGCGGATCGCGCGGCGCTGTACGCAGCGGCAGCAGCCGGGTTTTCGCCGCGAGCATGGGTGGAACTTTTTGACCGTTCGGCGGGAACAAATGGAAGCAGCAGGAATGTTCTGACGGATTTCTTCGCAGCTTCAAACTCGAATCTAAGGTGGCTCCGTCAGATGAAAAAGACGCTGAAGCAACTCCCGCGACCCTGCCGGGAAATTGTACCCTTTACCTCAGGGGAGTTCCCAACCTGGCAGGCCGCGGTCATAACTTAACTTATGAGGATGTGGGGCGGCGATGACGCATGTCAGAGGGTTGAAACAGAGAAGCATTGTCGCGGTCAGGTGATGGCCAGGAAACTGCAGTACAAGATAACTGACAAACGCGTCGGGGTTAGTTTATTCTCAAAATTCGTATGAGCCGAAGAATGAAACGGTCCCCAGCCCGCGGCCCCCGTGCATGGCTTGTGTTCGCAAGCTACTGCGCGTTGGCTTTTTCACCTGTCCTTGTGTTCGTGCCCTTCTCCGTCTGTGCCCAGAAGACGACACCGAAAGCCGGTAACGATGCAACCGCCACTCTTCGCGGGACGGTCAGCGCGCAAAATGGTGCTGCCCTGGGGGGCGCTACGGTGAAGCTCATTCGGAAGGCACCGACAGACGCTCTAGCAGCGGAAACGGACGACAGCGGCCACTATGAGTTCCTCAATCTAGAGCCGGGAGACTACACGATTTCTGTCGAGGGCGAGGGCTTCAAAAAAATAGAAAGAGCGGTCCTCCTGAAAGCGGGAGAGCGGAAGATACAGGATTTCAGCCTGGGAGTCCAGTCGGTGTCGGAGAAAGTCGAGGTGAGCGGAGCGGCAACGATCATCTCGACGGAGAGCTCTTCCGCACCGGTGTCGGTAGTGACGAATACGCAGTTGATTACGCTGCCGACCCAGCAGGAAAAGGTGAAGGAAGTAATCCCCGTAACGCCGGGTGTGGTGCAGACCCTTGACAGCAAACTGGTGTTCAAAGGATCGGACGAAAATCAGAGCTTGCTGATCATCAATTCGACGCGGAACACAGACCCAGTGACTGGAAGCTTCGGAATCACGGTGCCGACGGACGCGGTGGAGTCCTTTGCGGTGTACAAGACACCATATGATGCGAGTCTGGGGAGTTTTTCGGGAGGATTGACCACAATCGAGACGAAACCTCCAAGCGATGGTTTGGACTTCGGTCTCAGCAGACTCGGAATCACGATTTTGGGCAAAAACGGACACATGGCGGGACTCGGTGGGGCCGCGCCTGCCATCTCATTCGACGTTCCTTTGATTCCACACAAGTTGCTGCTCTCGGAAGCATTCCAGTACGAAATGAAGAAGACGACCGTGGAGGGATTGCCCTGGCCATACGACATCAGCAAGCGTCAGGGATTCAATTCCTTCAGCTCACTAGAAGCAATTCTCGCCAAGAACCACCTCCTGACGCTGACGGTGAACGCGTTTCCACTACGGACCCAGCATACTGACCTCAGTGCACTGGTGCCCCAGCCGGCTTCGAACAATCTGAATCAGAGCGGCGTGGCCGTGGCCCTGTCGGATCGTTATGAATTCGAGTCCGGAAGCGTTCTTTCGACCGTGGCGCAATACACCCGATTTGACAGCAATGCGCAGGGGCAGGGCACTGCGGACATGCTGATCACGCCGGAAGGGTGGGGCGGGAATTTCTTCAATTGGTGGACGAGGCGAGGCAAAGAGCTCCAGTTTCTGACGAACTACGAATTCGCGAAGAAGCAGTGGCTCGGATGGCATGAAATCCGGGTGGGTGTGGATATCGAGTGGCGCAGTTTCTTTGGGCTGACCATCTCGCATCCGATTCACATCCTGAGGGGGGACGATTCACTGGCGGAAACGATCAACTTCGGCACGGTGCCCGCTGATACTCGGTCCGATATTGTTTATGCGGAGTTTGTGCAGGATCATTGGCTGTTGGGTTCACACGTCAGTGCCGACCTGGGCTTACGCTTTAACTCCGAAACGAACGGCTGGCCAGTGAAGTTGGCCCCGCGGTTAGGGCTCGCGTATTCACCGAGCAATGACGAGAAGACGGTGATCCGGGTCGGGGCCGGTTTCTTCTATGGAGTGCTGCCATTGCTGGCGGCAAATTGGTCGGCAAACCCCACGCAAACGATCACCATGTGGGACATGACGGGCGTGCCGGTTGGGCCTCCGGTCAGCTATACGAACGCTTACGTGGCAGGCTTGAATCCGCTGGTTTCTTCGGTGTTGCCATCGGAGCCGGGTACGACACCACGCAACTTTACCTGGAATGCCGGGATGGTGCGGGAGCTCCGCAAGAATCTGCGGCTTGACTTGAGCTACCTCAATAGCCGGACAGGCTATCTATTCCTGGTAAAACCCTTCACCGCGACTGCGCCCGGTGAGCAGTCTTTCATGGCCCTCACCAACACCGGATCCTCCAGCTATCACGAAATAGAGGCGTCGGCGGAGTTCGAGTTTCGCCAAACCGACCGGTTGAAAGCGTCCTACATTTGGAGCCACGCACGCGGAGACTTAAACAATCTTTCCA
>WNGJ01005444.1_pt1 | contig 13373 bp, 12 predicted proteins | sample 5400611 | NCBI WGS metagenome assembly WNGJ01 (sample SAMN13153375, study PRJNA577476) | soil metagenome | isolation source: 40 cm soil or saprolite under Garry oak tree replicate 1 | place: USA:California | collected 2016-06-15 | reverse complement strand
AATTCTGGGACTGGCCGAGCCCGGGAAGGGCGCGGAGTTAGCGAAAAGCGGTGCGACCGCGTTGCCCCAGGTGCGCAACGAAAAGATGCGCGGCCCGTTTCCGTTCGAACTTCCGGTCAACGCCGGCGGCGGATTGATCGCAGACGGCCATCCCGTCGGGGCGACGGGCGTGCGGCAGGTGGTCGAGGCCTATCAACATCTCACCGGACAAGCGGGCGCGCGTCAGATCCAGAACGCGAAGCGTTTTCTCACCTTCAACATGGGCGGCAGTCTGACCACGTCAGTCGCGATGTTGTGGGGTCGCGATTAAGATCGACGCTCCGCCGCGCAGTGACCGGCGATATTAAACCAACGCTTCTCGGAGCTGCGCGATTCGGTTTCGGACGGCTTCGCAGCGCTTGCGTTCTCGAACGGCGTCTGTTTCGGGTAAATATTGAGCATCATAGGGCGACCGCGCCGGTTGGAGGCAGCCCTGCACAAAATCATTTGCCAAGACTGTGCTCGCGATTTTTGACGCCATCCGAAGGTCTTCGGCTTCGGCGAGCAGTTGGTCGCGAATTGCGATGTAGGCGTTGATCTCGGCGACAGTATAAGCCGATCCGAATGTCGGACTGAGTGTTGTTCCCGAGCGGCGAGATTCCGGCTTCGCTGCCGGTATGGTGGAGCTGATGGCAAGAGGCATGCATCCTTAAAGAGCATGTTCCGTGCTGACCTCGCAGTCCGCGATTTCGCCGGGGTTAGAGGATGGCGTAGATCAAAACGACGCCGAGAACGAAGGCCGCGGCTCCGCAAATTATTTGGATCTTTCGATCTCGCGCGAGCCACCAATTGATCATTCGTTGATGTCGATCTAAACCGAGTAGGGGCATCGCGATCGCGACAATCAAAATGAGTCCGCCCAAAATCCGCAGGAGCACGGGAGCTTTTGAATCGCCCGCAGCGACCAACAAACCCAAACCTAAAACTGCTCGGATTGCAGTGGCGACCCAAAGCCCGGTCTTCTCGGCGAACAAGCGCGTCAGTTCGTTTGCACGAGCGGGTGAAACAATCACGAGCACGCCCATGGCCGCGATGGCAGCGCACAAGATTAATGTCAACGCAGTCATGTTTGATTTTACCGCTTTAATTTTGCCATTCCCAACTTTTATTTGGATTATGAAAGTACCATTTACGCTCGGCGTGGTCGGCCATTTCGGCCTCGCCGTGGGCGATCCAAAGAAAAGTGCCCGCTGGTTTCAACGTGTCCTCGGATTGCGCAAAGAGTTTGAATTCGACAACGGAATCGCGATTGGGAACGACAACGTCACCATCGCGCTGTTTAAAGGCAAACCGTCGCCGCAGACTTTCGAGCACATGTCGTTTCACTTGCCCAAGATGTCGATCTTGCGAAAGGCGCTGACGCATTTAAAAAAGCACAAGGTCGAACTCGAAGATCGGGGCCACGAGATTGGTCCAGAATCGCCGGGTTCGCCGCATATGGGCCTCTGGTTTCACGATCCGGACGGCTATCGCTGGGAGCTTTCAGTCCAAGGCGGCAAATAGATCGGTTGGCGCGGCCCGAAAATTGCGCTTTGTTTTGCGGGAGTTAAATTGTGAACGGGATGCTATTACTCATCGTGGGATGTCTAAAATGGGCTGCCGTCGGTTTCGTCGTGGCCTTTGTCCTGATGAAACTCTACGAGGGTAGCCACATTCACGACGACGTCCCGCGACCTGAATTTAAGGTCCGGCAATCGAGACGCGCGGCGCTCGTGCTTTCAACATTTGCCGGAATGCTTTCCGGTCTGGTCTGGTTGTTAGTCCAAACGTGGGACTAGTTCTGTGAACTGCAGGCGAGACGCCTGCCGCCATAGTTTAGCCCATGTAAAAGCCGCCGTTTACATTAAGGACGTGGCCGGTGATGTAACTGGCCATTGGCGATGCGAGAAAAAGCGCGGCATCGACGATTTCACGCACATCGCCGAGTCGGCCGAGCGGAATCTGTTTCTTGAAGTTCTCAATTACTTCGTCGGGCATGCCCTTGCTCATCCCGACATCGATGAATCCAGGCGCAATCGCGTTGACGGTAATGTTCTGACGCGCAAGCTCACGCGCCGAAACCTTGGTTAGCGCAACGATGGCGGCTTTGCTCGAAGAATAATTCGCCTGGCCGAACAGCCCCACTTGTCCGCTGACCGACGACAAATTCACAATCCGCCCGCCGTTTCGCAAAATCGGCATCGCTTTTTGCGTGACGTTGAAGGTGCCGGTGAGATTTACCCGAATGATGCTTTCGAATTCTTCCAGCGACATCTTTTTGATTGTCCGATCGCGAATGATTCCGGAGTTGTTCACGAGGATATCGAGACCACCATGTCGATCCTGGATTTGCTTCATCATTTGCTCGACTTGCGCCGGCTGTGTTACATCGCAATCAATCATCAGCGGATCCTTCAATTCTCTGGCGACATTTGCCGCGTCGGCTTTGTTTTGACCTTGCGGGTCCGTGAAATAATTGACCACGCAGGTCGCGCCGTGATTGTCGAAAGCTTTGATCATCTCCGCGCCGATGCCGCGCGAGCTGCCGGTAACCAGCGCAACTTTGCCCGTGAAATCGAGGGGATCGGTCATGTTGAACGACGAGAATGCCACCGCACGATGAGCGAGATCGGCAGCCCGATCAAAAGCATATGAATGATGACGGCGGTAACATCCCTCGAGACGGAATGGTGGGCGTTAACGAAGGCGAGAGGCACGACGATCCAATACATGGAAAGGTAAACGGCGATTCCGTAAAGCAATCCTGATGTCACCGCGTGCTGGGTCAGGAAAGTCAATTTGCGGCTAGCCGCGTAAAAAACCGATGCGGCTGTAAACGCGATTAAGAAATGGATCGCCAAACCCAACCCCGCCGTTGCCATTCCTCCGTCGAATGATCGGGGACCAAGCAAACCGCTGGCGATTCCCTGCAACATTCGAATCGATCCCGTCCCTTTGAGCTCCGCGATCACAAACGCGGAGGTGATATCCAGAATTCCCGCGATCAAACCAGCGGATGCAGTTGCGCGAAATGCTTGTGATCGGTCCATCGCGACTCGCTACTAGGCTAGAATGCCGTTGCCCGTCAAACGATTACCGTTAGGCTTTTCGTCCAATGGCCTCACCGATTCGCATCTTAACCGCCGTGCCGATCTGCGACGGGCACGACAGCGCGATTAACACGATCAATCTCGAGTTTATCCGCCACGGAATTGAGGTCGTTTATCTTGGCTATCATCGCTCCGTCGGCGACATTGTGCGCGCTGCGATCCAGGAAGACGTGCGCGCGATTGGCATTTCCAGTTATAACGGCGGGCATACCGAGTTTTTCACGGGAGTTGTCGATCTCTTGCGCAAGAAAGGCCCGGCCGACATCAAAGTGTTCGGCGGCGGCGGCGGAACGATCACACGCGAAGACGCTGCCGCCATGCGTCGTAAAGGCGTGGACGAAATCTTTTTTGCCGGCACGTCGCTCGACGAAATGGTGAAGTTCGTTCATCAGCGTTACGGAAAACCGCGCGGGAAACGAGCGCGCGCAAAAACGTCGGACATCGAGCTAGCTCACACGCTGACCGAGATCGAAGAAGGTAGAAAACAAAAGAAAATCCAAAATCCAAAATCCAAAATCCAAAATGCGACGGTGATTGGCTTCACCGGGCCAGGCGGCGCCGGCAAAACAACCCTGATCGACGAATTGGTGCTGCGTTTTTTAAACAAAGATCGACAGACACGCGTCGCAATTCTGTCGCATGATCCGAGCGTGATTGGTGAAGGCGCATTGCTGGGCGATCGCGCGACGATGATCAATTCCCAAGACGATCGCGTCTTCATGCGGAGCATGGCCACGCGCGGACAAGCCGGCGGACTGTCACCAGCAACGCACGATTGCCTCGCGCTCCTCGCGCGCTCCGGTTTTGATTACGTGATCATTGAAACCGTCGGCACCGGCCAGGAAGCGATGCCGTTTCAGAAAAATGGAATTGTCGATCAAACCGTGCTGGTAATGAATCCGGATTATGGCAGCCGGTTGCAGTTGCAAAAAATCGTGATGCTCGATCTGGCCGAGATCGTGGTCGTGAACAAAAGCGATTTGCAGCGTGCTCGCACCGCGCACACCGAGATCGAACAGCGTCTCGAGCAGAATCGGCGCGCCCAACGCCTCGTCGACACCGTCGCAAAACGGCACCGCGACCCTGGCGTGGACAAACTGTTCGGGTTAATTTCAGCGAGCGACAAATCTAAACGTGGAAAGGAATGGAAGAAGTCATGAGTAAGCTCGGACAAGTCGTTGAATCGGTTGAGAAATATAACCAGTTCGTTCTCGATCAGGTGAAGCGCGCGCGCGCCGATCAAAAATTCGGACGCGATCTGCTCGGCCGTTGGAACGACATCAAGGCAAAGATTCCGACCACGCGGGCGCCGACTGGATTGCCGCTGCCGCGACTGGCGCTTCCCGAAATCGATGAACCGGGTGAGATCGCGCGCTTTTTGTTTGGTGAAGGGTTGCCGGGCGAATTTCCATTTTTGAACGGCGCCTATCGCGAGATGTATCTCGAGCCGGTTCGCGAGGTGGAAAGTTTTGAAAAGAACGGCGAATCGAAGGCGAAGAAGATCGACAAGAGAGTGCCGCAGGCGGAAGAGCCGACCCGTTTGTTCTCCGGTCTGATGCTGGCCGAGGACACGAACGAGCGTTTCCATTACCTGACCCGCCACCAACGAACGCATCGACTCAGCACCGCATTCGATGGTCCGACCCTTTATGGCATCGACAGCGATGCGGACGGCGTTTTTGGAAAAATTGGCGAGGGCGGTGTCGCGATCGACACGGTCGAAGACATGGTGCGTCTCTACGACGGGTTCGATCTCGGCTCGGCGAATTTCTCCGCGTCGATGACGATCAGCGGTCCGGCGCCAATCATCATGGCGATGTACATCGCGGCGGCGAAACGCCGTTTCGGGCCGAACGTTATTCCAAAACTTCGCGGCACGATCCAGGCCGATATTTTTAAGGAAGTCCAGGCGCAGAACGAAACGATTTTTCCAATCGAACCTTCGCTGCGTTTTCTAACCGACATGGTGGAGTTCACCACCGGCGAAATGCCGCGCTGGTATCCGATCTCGATTAGCGGTTATCACATCGGCGAAGCCGGTTCGACGCCGGTGCAACAGGCCGCTTACACGCTCTCGAACGGGTTCGCTTACGCGGAGATGTTCGCTGCTCGCGGAATTCCGGTCGATCAATTCGGGCCGCGGCTCTCGTTCTTTCTCGATTGCGGCCTCGACGTTGAATACATTGCGCTCGCGCGCGTCTCGCGACGCATTTGGGCGATTGGAATGCGCGAAGTCTTTGGTGCCGAAGCGAAAGCACAACTTTACAAATTGCACACCCAAACCAGCGGGCGATCGCTCATCGCCGCGGAGTTTAAAAATAATCTCACCCGCACCGCGGCGGAATTGATACTCGCTTACATGAATGCGACCAATTCGTGTCACTCCAACAGCGCGGATGAGCCGTTCACCACACCGAGCGAAGAATGGATTCGGCTCGCCGCGCATGGCCAGGCGATTTTGCTCGAGGAATCCGGCATTTTTAAACACACCATGAATATGTTGAGCGGTTCGCCCGGAATGAAAGCAGTCGAGCGCGCGGTCGAGGCCGCGATTCTCGATGAGTTTCGCGAAATCGAACGGCTCGGTGGCGTCCTCGCGGCGGTGGAGGATCGTTATCAGCGCAGCCAGATCCAAAACGCGTCGCACCGTTACGAACAACAGATTAATGACGGTGTCCGGCCAATCATCGGGCTCAATCGTTACCGCGACGGAAGTGACGACATTCCGGAAGTGAAACTCGTGCGCACGCCGCGGAAAAAACAGCAATTGCAGGTCGACCGGCTGGCCAAATTCAAAAAGAAGAACGCCGAGAAATCAAAACGCGTGCTTGATAAACTCGCAGCCGTGGTTGAGAGCGGGAAAAATTGCTTTCCGGAGTTGCTCGAAGCCGTCGAGGTTTGCTCGTTAGGCCAAATCACCGGCCGGCTTCAGGAAGTCGTCGGTAGATTCAGACCGATGGTGTAATCAAGCGCGCTCAACCCGGCAGGAATAACAGCCCGCGCCGGCATTGTGGAGGTGCAGATAGCTAACCTTCGTGTCGCCGAAAAACTTTTCGATCTGTGACTCCAATTCTTTACCTGGTGTGACGGCGGCGTTCACCATCACTCCTTGGTCATTGTAGGCACGGACTGACATAACTCGGCCGGCCACTACGTCCGGAATTTCGCCTGGCGTCAGTTCAACTTCTTTCGCGGTCTCGCGGACAAAGACGGGCCCGGATGCGCGATAAGGCGACTCGACGTCGTGATGCATAAACGGCACCAGAATCACGCGCTCGCCGATATCCGCGTCTTGCAAACTGACCCGGCACGGGAATCCCGGTTTCGCATCGACCATCAAACGTCGCGCGCCCTTTTGCGCAAGCTCGTTGTCATCGAGCGAAAAGAGCGGCTCAAATTGCGCCAGGGGCAAACCGACAATTCGAAAATTTGTTTTCATGGAGATACGATCATCGATCGCATCGCAGACAAACACCCGATTCTTGCGCCTATTTTTTGCCGACTTTCTTCAGTCGCATGTTCTGGCGATAAAGCTCGAGACACCGTGAGTCGGCTACGCGCGTCGTTTTGAGTGACACGATGATGTGGCCGCCGGCGCGAGCGATCGTGCCGGTGCCAGCGTTCCTGGCGCTATCCTTGAATGTGAACTCGACCGTCCCTTTTGGCGTAATTTTGCCGCTACCATCGGCTTCGGGCAGCAAGCCGTGTCCATCGTTGTATCCCGCGCTGAACCAAACTGTCACAGTGGTTGCGCTTTGCTCCAGACTCATTTGAAAAGTCGCTTGGCCGTTTAGAAAATTTCTGTCCGCGTATTCGCCGGCGAAATTCGTCGGCTGCGTGGCGATTGCAGATCCGATCACGACGAGGAAGAACGGTAAGGGGAACAATCAGGCGTCTCACAAGGGATAGGGTATCAAAAGCGGGCGATCAGGGTCAATCGTCGCTACGTCGTCGCGGCGACACGTTTAATTTCCTCTAGCGCTCCAGGATTTTCGAGTGCGGACGTGTCGCCAAGTTTTTCGCCGATGTAAGCAGCGCGCACGACCCGGCGCATGACCTTGGCGTTGCGCGTTTTGGGAATGTCGGCGACGAACAGAATTTCTTTTGGGGCGAGCGCTCTGCCAAGTTCGGTTGCGACTTTCTTTTTTAACTCGGTGGTAAGATCGACATCGCCGTTTGCGCCTTTCTTCAACACGCAAAAACAAACGAGGGCTTCGCCTTTAATTGAATCGGGAATGCCGACTGCCGCCGCTTCGCTTACTTGCGGATGTGCGACCAGAATCGATTCCACTTCGGCGGGACCGAGCCGCTTGCCGGCTATTTTAATCGTGTCGTCGCTGCGGCCCAGAATGTACCAGAGTCCATCGTCATCGATCGCGGCCCAATCGCCGTGGACCCAGACGTCGGGAAATCGCGACCAATAGGTGTCGATGTAACGTTGTCGATCTTTCCAGAAGCCGCGTGTCATTCCAATCCACGGCTCGCGGATTACGAGTTCGCCGACTTCGCCGCGCACTGATTTTCCATTTTCGTCTACGACGTCGGCCGCCATTCCCGGCAGCGGACCGGAGAACGCGCACGGTTTCATCGGCGTAAGGACGTTGCCCATGACAATGCCGCCGGAGATTTCAGTGCCGCCGGAGTAATTAATAATCGGAAGTTTTCCGCGGCCGACATTTTGAAATAGCCACATCCACGGGTCGGGGTTCCACGGCTCACCGGTCGAAGCGAACTTGTGCAGCGACGAAAGATCGTGACGATGCACAATTTCGTCGCCGTGGCGCCGAAGCGCGCGAATGAGCGTCGGCGAAACGCCAAGTGCTGTAACTTTATGTCGATCTACTAATTGCCAGGTCCGATCCGGTCCCGGAAAATCAGGCGCGCCGTCGAAGAACATCATGGTCGCGCCGAGGATCAGCGTCCCGAAAACTTCCCACGGGCCCATCATCCAGCCCATGTCTGTCATCCAAAAAAGCGTTTCGTCTGGATGAAGATCGAGACCCATCCACATGTCTTGCGCCGATTTGATCGGGAAACCGCAATGCGTGTGGACCGCGCCTTTCGGTTTACCGGTCGTTCCCGAGGTGTAGATGATCATCATCGGATCTTCGGCGCTTGTGCGTTCGGTCGACGCGTCACGACGACTGTCCATCTTGTCGATGAGCTCACGCCATGAGTGCGTTGCAAAACCCCTCGCCTTCATCTTCTCCCCTTGTGAAGGGGCGAGGGCAGGGTGAGGAGTCGATCTTGCGGTCGCTTCCAAAACGATCAGATGCCGCAACGTCGGAACTTGGCCCGCTGCTTCGTCCGCAATTGGCATCATCGCGCAAAATTTTCCGCGTCGATAAGTTCCGTCGGCGGTGAAGAGCGCTTTCGCGTCGGCGTCTTTCAGGCGTGAGACAATTGCGGCGGCGCCGAACCCCGAGAACAACGGCAGAAAAATTCCACCGATCTTAATGACCGCGAGCATTGCGACCACGATTTCGGGAACCATCGGCATGAACACGCCGACGGCGTCGCCTTTACCGAGGCCTAACGAGCGCAAGGCGGCAGCCATTTTGTTTACTTCCTCGCGCAGCTGTTTGTAAGTGAGTGTGCGGGTGGTGCCGTCTTCGATTTCGGATTTAATCGCGAGCCGATTATCGATCTCGGTGCCGGCGTATTTATCGAGCATGTTGTGAACGATGTTCATCTCGCCACCGACGCACCACTTCGGCCACGGCTTGCCCTCGCTAAGATCGACAATCTGCGAGTAAGGCCTCGAAAATTGGATATCGAGATCGCGCAAGACGGTGTTCCAGAACCAGGCGATGTCGGTGATGGATCGTTGCATCAGCACGTCGTAAGTACCGAGCTGATTTTTGTCGATGAAGCGTTGGAGATTCGACTGTGCGATCAGCTCCGCCGGAGGATGCCAGACGAAGTCGCCGCCGAATTGAAATTCGCTCACGCGTTCAGTTTGCGGTGTTTTGAATTGCAGGGCAACCGCATCGGTTGCCCAAAGTTGGCAGGCGGAGCGCCTGCCTACAGACATCGTCGGTTGCTGATAGGGAAATCGTCGGCAGATTGCACGTCAATTCATGGTCACCACGCTCGCGCATCAACTCGCAAAATACGGCTGCGAGTTAAAATTCGAAGATCTTTCGAAGGAGGTCGTTCATGAAGTAAAACGGCGCGTGATCGATTCTCTTGGTTGTGCGCTCGGCGCCTGGAACGAAGAGCCGTGCTCGATCGCGCGCAAAGTGGCATCCGAATTTTCGGCTAATCGAGGATCGACAATCATCGGGACTTCGCACAAAGCGCCGCCGGACTGGGGCGCGTTCGCGAACGGCTGTTGCATTCGCTATTTCGATTACAACGACACCTACCTTTCGAAAGAGCCGGCGCACCCGAGCGATAATATTTCCGCGGCACTCGCAATCGCGGAGAGTCTCGGGTCGAGCGGGCGGGAATTGATCACCGCGATCGCGCTCGCTTACGAAGTGCAATGCCGGTTGTGCGACGCAGCGAGTATTCGCGCGCGGGGCTGGGACCATCCGACTTACGGCGATTTTTCCACCGCCCTTGCTTCCGCGAATCTGATGAAACTCGATCTGGAAAAAACCCGACACGCGGTGAACATCGCCGGCGTAGCCTGTGCAGCGATGCGTCAGGCGCGAGTTGGCGAGCTTTCACATTGGAAAGGGGTCGCGTTCGCGAACGCGGCCCGACACGGAGTTTACTCCGCTTTACTCGCACGCGCGGGGATGACTGGCCCGGCGCCAATTTTCGAAGGGCAAATGGGTTTCGAAAAACAACTCGGCGTGGCGTTGGGCAACGTTGGCGAAAAATTTGTGAAGCGGCCGGATGCAAACAGCCCGAACGAAGGTACGGCGGCGATGATCCTCAACACCAGCATCAAGTTTTGGCCGGCCGAATACCACAGCCAGAGCGCGATCGAGGCGGCGTTATTTCTGCGCAAGGCGATTATCGATCTTGCGCAAGTAAAAGGAATGACGATCGAAAGCCACGAGGCGTCGGTCGACATCATTGGGAGCGAACCGGAGAAATGGAAACCGGAGACGCGTGAAACGGCGGACCACAGTTTGCCCTACATCACCGCGATCGCGCTGATCGATGGTGAAGTGACGGAGAAACAATTTCAGCCCAAACGATTCACGGATCCGGCGATCTGGAAATTTTTGGAGAACGTGAAGGTGGAACGAAACGCGGAATTGAGCGGGATGTATCCCGGCGCGGTGGCCAATATCGTGCATGTCGATCTTGCGGACGGGAAGCGATTGACCAAGCGCGTCGATTATCCGCTTGGTCACGCGAAGAATCCGCTGAAGGATTCTGAAGTGGAAGGAAAGTTCAGGGCCTTGGTCGAACCAAGGCTCGGCAGCGAGCGAGTGCAGAAGATTGTCGATCTTGTCTGGAAGTTGGATGAGGCAAAAAACGTAGACGGGTTGATGTTGGCTCTGGTGATGAAATGAAAAATAAGACTGCTCGTCTCCGAGAATTAATTTCCAAAGAAGCGGTCATGATGCCGGGCGTGCCGAACGCCGCGATGGCGCGACAGGTCGAGCAGGTTGGTTTCGAAGCGGTTTACATCAGCGGCGCGGGAATGGCCAACGCGACGGCGGGCGTTCCGGACATTGGTTTGTTGACGCTCACGGAAGTGACGCAGTTGGCCAGTTACATCGCGAACGTGGTGAAGATTCCCGCGATTGTCGATGCGGACACGGGTTTTGGTGGTGCAGAAAATGTCGCCCGAACAATTCAAGAATTGGAAAAAGCCGGTCTGGCTGGTTGTCACATCGAAGATCAGGAATTCCCCAAGCGCTGCGGTCATCTGGCCGGCAAATCGATAGTCGATGTTGAGGAGATGGTGGGGAAAATCAAAGCGGCGGTGGCGGTGCGGCGCGATCCCGATTTCATGATCATCGCACGGACGGATGCGCGGGCGGTGGAGGATTTTGATCGCGCGGTCGAGCGGGCCGGCGAATATCTGGCCGCCGGGGCGGACGCGATCTTTCCGGAAGCGCTGCAAAGCGCGGACGAGTTTCGCGATTTCGCAAAGGCGATCGATCTACCATTGCTCGCGAACATGACCGAGTTTGGCAAGAGTCCCTTGCTTTCGTTCAAAGAACTTTGCGATTTCGGTTACAAGATGGTGATTTTCCCGATGAGCGCTTTTCGGGTTGCGATGAAAGCGAGCGAAGGATTTTTGCACGCATTGAAAAAAGCCGGCGCGCAATCGGATTGGCTCGATAAGATGCAGACGCGGCAGGAACTTTACGATTTGCTCGATTACGATCCTAATGCGGAAAGCTGGCCGGGGTCTTCAAAGGATTTGTAGGGCAACGGCATCGGTTACCGGCCTAAAAAATCGCAGGCGGAGCGCCTGCCCTATAATTTTCGCAGCGATTCCAATTCAACCTTGATTCGACGTTGAACGTTTGCCGTTCGCGAGTAAAGAGAACCAAAACCAATGGCGACTGAAAAGAAACCAGAGTACAGCCCGGGTTTGGCCGGCGTGATCGCAGGCGAAACAGCGATTTGCTGGGTCGATCCGAACGCGGGGCTGATGTACCGCGGCTATGACATTCACGAGATGGGCGACAAAGCAACGTTCGAGGAAGTCGCCTACCTGCTGCTCAATGGCGAGTTGCCGAATGGCAAGCAACTAAAGGACTTCAAACAGCAGATTGCCGCGCAGCGCGATTTGCCCAAGGAGGTCATGGAGATGCTGCGGCTCTTGCCGAAATCAACGCACCCGATGGACATGCTTCGCACCGGCGTCTCGATGCTGAGCGCGTTCGACAAAGATTTAAGCGACAACTCGCACGATGCGAACATTCGCAAATCGATTCGACTAATCGCGCGCGTCTCGACATTGATCACCGACGGCTGGCGGATCTTGCTCCGCGAAAAACCGTTGCCGGAAAAGCCGGAGCTGAGTCAGGCCGCCAATTTCTTTTACAAGCTGGACGGGAAGGCTCCGGAAGCGTGGCAAACACGGATGCTGGACACGATTTTCAATTTGTATGCCGACCATGAATTTAATGCTTCGACGTTTGCCGCGCGCGTGACTGCTTCGACGTTGGCCGGTATCTATGCCGCAGTGACTTCAGCTTGCGGGACGCTCAAAGGACCGTTGCACGGCGGCGCGAACGAGGAATCGATGAAGATGCTCGAGGATATTAAAACGCCTGACCGTGCGGAAGCGTGGTTGAAGAAGCAACTCGCGGCCAAGGCGAAGATCATGGGATTTGGACACCGGGTTTACAAAAAAGGCGATTCACGCGTGCCGATCATGCGCAAGATCGCGCGCGATCTCGGCAAGCGCACCGGAAAAGAGAATTGGGTGCTCATTTGCGAAAAGCTCGAAGAAGTGATGGACCGCGAGAAAGGTCTGTGCGCGAATGTTGATCTTTACGCGGCGCCGGTTTTCTGGATGCTCGGTTTCGCGCCGGCGTTGAATACACCATTGTTCGCTGCTTCACGCGTGGCCGGTTGGTGCGCTCATGTCGTTGAACAACACGACAATAACCGGTTAATTCGCCCGCGTTCGCTTTACACTGGCCCGCAACTTCGAAAATATCCCGGCCCAGTGGACCGTTCGTAGGTCCGAGCCGGACCGGCCTTTAAACGAACGATTCGATGGCGGAGCAATCACTTCAGGAAAAATACGCTCCGGAAAATTCGTGTTGGGGTTGCGGGCCGTCGAATCGAGAAGGTTTGCGGATCCGTAGCTTCGCCAAAAACGGCGAAGTCGTTGCTGAATGGCAACCGCAGCCGAAGTACGAAGCGTTTCCAGGCGTTCTGAATGGTGGAATCATCGGCACGTTGCTCGACTGTCATTGCAACTGGACGGCGGCCTACCATTTGATGAAACGCGCGGGCGCAGATCGTCCGCCGTGCACCGTCACGGCCGAATATTCAATCAAACTGCTGCGGCCGACTCCGACGAAGGATCCAATTTCACTTTCAGCCCACGTTGTCGATCTAACCGGCGACCGCGCGACAGTCGAAGGAACATTGAGCGGCGGCGGAAAAGTTTGCGCGACTTGTCTGGGAATTTTCGTCGCGGTGAAAGAAGGCCATCCAGCATTTCATCGCTGGTAGCCATCCGACCTACGCAAAGCGCGCCCGGGGTGACTCGAACACCCGACCTACGGATTAGAAATCCGTTGCTCTATCCGGCTGAGCTACGGGCGCAAATACTAGGTAAAATGGCATAGAACGAAAGATTGTCCTTGC
>WNGJ01011183.1_pt1 | contig 13374 bp, 11 predicted proteins | sample 5400611 | NCBI WGS metagenome assembly WNGJ01 (sample SAMN13153375, study PRJNA577476) | soil metagenome | isolation source: 40 cm soil or saprolite under Garry oak tree replicate 1 | place: USA:California | collected 2016-06-15 | reverse complement strand
GCTGGGGACGGCGCTGCTGCAGGTGCTGCAGAACCTGGTGAATATCCTGGGCATCCCCAATTCCCTGAACTTTGCGGTGATGGGGACGGTGATTCTGCTCGGTGTGCTGGCGGATCAGCAATTGCAGGCCCGTCGGCGGCGCAAGATAGCGCTGGCCGGCCTGGCCCGCACGGCGCCGAGATCCACACTTGTGCAGGAAAAGCAGAGCGCATCGCCGCGCGGCGCGGCTGCGCTGCCAACGGGAACGGGCGATCATGCATGACAGCTCAATAAGGGAAAGCCACGGCCAGGCGCTCCAAACTTGGTCGCAGGCCACTTGAGTAAGGGGAACAAAGAGAGGAGTTAGATGCGCAAAGATGATGAATTTCACAGCGCTCGCGTGCACGCTGGCGCTACTAGCCGGGCCAGGACAGATCTCGCCATCGTGGTGAAGGGCCTCAATGCGCGTTAAAGGTAACCCTAAACCTCCAGTTGAAATGCGGCCGTTTCTTCTGCGGCTGAAATGGCAGGTGCTGGGGGAGGGAGCACGTTCCAGGCTCGAGGGCTTTGGGCGGGGACGTGACATGAAAATAAACAAAGCTCGGGGACACTAGGAGTACCAGAAAATGTTGTTGCACAGGTCTGTGAACACCGCACGCGTGTGGGGCGTGGGGATTGCTTTGTCATCTCTGTTGAGCGGTGGAGCGTATGCGGCCGATCTTTTAACGAAAGCTCCGCCTATTCCTTATGCTGAGGCGGATGATTTCTGGACAAGACCGTATCTGTTTGGCGATCTCGGCAGGACGAAGCTGAAGGAGCAGGGCGTCGATCTGTCCCTGCAGCTGGGTGACGAAGCCGTCACCAATCTGACGGGCGGAACCCACAGAGTGGCGACCCAGGCTGGACAGCTGACCTTTCAGGCCAAGTTCGATATGGCGAAGCTTGCCGGCGTCCCGGGCGGCTTGATCGGCCTCACGCTGGTCGACCGCTTCGGCCACAATCTGAATGACGAAGCAGGCATTCCGGCCTTGCAGCTGACCAATGAAGTTTTCGGCCGCGGCAATATTCTGCGCCTGACCGAACTCTACTACTCGCAGAAGCTTTTCGATGATCGCCTTGAACTCAAGGGCGGCCGTCTTCCAGTCGGCTCCGATTTCTTCTTCGGTCAGTGCGAGTTCATCAACCTGACCTTCTGCGGCGGCCAGCCCGGCAACATCCAGGGTGGCTACATCTTTAACTTCCCGGTCAGCCAGTGGGCCGGTCTCGCCCACTTCAACATCACCAAGGAAGTCCAGATTTCGGCCGGCGTCTACGACGCCAATCCGAATTATCTGACGACGTCAGACATGGGCGTCTACCTGGCGCCGGGCATCCCTGCCTCTAGCCCCGCCTCGGGGGTGCTGGTGCCGGTGGAGTTGACCTGGAGGCCGGGCGGTCACCTGTACGGGACCTGGAGAGTGGGCGGCTGGTATGACAGTGCGTCGACGATTGATGGTGGCTTGCCGGGTATCATTACGACCATTCCAGGAGTCGGTGGTGTCCCAGGCCAAAATCTGGGAGATCAAAGAGGCCGCTACGGCTTTTATGAGTCGATCCTGCAGCGGTTGACCGATGAAGGTGGCCCCGCCAAGGGTTGGTATATCTACTTCAATACGTCCATCGCTGATCACCGGACTTCGTTCCAGGACTACCAGGTCTCCTTGGAACTCAAGCACACCGGAACCTTCGCCTTCCGACCGCTGGACGAAGTCGGCTTCGCGGTGGGCACGACCCATGTGAATTCGGCCGCCCTCAGCCCGAATGCAGGCGGGAACGAGGTTCCGCTCGAAGTTTGGTACGGCTGGCAGGCGACCGGCTGGATGAACCTCAAATTCGACGCCCAGTACGTGATCAATCCTGGCGGGCGCGGGTTTAATGCCGCCGGCTTGAAGACCGACAATGCCTGGGTTCTTGGCCTGCGCACCGTGGTCAAGTTCTGATGTAGGCGCCGGCACCCCCGGCGTTGCCAAGGCACTCATGGATTCCGGGCGCGCCACCGTCGTGACGCGCAAGCTGCTTCTGAATGGCGTCATGGATGCGGTCATCTCGCAAAACCCCGGACACGAGGCGCGCGCCGCAGTGCGCGTGCTGCTCGCGCTCGCCGGCGGCGAACCGATCTTGAGCGAACAGGAGAAAATCCGGATCGACATCGTGAGGAGGAACAATCTGCCCTGAGGCGCATTGGCGGGGCGGATATCGTCCCGGCGGGCAGCAGACCGAATGGTGAATGCCGGCCCTTTGCGGGAAAGGCGACGCAGTTCGCGCGCCGCTTGGGAGCTGGGAGGGAGGGATGCGTGTACTTGGAATTGACATCGGGACGTCCGGTGTGAGGGCGGTGCTCGTGAACGAAGCTGGCGGCGGTGTCCCTCGCTTCATGCGATCGCGGGCAACCTTGCGATGCCGGGCTTCACAGCTCCCAAGCTGCTGTGGGTCGGGCGCCACGAGCCAGAGCTCTTCGCAAGGGTAGCCAAGGTGCTGCTGCCCAAAGCCTATGTCCGCTATCGCCTGACCGTCGAGATGCGCGGGGTTTCAAAATCCTTCTTCGGCATCAAGGCGCTGCGTAGCGTCGACCTCACCGCCCATGCTGGAGAAATCCATGCCTTAATGGGTGAGAACGGCGCCGGCAAATCGACGCTGATGAAGATCTTGTCGGGGGCCTACAGGCCCGATCCCGGCGGCGAGATCCGAATCGAAGGGAAGCCCGTGCGGATCGAGGGCCCCCTGGGCGGCCGTGCGGCCGGCATCTCGATCATCTATCAGGAACTGTCACTCGCCCCCAATCTGAGCGTTGCGGAGAACATCTATCTCGGCCGCGAGATCTCTCGCTCCGGATTGCTGGCGCGCGGCGCCATGCGCGTCGGCGTCGGCCCGATATTGGAGCGGTTAGGGGCGGATTTCCTCCCGTCAACGCTGGTGGCGCATCTGTCCATGGGCCAGCGCCAGCTCGTTGAGATCGCCCGCGCACTGCACGCCAGGTCAAAAATCCTGATCATGGACGAACCGACCACCGCGCTGTCGGCCGGTGAGAGCGAGCGGCTGTTTGCGCTGATCCGCCAGCTCCGCGCTGAGGGTCTCGCCATCATCTACATCTCGCATCGCATGGACGAGGTGTACGCGCTCGGCGACCGAGTCACGGTGCTGCGCGATGGCCGGCTGGTGGGCTCACTCGACAAGCCGGAGATCCGGGCCGACACTATCGTTCGGCTGATGGTCGGGCGTGATGTCTCGTCCTTCTACAAAAAAGACCATGATTCCGAGGCGGGACGGGGCCATCCCGTGCTTGCGGCCGTTGATCTCGCTAATGGTCAGCGCGTCAAGGGCTGCTCGCTCACCGTGCATGCGGGCGAGGTGGTCGGGCTCGCCGGCCTGATTGGGGCGGGCCGCACCGAGCTTGCGCATCTCATCATCGGTGCATCGCCCAAAACCTCCGGTCATATCGAGATCGAAGGCCGCCCGATTAATATCCGCACGCCCGGCGAGGCGCTCGATGCCGGAATTGCCTATCTGACCGAAGACCGAAAGGCGCTCGGCCTATTCCTGGACATGTCATGTCTGGACAACATCAACCTCGCCGTGCTGCGCCGGGATGCCAAGCTCGGCTACATCCTTCATCGTGACAAGGCTCGCGACCGTGCCAACGAGGCCTTCGCGGCGCTCGGCATCCGCGCCGCGAATATCGGCGTCACGGCCGGGGGACTCTCCGGCGGCAACCAGCAGAAGGTGCTGCTGTCGCGCCTGCTTGCGACCACGCCAAAAATCCTGATCCTCGACGAGCCGACACGCGGCGTCGATGTCGGGGCCAAGTCCGAGATCTATTCGATCATCGACAATCTCGCCAAATCCGGCACCGCGATCCTCGTCATTTCATCCGATCTGCCGGAGATCATCGGCATCTGCGACCGTGTCATTGTCATGCGTGCAGGACATATTGCCGGCGAGATCGGGCGAACCGCGACATCGCCGTTGAACCAGGAGGACATCATGGCGCTCGCCACCGGGATGGAGCAGCTCGATGCATGACAGTTCTCCGCAGGCAAAAGCCGCCCCGGCCACGGCTTCCGGCGCCGCGGTCGCACAGGACACCAGGCGTCAGCGCATAAGGCTGCTGATCCGCGCCGCAGGCATGCTGCCGGTGCTGCTGCTGTTGTGCGTCGGCTTTCATTTTCTGTCGGATGGCCGCTTCTTCACGGGCCAGAACCTCGGCATCGTTCTGCAGCAGGCCGCCGTCAACACCGTGCTCGCCGCAGGCATGACCTTCGTCATCCTCACCGGCGGCATCGACCTGTCGGTCGGCTCCATCCTGGCCGCGTCCGCGATGGCCGGACTGACGATCTCCAAGCTTCCCGATCTCGGGGCACTCTGGTTGCCGGTCGCGGTCCTCACAGGCCTCGGTTTCGGCGCCGTCAATGGTATGCTGATTGCGCTGTTACGCCTGCCGCCCTTCATCGTCACGCTGGGTTCGCTCACCGCCGTGCGTGGTCTCGCACGTCTGCTCGGCGCCGACACCACAGTTTTCAATCCTTCCATTCCCTACGCGTTCATCGGCAACGGTTCCCTGACGCTCATTCCCGGTGTCATATCGATCCCATGGCTGTCGGTGATCGCATTGCTCGTCATCCTCGTCTCGTGGCTGGTGCTGCGTCGGACCGTGCTCGGCGTGCACATCTATGCAGTCGGCGGTAACGAGAGTGCGGCACGTCTGGCCGGCATCAAGGTTTGGGCCGTGATGATCTTCGTCTACGGCGTGTCGGGACTTCTGGCCGGCCTTGGCGGCGCCATGCAGGCGGCGCGGCTCTATGCCGCCAATGGGCTGCAACTCGGCCAGTCCTACGAGCTCGACGCGATCACCGCCGTGATCCTGGGCGGCACCTCCTTCGTCGGCGGTATCGGCTCGATCTGGGGGACGCTGATCGGGGCGCTGATCATTGCAGTTCTGTCGAACGGCCTCATTCTCGTCGGTGTCTCCGACATCTGGCAATATGTGATCAAGGGTTTGGTGATCATCGGTGCCGTGGCGCTCGACCGCTATCGGCTGCAAGGCTCGGCGCGCACCTGAAAGAGTGCGCGGGGCTCGATGTCGCCACATAAGTTCGGTCACGGCAACTGGTCTGCCGTGCCGGGGACCATGACCGACCAGGGAGGAAGCTCATGTTGAAGACGATCTCGTTTGCCGGCGCCGCCATGGCGCTCGCCTTAAGCTCCGCGCCATCCTTCGCCAAGGAGCTCAAATCGATCGGCATCTCGCTTGGCTCGATGGGCAACCCGTTCTTCGTGGCGCTCTCGAGGGGGGCCGAGTTCGAGGCGAAGAAGACCAATCCCAATGTGAAGATCACCGCCGTCGGCTTTGAATACGATCTCGGCAAGCAGGTGACCCAGATCGACAATTTCATCGCCGCCGGCGTTGACCTGATCCTCCTCAATCCCGGCGATCCCAAGGCCATTGGGCCCGCGATCAAGAAGGCGCAAGCGGCTGGCATCGTCGTCGTCGCCGTGGACACGGCAGCCGAAGGCGCCGACGCTACGGTGACCACAAACAATGTTCAGGCCGGCGAGATCTCCTGCCAATACATTGTCGACAAGCTCGGCGGCAAAGGCGATGTGATCATCGAGAACGGACCGCAGGTCTCCGCCGTAATCGACCGTGTGGTCGGCTGCAAGAACGTCCTTTCAAAGAATCCCGGCATCAAGGTTCTCTCGAGCGACCAGGACGGCAAGGGATCACGTGAGGGTGGCCTGACGATCGCGCAAGGCTATCTGACCCGCTTCGCCAAGATCGACGCTATCTTCGCCATCAACGATCCGCAGGCCATCGGTACCGACCTCGCGGCGCGCCAGCAGCAGCGCAGCGGTATCCTCATCACCGCAGTCGATGGCGCCCCCGATATCGAGGTCGCGCTCAAGGATTCGGCGACGCAGCAAATCCAGGCTTCCGCCTCGCAGGACCCTTTCTTCATGGCGCGCCGCGCCGTGCAGGTCGGCGTCAGCATTCTCAACGGGCAGAAGCCTGCTTCGACTGTCGAGCTTTTGCCCTCCAAGCTCGTAACCCGGGACAATGTCGCCGAGTACAAGGGGTGGACCTCGGACCGTTCGCAGTAGACCTACCCGCCCCGCGTCTGCCGAGCGCCGCCTTGCACGAGACGCCCGGAACGCGGCGAACGGCGGCCGGAAAGGCCGCGAATTGTGGAGCACAAACGGCGACCGCACGCCCTGGCCCAAGGAAGGCGGCAAGGGATCAACGCCGCGCCGTGCACATCCAGTTTCGGCCCGATCCTTTCGCGAACTGAGGTGCGCAGAGACAATTTGAACGCTCCGCGGCGCAAGACCGCGGTGCGTTCGCGCTATCACACGTACGCAGTGACCGCATCTGCCGCAAAGCGGCCGTTGAGGTGTGGAGATCTGACTAGCTTCCGCTGGCTGGACCCTAGCTTAAACTTGCTTATGATGGATTGGACCGGGACATCTTAAAAAACGAAGTGCAATCAGCGCTTAGATTAGGCGCGGTCGTTGGGCGACATGCAGTACCAAATGCAGTACCGATCTGGTTTTGAGCGTACGCAGGCGATCGATGTCGCAATTTGGTGTGCACTGGGTTACTCACGCGTAGCGCGGCGTACTACGCCAATCCACTCCACGCGATTGTACTCCCTCGAAAGACGCGCCGCTCCGACTCGTTTCCACCGCAGTGGTGGAAGATCCAGGCATCGCGCTTGTCGTTGCCTTCGTTCGCTCCATCGCGGGGCCCTAGCATCACCCACATCCATGGCACTCGTGTGCCTAGCAGAGGAGCCGTCCACAGCATCAAGAACCGACGCTGTATCGCGATTTCTCGACGCTGCAACGGCCTCTGTCTACGGCGCGGTTCTCCGACCAAACCCCGCGTCTCGCGAGATCGCTACGGCCTGGGCGCGGCTGACTGCTCCGAGCTTGCTCATGATGATCGAGACGTGGTTGCGAACGGTCTTCTCTGAGATCTTCAGCCGAATTGATATATCGATATTGCTCGACCCCTTGGCGACGAATTCCAGGACGTCGCGTTCCCGCGCTGTCAATTCATCGAACGCGAAAGCCGTGCTGCGGTCTGGGGAGACAGAAAGAAATTCGTCGATCTCATTCACGAACTGCTCCCAGGCAGGTTCGGTATTCAGCAGAATGTGATTGCGGCTCTCGAGCGGAACAAACCGCGCATCGGGAACAAGCGCTGCGACCTTGCGACCGTCATCAAAAGGCAGCACTGCGCTCTGACGGGCATGCAAGACAAGTGTTGGGCAGCGCACTTGAGGCAAGAGACCGCGCATGTCGGACTCCACGAGCGTCTGTAGCAGTGCAACCCCGTTCGTAACAGAGGTCGACAACCGAAGCAGATCATTAAAGGAACGAGCTTGCTCGGCGGTCGCGTCTGGAATGTGGAGAGACGTTAGGAACGTTCCGAACCCGGGAATCTCTTGAGGCCACCCCAATTCGGTCGCCTTGAGCTGCACCTGCATGTTCTCCACTTGCTCGGGTGGCGCCGTCGCAGCCAAGGGCCCTGTTGGCGATGTCCCGTAGAGCACAAGGCGGTTCACGCGATCAGGATTTTGGACCACGTAGGGCACCGCCACCCGGGCGCCTCCCGACATCGCAAAGAGCGCGAAGCTGTGGACGCCAGACGCACTCACGACGGCTTCAAAGTCCTCAACCAGTTTTCTAAATGTAAACTCGACGCCGGCGCGATCGGAGAGGCCGAACCCGCGATAATCATAGCGGATCAGCGTGTGTCGTTTTGCCAGCACCGAGATCCATGGCCGCCAGACGGGACTATCCCAGTCGAACTTCAGATGGTGGATAAAATGGGCCAGCCAGATTAGCGGGGGGCCAGCGCCGCACGTCGCGTAAGCGATGCGCGTGCCATCGCGGCTCGCGCAGAAACGTATCTGCTGTGTCGAAAAAGACAAGGGCCACCCACGTGGTGATGCTCGTCGCATCATAGCGTGGCAAGGGCATCAGGTGAAGCGTGGAAGCGGATTAATCCCCGAAGGGCCAGTTGGCGATGCTGCCGGGGCCGTATTCGCGTAGCAAGGTTTCGATCGGGGGGCGGGCGCGTTCGCCAAGTGTATTATTGCCGGACTGCATGGGCTCCAGATGGGCGCCCAATCGACGCCCACGCGCGACGAGTTCGCTGCCAGCCTGCTTTCGGCTGCTTTCGTAGCTGGCCAATGCCCCTTCGAGGTTTCCTTCGGCGCCGGCGAGCGCATCGGCAAGCGCCTGGGCATCCTGTGCCGCCTTGGTGACGGCGGTGCCGACGTGCGGCCGAGCAACAAAGGCTGCGTCACCCACGAGCGCAACACGGCCAAATGTCAGACGCGGCACTTCGAGATCAAAAATAGCCGAGAGGATCGGCTCACGGGCGCAGACGGCCAGCGCAGAGAGCTGAGGAACCAGGAGGGTACGAGCGGCAAGCTTTAGCTCGGTGAGCACCTCTTCTCGAATCAGAGGCGGTGGTATGGAATCTCCATGACAATGTCCCGTCGTGTCAGTGCACCACTGCCGCAAGGTGGATGCGTATTCAGCCGGACGGAACCACACGAACATACAGCGGCGGGCGCGACCCACTTTGTCGTGAGCTGCCATCGGGATTGAGAACGCCAGCTCGCCGGCCGGCAGGCAGAACACCATATCGTTGAGCGTTTGGGTGCGCCAATGGAGCGGGATTTGGCTTTCCTCCACCACGCCACGCCACGCTACATAGCCGACATAACGCGGCGCTATCTCAGGCATGAACTGCCTACGCACTGTTGAGCGCATGCCGTCTGCACCAACCAACAAATCCGCTTCGGCGCGCGCACCATTCGCGAACACGGCAACAACCCGACGTTCTTTCTGTTCGCATCGCACGAGTGTCATGCCTCCATGGTAGTGCTCATTTGGGAAGGCTTGCCTCAGGGCCCGATAGACGCGATCCCACGCGGTGGTCACTTCTCGCACGGGTACTTCGCAGATCGTCTTGCCGTTCTGGTCGAGGCAGATGTGCGAGCGCACTTCCGTCCACATTGATCTATCGATCTGGATACCGATCCGGCGCATGGCTGCGAAGAGGTCGGCCTGGGCGCCGAGGCCGGCACCTCGCCCCGTCAGATCACTATGCGCGCGTTCGAATACCTCGACGTGCCAGCCGATGGTGCGCAAGAGATTTGCGGTGAACAGTCCGCTCAGCGACCCGCCGATCACCAGCGCGCGTGGTTGGTTCACGTAGGATGCTCCGACCTGGCCGCAGCAGCACTCGGTTCAGTTGATCTTGAGACCGGTCGTGTCGATCAGCTCGCGCCAGCGGGCATTCTCGGTCTTGATGAAAGCCGCAGTGTCATCCGGCGTGGCGCCTACTGGAACGGCAGAAAAATCAGCCATCCGTTTGGCAACATCAGGAAGCTTCAACGCTTCGGCGATCGCTGCCGAAAGTTTCGAAGCAATATCGGCCGGTGTTTTTGGCGGAGCGACCATGGCGAACCACTCCCCATGAACGAATCCAGGCACTGCCTCAGAAATCGTCGGGACGTTCGGTTCCTCGGGTAGCCGCGTCTGCGTCGTGACGGCGAGTAGCTTGAGCTTGCCGTCTTTGATGTTGGGCGAGACATTGCCGTAAAGGTCGATCATCACATCGATATGACCGCCAATCAGATCATTCATCGCTGGCGCCATACCCTGATAAGGGACGTGGACGAAACGAATGCCGGCCGCCTTCATCAATTGCTCGGTAGCAAGATGCGGTGTACTGCCGACCCCCGGCGATCCGAAGGTGAGCTTGCCGGGGTTTGCCCTGGCGTAAGCAAGAAATTCCTGAAGATTTGAGGCTGGCACTTTCGGATTGACAACAAGCGCCGTCGGAAGTTTGACCATCAAGCTGATCGGAACGAACGCACCAGGATCAAAGTTAAGTTTGCTCCGAAGATGCTGACTGACAACGAGAGGTCCTGGCGGCGAGGCCAACAGCGTGTAACCATCGGGATCTGACTTGGCCACGACCTCTGCTCCGAGATTTTGAGCTGCGCCAGGTCGATTCTCGATGATTACGGCTATGCTCCATTTCGACGCGAGCTTTTCAGCAATGATCCGGGGTACCACGTCCAACAATGGCCCCGGCGGGACCGGAACGACGATCTTGATCGTGCGATTGGGAAAGTCCTCGACCGCGGCCAATTTAGTTGTCATGGCGGTGAGACAAACTGCTGTGCAGAGCCAGGTCATAAGCGAAGAGCGAAGCTGCGGAGTCATCAGGTGTCTCCTCCAATTGGCCAAGAGTGGCTGCCGTAGCCAATTTCTCGTCGGAGATTGTGCTTTTAAGCGCGAACCCTGTCATGGGGCCAATGTCCCGGGTGGCCGCTGAAGATAGGCCCTCGGCGTCCCGAAAATCGGGACAGGGGTGGGCGCAAGTGGCGCGCCCGACACGATTCGAACGTGTGACCTTTGCCTTCGGAGGGCAACGCTCGTTCTTCGAGCCCAATGTGGGCCGAAGCTTTCGCAACTCTGATAGCGCAAACGCCAACCCCGGGATCGCCGACCGCAGGTTTCCTTGCTCTATCGCCGCCAAAACTACGATGGCACTTGTTCTATTCTAGGCGTGGCCAGAGCGGCACGTTACTTTGCGGTCGAGGCAAACGGGATTGGTAAAGAGGGTCGGAACTAGCGCGGTACTGCGCGAGCTCATTTGGTACTGCAATGCTGTACCGGAGAAGGCGCAGCATCATCGAGGGTCGAACAAGCGATCGCCTTAAGAACTTGAAATGAAAGGAAAATGCCCCAATAGTCAGCTTTGAATTTCGGTCGGCCCAAAAACCGGCTATTCCGGATCAGACGATAAAGCAGAATAACATCAATATGTTAGCGCATCGATTTTGCATTGCACCCATGATGGATTGGACCGACTCTGCGCGGAAAAAGCAAAGCACGATCAGCACTTAAACCGGGTCGCGGTCAACCGTGCAGTACCAAATGCAGTACCGATAGTGAGGCTGATACGCGGTTCATATCAAACTTCCTGTATAGTCATTTCGCCGTAACTGGGCTGTCATTTGCATTGGTTTTGATTTTCAGCGCGCACCACGTGCATGGAGATCAAGATGTCCGAATTCGAACCCCTCAACATTGCGCACTACCAACAGCCCACTACGCCTCTCAGCGATGGGGCAGCTCCATACATGGATTGGATCGAGGTTAAGCGTCTTGTCACCGACAAGACCTATCAACGAGAGATATCCAGGGCAGGGTCTATAAATGTTGAGCGTATCGCTGAATACTTCGAGTGGGCAAAATTTTCTCCTGTCATTGTTGCTCCGGTGGAAGGTGGCATGTTCTCAATCATAGACGGTCAACATCGGGCCACGGCAGCGATGTTGCGAGGTATTGAGAAAGTGCCATGTGAAATCGTCCACATCGATCGGGCTAGGCAGGCAGAAGCCCTTCGCGGCCATCAATGGAAACACAACACGCGTATCTGCACAGGTGGTCTATTACGCACGTCTGACCGGGAAGGATCCTGCGGCTGAAGAGATGGCGCGGGTTCTTTCGGCGGCAGAAGTTACGGTCTGCAGAGGTGCAAGGATCTTGCGTTCAATGAAGGGAGGCGAAACAAACGCAGTCGGAGCAATTTCCAAACTCCTCACCAAGTTCGGCCCGGAAACCGTTATTTCCTCGCTCCAATGCATTACCCAAACGGGATCTGGCAATCCCAGATGTATTTCCGATCCGTTGGGAGAATCGCACGACGGGGCGCAACGGCTACGCGCCTGCCTGTGCGAATGAATGGCTGCGCGGGATTTGCGAAAAACCGAAAATAAAATGTTCGGCATGTCCAAATCAGGCGTTCCTGGCCGTGGATGACGCGTCAATCGAGCACCATCAAGGGGATTGGCGAAGGGATGCCTTTGCGTTTAGGGACGCCTGCGAGCGTCATGGAATACCTGTTGCCATTGAGCGGTCCCGATCCGGAAACGGTGCTCACGCCTGGATCTTTTTCGACGAGCCGATCTCAGCGGCATTGGCGCGCCGTCTCGGGGCCTTCCTGATTACCGACACCATGGAACGCGTCCCCGATATCGGATTCGGATCCTACGATCGGTTTTGTCCGAGTCAGGATTTCATGCCAGCGGGTGGCTTCGGAAACCTGATTGCCTTGCCTCTTCAGGGGCTCGCGCGAAGTTCTGGCAACAGCGAGTTCATCGACGATTCTTGTTCGCCGTATCCGGATCAGTGGGCCTTCCTGTCCGCGATTGCATCTATGCCGCGAGCAAAGGTGGAACATCTGGTCGAGGAAGCAAATGCATCTGGAAAAATTCTGGGCGTGCGTATTCCTCTCGCCGACGAAGACGAAGAACCGTGGCTAGCCCCGCCGTCGCGGCGACAGACGCGGCCAGCAATCCGCGAGCCATTGCCGGGTGCGATCACTGTCGTACAGGCGGACCAGATCTACGTCCCGCGTCACGCGCTGCCACCGTCGCTGATCGCGCGCCTGATTCGCCTGGCGGCATTCCAGAATCCCGAATTTTATGCCGCACAAGCAATGCGCCGATCGACCCATGACAAGCCCCGGATCATCTCTTGCGCAGAGTTGACCAGCCATCACGTTGCGCTGCCTCGCGGGTGTTTCGACGCCGTACTAGATCTGCTTGCGTCATTTGGAATTACAGTAACAATCGAAGATTGCCGTTTTTCCGGTGTGGCGATCCCATTTGCCTTCACTGGTGTATTGCGCTCCGATCAGGAAACCGCGATCACAGCCCTGTTGCCGCATGATACCGGCGTGCTCGCGGCAACGACGGCGTTCGGAAAGACGATCTTAGCCATCCGGATGATGGCCGAGCGCGGGCGGAATACATTGGTTCTCGTTCATCGCCGTCAGTTTACGGACCAATGGATCGAGAGGCTCACAGCGTTCTCAAATATGCCGCGGGACGCGATCGGCATGATCGGCGGCGGCCGCCGCAAACCGAAAGGTCAGGTCGAAGTCGCCTTGATCCAGAGCCTGGTTCGCAAGGGCGAAGTCGATGATATCGTCGGCAATTACGGGCATCTCGTCGTCGACGAATGCCACCATCTGTCGGCTGTAAGCTTCGAACTGGTCGCGCGCCGCAGCAAGGCCCGCTATGTCCTCGGCCTGTCAGCGACGGCGAGCGAGCTTGCCATTGCGTATGCAGGAGGCCTGTCTCCGATCGAGGTGACGGTAACAACGCTGGAGCGTGTCCGGAGCGTCAATCCGCAGCTTAATGCGATCATTACGCTGGATGAAGCCGGCGCAGTCCAGGCCGCCGAGCAAAGCGCGCGACGATGGAAGGATGGCCGTTCGCTCGGCCCTCTCGACGGCGTGCCGATGACGATCAAGGACAATAT
>WNGJ01005443.1_pt1 | contig 13374 bp, 6 predicted proteins | sample 5400611 | NCBI WGS metagenome assembly WNGJ01 (sample SAMN13153375, study PRJNA577476) | soil metagenome | isolation source: 40 cm soil or saprolite under Garry oak tree replicate 1 | place: USA:California | collected 2016-06-15 | reverse complement strand
CATGGAGCAGGCCTACTTCGATGCGCGTACCCTGGGGTGGTCGCGAGCGCCGATCATCGAGCTGGTGATCCCCTCGACGCTCGACGACACGCTCGCGCCCCGGGGTAAGCACGTGGCGAGCCTGTTCTGCCAGCACGTGGCGCCGCAGCTGCCCGACGGTGAGTCCTGGGACGCGCACCGCGAGGCGGTCGCGGATCTGATGATCGATACGGTGAACGCCTACGCCCCCAACTTCAAGGCGGCGGTGCTCGGCCGTCAGATCATGAGTCCGCTCGATCTGGAGCGCACCTTCGGCCTCATCGGCGGCGATATCTCGCACGGCACGCTGAGCCTCGACCAGCTGTTCTGCGCGCGCCCGATGCTCGGCTACGGCAACTACCGCGGACCGCTGCAGGGGCTGTACATGTGCGGCGCCGGCACGCATCCGGGCGGGGGCGTGACGGGCGCCCCGGGTCACAACGCGGCGCGCGAGATCTTGAGCGATTTTCGCCGCGGGCGACTGCGGCGGGTGGCGTGAACGGCCGCGGCGCCTCGGTGGCGCGCGCGTCCCGCGGGCGGGCGCGCCGGCCGCGTTTCGAGCGCCAGCTGCCGCAGCAGCGGCGCCAGGCGCTGATCGACGCCACCATCGAAAGTCTCAAGCGCTACGGTAACGCGGGACTGTCGATCCGCACCATCAGCGCCCAGGCCGGCGTGTCGGTCGGTCTCATCAATCATCAATTCCCCAACAAGAACCAACTCATCGCGGCGGCCTACCGGCACTTCAACAGCGAGCTGGTCGGCGGCCTGCAGGCGGCGGTGGCGCGTGCCGCGGATTCGCCCCGGGCACGCATGCGCGCCTTCCTCGAGGCGTCCTTCTGCCCGCCGAATCTCGACCAGGACGCGCTCGCGGTGTGGGTGGTGTTCTGGGGGCTGTACCGGCACTCGCGCCTGATCCAGCGGGTGCAGCGTGACACCTACCGCGGCTACGTGCGCCTGTTGCGCGGCATGCTCGCCGAGCTGCTGGCGCAGGCGCGCGCGCCGCACAGCCGCCGCCCGCGAGGCGCTGCGCGCGCGGCGCGCGGCGCGGCGCGGCCGGACCTGCGCCTCGCCGCCATCGGGCTCACCGCGCTCCTGGATGGCCTGTGGCTCGAATGGTGTCTGGAGCCGGGCGCCTTCCGGCCCGCCGAGGCCGTGGCGCTGTGCGAGGCGTGGGTGGAGGATCTGTGCCGGCGCGCCAGCGGTTCCTGAGCTGGAATAGCCGATAATCGTCCCCACATCATTTTCAGGTTTTACGGCGGAGGGGCGCGTTGCATGGCCCGGGGCGAGCGCGGATGGTGATTGTCGGTTGCGGCTGCGGCGGTCTGTTTGCCGCCCGCGCGCTCAAGCGTACGCACATCGCCCGGCCCATCCGCTCCTGATGGCCACACCGGTTCATCCTGCGCACCACCCCGGCACGCCGAGCGGCGGTCGCGAGGCCACGACGCTGCGGGGCTTTTTCGGGGTATTCCGCTACAGCCGGCGCGCGCTCGAACTGGTGTGGAGCACCAACCAGGCACTGACGCTCGCGCTCGCCCTGCTCACGCTCATCGCCGGCATCGTGCCCGCCTCGGTCGCCTACGTCGGCGCACTGATCGTCGATGCGGTCGTGGCCGCGATCCGCGCCGGCGGCGGCGTGGCGACGCACGTCGCGCAGCTGGTGCTGCTGGAAGGAGTCCTGGTGGCGGCGATCGCGGCGGCGCAACGCGGGCTGTCGCTGTGCCAGTCACTGCTGCGCGCGCAGCTCGGCCAGCGGGTCAACGTGATGATCCTCGAGAAGGCGCTCACCCTCGAGCTGCAGCACTTCGAGGACTCGGAATTCTACGACAAGCTCACGCGCGCGCGCCGCGAGGCATCCACCCGCCCGCTGAGTCTCGTCACCCGCACCTTCGGGCTGGTGCAGAACGGCATCTCGCTGGTGAGCTACGGCGTGCTGCTGGCACGGTTCTCGCCGTGGGCGGTCGCGGTACTGCTGCTGGCCGGGCTGCCGGCATTCGTCGCGGAAGCCAAGTTCTCCGGCGATGCGTTTCGGCTGTTCCGCTGGCGCTCGCCCGAGACGCGCATGCAGATCTACCTCGAGACCGTGATCGCCCGCGAGGATCACGCCAAGGAGGTCAAGCTCTACGGCCTGGGTCCGCGGCTGCTCGAGCGCTACCGCGACATTTTCCGGCGACTGTACCGGGAGGATCGGGCCCTCACCATGCGCCGCGATGCCTGGGGCTTTGCCCTGGGACTCATCGCCACCGCCGCGCTCTACGGCGCCTACGCCTGGATCGCGGTCACCGCCGTGCGCCGTGTCATCACCCTCGGCCAGATGACCATGTATGTCGCGCTGTTTCGCCAGGGTCAGGCGGCCGTGTCCGCCATGCTGGCGGCGGTCGGCGGCATGTACGAAGACAACCTGTACCTGTCGACGCTGTACGAGTACCTGGAAACCAACGTGCCGCAGCCGGCCGGCACCGCGGTGCTCGGTCCGCATCCGGAGGATGGCGTGCGCTTCGAGGACGTGAGCTTCAGCTATCCGGGAGCCGAGGAGCCGGCTCTCGAGCACGTCACGCTGCACCTGACCCCGGGCACGAGTCTCGCCCTGGTGGGCGAGAACGGCTCGGGCAAAACCACCCTGATCAAGCTGCTGACACGCCTGTACGCACCCACCTCGGGAAGGATCCTGCTCGACGGACAGGATCTGGCGCAGTGGGATGAGCGCGCGCTGCGCGAGCGCGTCGGCGTCATCTTCCAGGACTTTGCCCGCTATCAGATGCTGGTCGGTGAAAACGTCGGCGCCGGCGATGAGCGCTTCTTCGAGGACGAGTCGCGCTGGCGCGCGGCGGCGGACAAGGGGCGGGCGAGCGAGTTCATCGAAACCCTGCCCGCGGGCTATCGCACGCAGCTCGGCAAGTGGTTCCGCGACGGGCGCGAGCTCTCCGGCGGCCAGTGGCAGAAGATCGCGCTGTCGCGCGCCTTCATGCGCATCCGCGCGGACATCCTGGTGCTGGACGAGCCGACGGCGGCCATGGACGCGCAGGCGGAGTCCGAGGTATTCGAGCATTTCCGCCAGCTGGCGCGCGAGCGCATCACCATCCTGATCTCGCACCGTTTCTCCACCGTGCGCATGGCCGATCAGATCGCGGTGCTCAATCACGGCCGCATCATCGAACGCGGCCGCCACGAGGAGCTGATGAAGCTCAACGGGCGCTACGCGCAGCTGTTCACGCTGCAGGCGCGTGGATACCGCTGACGGACTGCGCCGCAGCGCCCGCCCCGCGGTGCAGCCGGCGCGTTACGGGCCCGCCCGGGCCTTGCGGGACTGCGCCTCGAGGCGCAGATCCGCCTGCATGCGCCGGTAATCGACCCTGCGGATCTCCTCGATCGGGCAGCGCCACTGACCGGTGGTCACGGAATCGAAGCGTGAATAGACCGCGCCGCCTGTGGAGGTCAGTCCGATGCGGGTCGCGAACTGCAGGTTATCGCACGGCGGCCCCACCTTGAGGAGGTAGGCGTCGCTGACTCCCGTAAACACGACCAGCTCGTCGCGGCCGATCGGCTGCCAGCCGTCGTAGCGCCCGAGCCACGTAAAGCGATCGATCGGCTCGCCGGAGTAGGCGGTGAAGCGATCGCGCTCTTCCTGCTGGCTCTGGTGCAGGGGGATGCCGCTCGCACAGCCGGCAAGCAGGGCGAGCGCCGCGGATACTCCCGCAAGTCCCGAGTGCTTGTGCAACATGCGATCCTCCTTAGGGTGAAAGTTAGTTTCATCCTGCGCTGTCTCCGACCCACGCCCCGCTCGGAAGTTCCATTGAATGTCCGTGTTCCCCCTGTTCCCCGAGTGTCAACCGGCCGCGGCGTGCGGCGTTGCGCCGTCCGGGTCCGTGCCCGGCGCATCGCAGCCGCAGGTGAGCAGCGCCACCGGGAACTCGGCCAGGGCGTGCGCGGCCAACACGCCTGCGCTCTCGCCCTGCCTCACCGGCGAGAGCTGCGCGCCGTCGAGGACGTTGCGGAACGATGCCCGCGAGCGCTCCTCGCGCGGCAGCTCGATGAGCGTCTCGCCCCACACGGCTTCCCCGAGGGGCAGTGCGCCCTCGTCACCGAGCAGGCGCCGGTACAGGCGCGGCGCAATGACCACGAGGGACTGCTGCCGGAAGCGGCGCGCGAAGGCGCACACGTGCTGTGCCTGGCTGCCGCGCACGCGCAAGCGCCGGTAGTCGCCGTCGCGAAACAGTTGCGGGTGCGCGCGCCGCAGCTGCAGGGTCTTCCAGGTGAGCAGCAGCTTAGCTCGCCCGTCCTGCAGGCGCTGCGCGAGCGCGCGCGGCGAGGCGCCGGCGTCGGCGTGCTGCAGCTCGGCGAGCAGGGCGCGCCGGCAGCGGTAATCGACCGCGCGCCGATTGTCAGGATCGACCAGCGAGAAATCCCAGAGCTCGTTCCCCTGGTAGATGTCCGGCACCCCCGGTGCGGTCAGCTTGCACAGCGTCTGCGACAGGCCGTTCAGCAGCCCGAAGCGCGCGACGCGCTGCTGGAACTCGAGAAAGTCGCCGAGAAACAGGTTGTTGTCACGCGGCTCCAGCACGCTGCGCACGAACTGCAGCAGCGCCTCTTCGTAGGGCGCGTCCGTCTCGGTCCAGCTGGTGCGCAGCTTCGCCTCGCGCGCCGCCTTGATCATGTAGGCCTCGATGCGCTCGCGATAGGCGGCGGCAGCCGCCGGGTCCGGCTCGGTAAGCGGCCAGGTACCCACCAGGGTCTGATAGAAGTGGTATTCGTCGTTACGCGAGGGGGCCTGCCGCCCGTCGACTTCGCGCGTGCGCGAGCGGTTGATGCGGCTCCAGCGCCGCACGGCGTCGCGCCACGGCGTGCTCATTTCCGAGAGGACGTTGAGCCGCGCGCGCACGTCCTCGGAGCGCTTGGTGTCGTGGGTGGAGGTGGCGAGCATCTCGTGCGGCCAGTGCCGGACGCGGTACTCCGCGTCCGCATGAAACGCGCGTACGCCGCCGCCGTAATTGCCGGGCTCGCCGCCGACCTCGTTGAGCGACAGCAGGCGGTTGAAGCGATACAGCGCGGTGTCCTCGATTCCCTTGGCGGTGATCGGCGCGGTGATCTGCTGGAACTTCATGGCGAAAGCGCGTATGCGGCGCCGCAATTCATCGGTCGGCGCCGGCAGCTCCAGCAGCAGCGCCGCACGCACGAAATCGAACACCGACGCCTCGGTCGCGGCGTGGCGCCGCCGCGCGCTGGCGATTGCCCATTCGATGTAGCGCCGGTCGCTGTCGGCAACCGTTGCCGCCACGTAAGTCCGGTATACCGGGAAACAGGCGATGACTTCCGCGAGCGCGGTCCGCAGGCCGTTGTAGGTGAAGTCGCGCGTGCGCCGGTCGGCACGCGCGATCCGCGCCAGCTGGTTGGTGGCGACGTTCAGCTCCGAGGCCAGCGAGCGGCGCAGCACCAGCTGCTGGCACTCGTACGCCACGTCCCGCCACTCGAGCGGCTCGTCGATGACTGCGCGGTACACGCGGTCCATGCGCGCGCGGGTGGCGGAATCCACCAGCATGCGGTTGACCACGTTGGCGAAGTGGTAACCGGTCTCGCCGTGCACCGGCCAGTCCGCCGGCAGGTGCTCGAATGAGGCGGTGATCTTCTCGACCACCAGGTACAGCGCCCGCGCGCCGCGCCGGCCGGTGACGGCGGCGATGCGCTCCTGCAGGCGGCGAAAATACCCGGCCGGGTCGTACAGCCCGTCCGCGTGATCGATGCGCAGGCCGTCGATCATGCCGGCGGCGATCAGCTGCAGCACCAGGCGGTGCGTGACCTCGAAGACCGCGTCGTTGTCGACCCGCAACGCCGCCAGATCGTTCACATCGAAGAACCGCCGGTAGTTGATGTCTTGGGCCGCGACGCGCCAGTAGGCGAGGTGATAGGCCTGCAGTTCGAGCAGCTCGTGCAGCGCATCGAAGCTCGCCGGTTCCGCCGCCGGGCCGCCGAAGCTGCGCACCGCCGCTTCGATCGCGGCGGCGACCTGCGGGTTGCCGGCCGCCAGCACCGCCAGGCGCTGCTTGTGCAGCTGCTTCTCCCGGTTGCGCTCGGCCACCTGTTCGGGCATGAGCGCCTGGCGGTCCGGCAGCGCCGCCAGCGAGCGCCTGATATTCTCGAGCTCGGTGTTGGAGACCAGCGCCGCCACGCGATCGAGGATCCGCGGGTAGGTGCGCGGATCGAGCGGCAGGCGGTGCCACTGGTAGTACACGGCGAAGGAGCCCGAGTGCGGTTCGAAGCGCAGCTCGAGCTCGCCGCGCTCGAGCACCGTGCCGTAGGGACCGGCCAGCACCGGCACCAGCACCTTGTGAGCGCGCTCCGGATTGGAGGGCGCCCAGTCGATGTCGAAGAACGCCGCGTAGCTGGATGCCTCGCCGTTCTCCAGCACGTCCATCCACCAGGCGTTGTCGGCGCCCAGGATGCCGACATGATTCGGCACGATGTCGACGATGTGACCCATGCCGTGCGCGCGCAACGCCGCGACGAACAGCTCGAAGTCATCGCGCCGACCGATCTCCGGGTTGAAGGAGTTGTGGTCGACCACGTCGTAGCCGTGCGTGCTGCCCGCGCGGGCGCGGAAATACGGCGAGCAGTACACGTGGCTGATTCCGAGCGCCGCCAGATACGGAACGATCGCCGTCGCGTCGCGGAAGGTGAAGCCGGCGTTGAGCTGCACCCGGTAGGTGGCGCGCGGAACGAGGACTTCGGGCGCGTCGCTGAGGCCCGCGCGCCGGCGCGCCGGGCCGCGCCGCTCAGCGCGATTCACGGCCGTGCTCCAGCAGCCACACGACGCTCCAGGGCGCCAGTTGCCGCCGGCCAAGCGCGGCCTCAGCGTCACGCTGGGTGGCGAAGATCACGCGGCCCGCGGCGCTCCCGACCAGCGGTGCCGTTGCCGCGCTGAGATTGGCGCTGAGGCGCAGCAGCGTCTCGCCGCCCGCCCACTGCACCGTGAAGGCCCCGCCGGCTTCGCCCCTGGAGCAGCGTCCCGCGCGCAGCTGCGGAATCAACGGCGCGATCTCGCGGCGCCTGATCGCCAGCAACCGCCGGTGGTATTGCAGCGCGTGCGCGTGCCAAGGCTCATCGAGGCGCCCCCAGTCCAGGCGCGCGCAGTCCCAGGTCGCCGCAGCCGCCGGATCCGCGCAGCCCGGGAACTCGCGGCGGCGATGCGCGTACACCCGCGCCGCCAGCTGCGGCTCGAAGTCGCAGAACCACGGGAACGGCTCGGTGGCCGCCCACTCCTCGCCCATGAACAGCAGCGGGGGTGCGGGCGCAAGCAGCAGCACCGCGGCCGCGGCGCGCAGCGCCGCCTCATCGGGCACCAGAGCGGTGAGCCGCTCGCCGCGGGCGCGATTGCCGATCTGGTCGTGGTTCTGCAGGAAGTTGACGAAGGCGCTTGGCGGCAGGTGCGCACTGCTCTCGCCGCGCCCCCGGCCGAGGTAGCGCGAGGGCTCACCCTGGTAGGCGAAGCCCTCCGCCAGGGCGCGGCACAGCAGCGCGTGCGGCTCTGGGGCGTAGTCCGCGTAGTAAGTGCCCGATTCACCACTCAGCAGGACGTGCAGGCAGTGGTGCGCGTCGTCATTCCACTGTGCGTCGCAGGTCCAGGCGGCGCCCGCGGCGCCGAGAAAGCGCACGGCGTTGTCGAGGTTCTCGAGCGTGAGGTAGATCGTGCGGGTGCGGCCTTCGGCCGCGCGCGCCACGCGGGCGATCTCGTTGACGATGTGCGGTTCGCTCTCGTCGTGAACCGCGTGAATCGCATCCAGACGCAAGCCGTCAAAATGGTATTCCTCGAGCCAGTAGAGTGCGTTGTGGATGAAAAACTCACGCACCGCGGCGCTGTCCGGTCCGTCGAAGTTGATCGCCGGACCCCAGGGGGTGACGTGCCGCTCGTTGAAGAATTGCGGCGCATACCAGTGCAGGTAATTGCCCTCGGGGCCGAAGTGGTTGTAGACGACGTCGAGCAGCACCGCGAGCCCACAGCGATGGGCGGCCGCGATCAGGGCCTTCAGCTCCTGCGGCGTGCCGTACGAGCCGTGCGGGGCGTAGGGCAGTACGCCGTCGTAGCCCCAGCCGCGCGTGCCCGCAAAGGCCGCCACCGGCATCAGCTCGACGGCCGTGACACCGAGCTGCGCGAGGTGCTCGAGCCGTGCCGCCACCCCGGCAAACGTACCCTCGGGACTGAAGGTTCCAACATGCAATTCGTAGATGACCGTGGCGGACCAGGGCGGGGCGCGCCAGCCCGCGTCATCCCAGGCGAAGGCGCACGGATCGATGACCTCGCTCGGCCCGTGAACGCCCTGCGGATTGCAGCGCGAGGCGGGATCGGCGACCTCGCGTACGCCATCGAGCCGAAAGCGGTACAGGCTGCCGGCGCGGGCCGCGCCGGTCTCGAGTTCGTACCAGCCGCCGGGGAGCGAGCGCATCGCCAGCGGCTGCGTGCCGCCCGCGTCATGGAGGATCACATCGACCCGCCGCGCCGCCGGCGCCCACAGCCGAAAGCGCACCTGTCCTGCCTCAGTGAGCTGCGCCCCGAACGGCATGTGGTGCTGGCGCCGGATCTGCGGCTGCATGGGAGCTCTCGATCTCAGCGCGCCAGGGCGGCGAGTCTGCGCAGCGGCACCTCGGCCCATTCCACGCGGTACATCAGCTCACGGCGCAGATCGGCGAGGGCCGTGTCGAGCTCGAACAGGCGCAGGAGCGGCGCCATCTCCTCGAACGATGCATACAGGCCGCTCGCGCACGCGATCTCATCGTAGCTCGCGAGGAAAACGCGGCGCGCCTGCTGCTCCCACTCCTCGAGCTGCGGTTCCCATTTGCCGCGCTCGTGCGCGGAAATCTGCGAGCACTGTTGCAAGGCCATCTGACGCGCGTAGGCAAACGAGCGCAGCATGCTGGCGACGTCCGTCAGTGGGGAGTGTTTGCGCCGCCGCTCGGCGAGGTTCTGATCGGGAGCGCCTTCGAAATCGGTGATGATGAAATCGTTGCGCTTCAGCAGCACCTGGCCGAGGTGGTAGTCGCCGTGGCAGCGCATCCTGAGGCCGCGCGGGGCGGTGCTGCTGGAGGCGCCGATGCTGCGCAGCAGCGCCGCGCGCTGAGCGAGGAGGGTGACCGCCTCGGAGGCCGCTGCGGGTGGCAGGGCCGGGGCGCGCTCGGCCAACATCTCCAGCGTCGCCGTGGCGGCCGTGCGCGTGGCGCGGCGCCAGGCGTCCAGATCCTCGGCGCTGATCGGTTCGGGCGCGAACGCCGGGTCGGAGCCCGCCGCCGCGAGCGCGCCGTGCAGCTGCGCGGTGCGCGTGGCGAGGGTCTTCATGAGGGCGAGATGCAGCCCATGCGCATCCGCGGGCGGCGACACCCGCGTCACGCTCTCCTCGAGGAAGCGCACCAGGTGATTGACGGTGTAATCCCAGCCATCGCCCTGGTTGCTGACGAATGCCTGCAGCAGCGCGAGCGTGGAGGTGGCGCCATCGCCGCGCTGGTACTCGATGAAGCCCGCCAGGGGCGCGCAGTTGGGAAAGTGCGCCACTTCGGTGAGATAGCGGCCGATTTCCACGCCGGGATTGATGCCCGGCTGCAGTTTGCGGCAGATCTTCAGGAACAACCTCTCCCCGACCCTGACGCTGGTATTGCCGCCCTGTGCGCCCGCCGGGGCGACCACGGGATCTGCGGCCTGGGCGCCGCGCAGTGCGGCAAGCGTGCCGGTGGGGTGGCAGCGCACCTGTCCCTGCCGGGTGGCCCACACGTGCGAGGCGGCGATGGCCTCGACGAGGCTGCGGCAGAAGTCCTCGTCCGCGCCGGCGTCCGCCAGCACGCCCACCGCCGCCTGTTGGCGCACGCGCGCCAGGGCGGCGGGCTGGAGCCTGCGGCAGCGCGCCTCTTCGCTGTCCTCGAAGGCGATCGCCAGCGGTACGAAGTACCGGCCCGACAACGCGCCGCCGGCAACCTCGAAGATCGCGAGCAGCCAGCGATCGAGATCCAGCTGCGGCATGACGCAGTCCGCCAGCGTCGCGCCGCTCGAGCCCGCGCCGCGCGCCGCCGGCGGTCCGGGAGGCGCCACGCCGGCGGGTGCAGCCCAACGCTGGGTGGCGAGAAAGCCGGGCACGACGCGCCCCTCGAGCTGCGCACGCAGCCCGGTGGCGAGCGCCTGCCGCCAGGGAGCCACGCGCTCCGGGAAGAAGCTGCTCCATCCCTGCACCAGCACCATCACCGGCAGGTCCTCGCGCGCCACGCGCTCCCCGTGCCACGGCGGCGCCTCGGCCTCGCGGCTGAGGCGAAACCAGTAGAACGCATACCCGGGGAGCGTCAGCAGATAGGGCAGGTCGCCGATCGGCGGAAACGCCGCCCGCCCGAGCAGCTCGATCGGCACGGCGCCCTTGTGTTCCGCAAGATCGAGCTCGACGGGCTGAGCGGAACGCGACAGGTTCGCCACGCACAGGATGGTGTCAACGCCGTACTGGCGCAGGTACACCAGCACGTGGCGGTTGCCGGGACGGATGAAACGCAGCGTGCCGCGGCCGAAGGCCTGCGAGCCGCTGCGCACCTGCAGCAGGCGTTTCATCCAGTTGAGGAGCGAGGAGCGGTCGCGTATCTGCGCTTCGACGTTCACGGCCTCATAGCCGTACACCGGATCCATGATCGGAGGCAGGTACAACTGCTGCGGGTCGGCGCGTGAAAAACCCGCGTTGCGATCCGGACTCCACTGCATCGGCGTGCGCAGGCCGTTACGATCGCCGAGAAACACGTTGTCGCCCATGCCGATCTCGTCGCCGTAGTAGATGATCGGCGAGCCGGGCATCGACAGCAGCAGGCTGTTCATCAGCCTGATGCGCTCGAAGTCGTTGTCCAGCAGCGGCGCAAGCCGGCGCCGGATCCCTAAGTTGAGGCGCGCGCGCGGATCTGCGGCGTACGACTGATACATGTAGTCGCGCTCGCGGCTGGTGACCATCTCGAGAGTCAGCTCGTCGTGGTTGCGCAGGAAGATCGCCCACTGACAGGTGTCGGGGATGTCGGGGGTCTGTTCCATGATCTCCACGATCGGGTGCCGATCCTCCTGCGCGATGGCCATGTACATGCGCGGCATCAGCGGGAAGTGATAGGCCATCTGGCACTCGTCCAGGCCGTCGCCGAAATAGTCGCGTACGTCCTCGGGCCACTGGTTGGCCTCCGCCAGCAACATGCGGTCCGGGTATTTGCCGGCGACCGCGCGGCGGATGATCTTGACGATCTCGTGGGTCTCGCGCAGGTTCTCGTTGCTGGTGCCGGGCCGTTCCACCAGGTACGGCACGGCATCCAGCCGGAAGCCGTCCACACCGAGGCGCAGCCAGAAGTCCATGATGTGCAGCATCGCCCGCAGCACGTGCGGGTTGTCGAAGTTCAGATCCGGCTGGTGACTGAAAAAGCGGTGCCAGTAGTACGCCTGCGCCTGCGGGTCCCATGCCCAGTTGGACGTCTCGGTGTCGCGGAAGATGATGCGCGTACCGGCATAGCGCTCCGGTGTATCGCTCCAGACGTAATAGTTCCTCTTGACCGAGCCGGGCGCGGCGCGCCGCGCCGCCTGAAACCAGGGATGCGCTTCGGAGGTGTGATTGAGCACCAGTTCGGTGATGACCCGCAGGTTGCGGCGATGCGCCTCGCGCACGAAGGCGCGGAACTCGGCGCGCGTACCGTAAGCGGGGTGGATGTTGCGGTAGTCGGCGATGTCGTAACCATCATCGCGCCCGGGGGAGGGATAGAACGGCAGCAACCACACGGTGTTGACGCCCAGATCCTGGATGTACTCGAGCTTGCGCGTGAGACCGGCGAAATCCCCGCAGCCGTCATCGTTGCCGTCGAAGAATGCGCGGACATGCACTTCGTAGATCACGGCGTCCTTGAACCACAGAGGATCCCCGCCGGAGCGTTGTCTGCGCTGCGCGTTCATCCGCTGTTGCGTCCTTCCGGGTCCGGCGCGGCCTAATCCGGCGTCAGCACCACCACCGCCAGGGGTGGCAGCCGCACGTTCAGGGAGTAGTCGAAGCCCTGGGCGCCGAGCGCCTCGGCCTCGAGCGCCCCGAGGTTGCCCTGGCCGCTGCCGCCGTAGTCGGCGGCGTCGCTGTTGAGCCGTTCGCGCCAGCGCCCGCCACGCGGCACGCCGATGCGGTATGTCTCGCGCGGCACCGGCGTGAAGTTGCACGCCACCAGCGCCAGCTCGGCCGCCGCGCCCTGGCGCAGGAACGCGATCACGCTCACGTCGGCATCGTCGCAGTCGACCCAGCGGAAGCCGGCCTCGGAGAAGTCCAGCTGGTGCAGTGCCGGGGTGCTGCGATAGAGCTGGTTGAGATCACGGATCCAGCGCTGCACGCCGGCATGCAACGGGTACTGCAGCACGTGCCACTCCAGACTCTCGTCGTGCTGCCACTCGCGCCGCTGGCCGAATTCGCCCCCCATGAACAACAGCTTCTTCCCCGGGTGGGTCCACATGTAGCCGAACAGCAGGCGCAGGCTCGCGAACTGCTGCCACTCGTCGCCGGGCATCTTGCCGATGAGCGAACCCTTGCCGTGCACCACCTCGTCGTGCGACAGCGGCAGCACGAAGTTCTCGCTGAAGGCGTACCAGATGCTGAAAGTGAGGCGGCTGTGGTGATACTTGCGGTGCACGGGATCCTGCTGGAAATACTTGAGAGTGTCGTGCATCCAGCCCATGTTCCACTTGAGACCGAAGCCAAGTCCCCCGAGGTAGGTCGGGCGCGACACCATCGGCCAGGCGGTCGATTCCTCGGCGATGGTCTGGGTGTCGGGATGATCGCGGTAGGCGGCGAGATTGAGCTGCTTGAGGAACTGCACCGCATCGAGGTTCTCGTTGCCGCCGAAGGCGTTGGGGATCCATTCGCCGGCGCGCCGCCCGTAGTCCAGGTACAGCATCGAGGCCACGGCATCCACGCGCAGCGCGTCGATGTGATAGATATCGAGCCAGAACAGCGCGCTGCTGGCGAGGAAGTTGCGCACTTCGGCGCGGCCGTAGTTGAAAATCGAGCTGCTCCACTCCGGATGGAATCCCTGGCGCGGATCGGCGTGCTCGTACAGGTGCGTGCCATCGAAGCGCGCCAGCCCGTGCTCGTCGGTGGGGAAGTGCGACGGCACCCAATCGAGGATCACACCGATGCCGCGCTGGTGCAGATGATCGACGAAGTACATGAAGTCCTGCGGCGTGCCGTAGCGGCTGCTCGGGGCGAAGTAGCCGGTGACCTGGTAGCCCCAGGAGCCATAGAACGGATGCTCCATCACCGGCAGCAGCTCCACGTGCGTGAAGCCGAGTTCCGTCACGTAGTCGCCGAGGGCGTGCGCGAGCTCGCGGTAGTTGAGGAACCGCTG
>WNGJ01005440.1_pt1 | contig 13376 bp, 13 predicted proteins | sample 5400611 | NCBI WGS metagenome assembly WNGJ01 (sample SAMN13153375, study PRJNA577476) | soil metagenome | isolation source: 40 cm soil or saprolite under Garry oak tree replicate 1 | place: USA:California | collected 2016-06-15 | reverse complement strand
ACCGAGACCCTGCCACACGTTGAGCCAATGCACAACACCCTGCGCATCGGATAACACGCCACCCTTGATGCCGTGGATGAACACAAGCGGAGGCAATGAGCGGTCCGCGGAAAACGATGGCTGCTGCCGTTCCTTGAACATAAGAGCCGCTGCGTTTACGCCGACTCCGAGAAAGCTGCGCCTGCTGAGGTTCATATCGCCGTTTCCCTCCGCACACCTCTGATTCTCTGTAAAAAAAGCGCCACTGCTGCACACTGAAAAATCACGTTTTCAAGTCAACATAACAGTCTGTAACAGTTGGCATAGGAGCCGTGCAATCGTGAAAGCGAGGGGTTCAGTTACCAGAGGTGACGCGTTCAATAATAGTGACAGTGAGCCGTTCCTGTAGTCATAGCGAGGGCGAGCGGACTGTAGAATCCGGTGGCGCGCTTAGTTCTACCGGTAAAGAGCAGAACCGGGCCTTCCTCCATACAGACGAAAGGCCGGTTTGGAAAATCAGCAACCCTGGCGGGTCAACGGCTCAACCGAAGCAAAATCGATCACCGAGTGTCGTTGACAAAGCGGCCCTCCTGGTTGGGGTCACCAACCACGGGCTTGCCATCTTTCGTGATCGAGTCGATAAGGGTCACAGGCGTGCCGTTCTGCCCTCCCTTACCTTTAACCACAATTTCATCTCCGGGTTTGAGCGTGGTTCTACTCATACCCGCTGCCAGCATGGTGGATGGAGAGGATAGTTCGCCAACCCAATGCACGATGGTTCCTTTATCGTCCGTTACGTCGAAGTTAATAAAGACGTGTGGGTTCTTCCATTCTACGGACGTAACAGTGCCCTTCACAGTGCTTGTCTGATTGCTGTAGCCCGCACGTCCGTGGTGCCCTGAAACCACACCGCCAAGGACCGTGAGTGCCACGACCATCGCCAACACCGCGTTTGCCGACCTCCGCCAAGTTCTCATCTAGTACCCCCTTTTATTGCACTCGATCTGAAAAGAGTATGCTCGCATTTAATCGCGGCAACAGGAAACCGTCAAGTTCGAAATGAACTGTAGGCGCGGTCTATGGCCGCGCGCTTCTCCCGGAATCAGGCAAGGTGTGCGGTCATAGACCGCGCCTGCAGCGAGAATGACCGTTAGTTATCCCGGGCGCGCCGCGATGGCCGATGAGTAATCAGTCGCCCTTGATCTCGCCGCGGTAAAACGCTTTCGTCCTCGGACAAAACATGTGTGGTGATCTCGTCCGCAGGATAAACTGACTCGCTCATGAGTTCAGGTCAACAACTGACTGCCGCTACAAAGCGAAAGTACACATGGGAACATGGTGCGCTAACAGCCTCGGTCTTGTGGTTTAGCGCCGTTTTATTTCTGAAGGTCAAAGGGACTCCACGTTTCGGCGATGAACTGCTCTCTCTCATCAAGGATTATCAGGGTTTTCACCTGTGGCACGCCTATTCGGCGAAAGGGCTCGCTGCCCTGGCCGTTGCATTCTGGATTATCTGGATCGCGATCAAGTGTGGCGGACAACTTCTCGGCAAACTGCTGCCTGCAGCGGAGTTGTCCCCTCTAGAAAAGCGAGTTTTTTCTGCTGGATTAGGGTTCGCCGCAATTTCCTTGGCGACGCTCCTGCTCGGGTTTTTCCGATTGTGGTATGTGAGTGTCTTTTGGTTTGTCCTCATTGTAGCTTCGATCGCCTATTTCCCGAGAAGACTGCCGCAAGTGAACTGGCGCAACTCTATTCCACCTATCACTCCTCTTAAGGAATGGTGGGCGAAAACGGCATTCGCGCTTCTTGTGGTCGCTGGGCTGATTCTGCTTATGGGCGATCTCGCGCCGGAAATTTTCTATGATTCGCTCCACTATCATTTGGCTGTTCCAAATCTTTACCTGCTGAACCACCGGATTTACAACGAACCCAATTTTGCGTACGCCAGCTTCGTCATGGTTGTTCAGATGTTTTGGGGGTTTGCCCTTACAGTTGGCAATGAAATCACTGTGAGGCTTTTGCATGGCGCGATGACGGTGCTGCTGTTTTTCGCCTTTGTGGCGTTTGAAAGGCGTTATCTATCGCAAAACGCGGGTCTGTTGGGAACGTTGATTTTCATTAGCATGCCTCTGGTGGGCCTGAATGCCGCGACCGCGGGTATCGATGTCGCATCGAGTGCGTTGCAGTTCTTGGCTGTATTTGCCTTGACTCGCGCCCTTACGGGCGATCATGGAGAACCGGGAACCCGCCAGTGGATACAGCTGGCGGGGCTTTTCACAGGCGTGGCAGCGACATGTAAATACACTAGCCTTCTAACAATACCTGTTGCGTGCATTGTCATCGTCTGGAGAAGAAGACAACAGCGGCAACAGTGGCAAAGTGTTTTCCGCCAACTGGCATTGTTCCTGGCGTACGCCGCATTATTCATGCTGCCCTTCTACATGAAGAACGTTGTCTTTCACCACAATCCCGTCTATCCGATCGCGGGAACGATCTGGGGTGAGCCCAGAGTTGAAGACCACAATTGGAACAATATTGCGAGAGAAACCGGCCCCCCGCAACTCCTGCGCGCGTCCTCGCTTCTTGAATTGGTCGTCCGGTTTTTCAGGGATCCTTGGTTCATTACCATGAATGGCAGAGATGGCGGTCAGAATTTCATTGGGCCGCTAGTGCTGGGTTTGCTTCCTCTCCTCTTAGTGATTCGTCCACCAGGCGTCGCATGCGGCGTGCTTGCCGGATATTCGCTCGGGCTTTGGGTAGCGTGGTTATTGACGACAACAGCGCAGATCCGGTTCGGTATGCCTCTTCTGGCAATCGTTTCACTGCTCCTGGCCCATGCAGTCCTCAGCTTTCGACCCGCCGTTGTAGTACGTCAGACTTTGCTAGTGCTGTGCATCTTCTCGGCTGCATGGAATCTCTATTACACGCTCGTGTTGACCGGGTTGAGAGATGGTTGGCGTGTGGTAGGAGGAATGGTTTCTGAACACGACTACCTTGCGGAAGCGCATTTTTCTTATCCGATGCCAGATTATGAGGGCCTTGTTTGGATGAATAACAACCTGCCGGCAGGCTCGAGAGTGATGATGGCCGGGGACACGCGGACTTACCCCACTCGCATCCCAGTGGTGCCGTCGTCATTGTTTGACAACCAACCGATCGTCACGATTTCTCGTACTGCGCAAAGCGGCGACGAAGTAGCGGAGATACTGCGGAAGAAGGGCGTTACGCATCTGTTTGTCAATGTAGGCGAAGCCATACGAACCGAATCGTATGGACCCTTTCAATGGGACGGTAACAGTTGGGCTGTTCTCGACAATTTCTGGCGCGGTCACGTCCGGTTGATCTGGAGTTCCGTGGTAGACCCTCCCGATTTCAAAGCGCTATTTGTGTACGAAGTGCGACCCGATCGAGAATCGTCGGAGAACTCCGCCCCTCCGTTCAATCCGTTCGAGCGCTGGAAACCGAGATAGGAAACGACCGGCAGGGAACCCAGGATCGTGCAGTTTGCTCTGAAGTATTTCTTCTGAGGTTGGCAAGCTTCGCCGCGAATTACGCGAAGGAGGCGAAAGTTCGCGTAATTCGCGGCTCAGTTTTCAGCGTTATTTGCGGATAATGCCGGCAGCAGGGTCTCTCACATTTTCGTTGAAGAAATTCTCATCCATTGGAGCGCATAATTCTTCGCGGATTTCTCCCGCCTGCCGTTTCCAGATGTGGGTGTCACTGATCCATGGACGTGTGTACGTCTTGGGATCGTCGATACGGTAGACGGCCTCGAGGGTGTCCCGGTCCTTGCGGCGCCAACGTTCCTCAAAATGCATGTCACCGCTGTAGACGTTACCCCACTGATCGAGCCACGCCCGGTCGTCAAAGCCTGTTGTGTCGATAACGAGCGTGTCCCCTTCCCAACGGCCAACCGAATATCCCATCCATCGGCCATCCGGATTCTTTGGAAGTTCTCGCCCATCCATCCAAATGTGACGGGTAGCTCCCTGACTCTGGAACTCCATTAGAATCTGGTCGGGAACGTGAAAGAACGCCGCCTGTCCGCCGGTATAAAAGAGAAGGCGAGGGATTCCTTTTGGGTTGCACGTCATGATGGGATCGTTTCCTTTGGCGGGCTCCACAGCTTTCTTTTGTGGTCCTGGGCGGCCGGTGACCCTGCTTTGGAAGACCTGCTCACCCCACGGAGTTCTGGGAGGGACTTTGTCCCAATCCGTCATCATGCGGCTACCCGTAGGTCTCCAAAGACCGGAAAGATCGTGTGGATCGACTTTCTCATTGGGATTGATCGGCGGCAGCCTGGGCGCCGGTCCTTCTGCCTGGCCACCCCAGTTAGTAACCTTCTTTGCGCCGGATTGCGACGCGACCTGGGCAAAGCTGAACAACGCGAATACCAGAATAGAAGCGGCAACAATGATTGAACGCACAATGCAGTGTCGCATTTGCAAACTCCTGATTAGCATCGGGCCCACCGGCCGGCCGTAGTTGGTACACCGCCTTCGGCGGCCTCTTTGAATCGGCGTCGGCCGGTTCCCCCACGCCTTACTGCTCTCCTGCTCTTTGGTCCAATATTTCTTCGCCCTTCTCATTGAAGATTTTCATGACAACCCCGATAGGCGTCCCGGCCCTGGAAGGGCCAAGGGTGATCGTGATTTTAGTTCCCGCCTTCAGTGCTTCCAGAGAGCGCGCTTTGCCCCAGCCATTCTGGCTCAGAGTGAAAGGAGTTGGAGCCACTTCTCCAGCCCAATGCGTCACCTGGCCCGACGCGTCAGTGACATCGAAGAAAAGTTGAGGATGGGGATTTTTATAGTTGAAGTCCGTCATGACTCCCTTCAAAGTCACGGGGTTTTTCTGATCATACGAGATATTAGTTCCGTGGTGCGCGAACATCGGGACGGAAAGCAGTAAAAGGCCGACAGCCGACGGCACAACCCGAAAAATTTTGTTCATCCATTGATTTCTCACGGAGAAACCTCCACTGCGTCGGATCCAAGATTCAAACTCGTGTTTGACGCTCCAAAGTTACCTTCGCCCATGAATGATGTCAACCTCTACAGGCGATCCCGCATTTTCTGCATAATGAGACCTATGCAAGAGATGAGTCCAATAAATCAGCCAGATTATGTGGACGGCGAACTGATTCATGTCGGCGGCGAAGATGAGACCGTCTCCGTGCATCTCCGCGAAGAAGGAACGCTTCATAGGTGTACGACGAGCGTTCAAATGGCGAGGAGGCTCGAGTCGTATTTGTATGGTCCACCCATCAGAGCCTTCGGAACTGCGAATTGGGTCCGACATGAGGCTACCGGTTGGGAGCTTCAGCGATTCTTCATCGAAGAGTTCGTGCCGTTAGAAGACAAGACGCTTGCTAGAGCTCTTTCTGAATTAGAGGAGCTGGAGCTGTGAGGAAAACGGTAGCGGTCGATGCATCCTTCCTGAACGTATTCTTGGACAAGCATGCGCACTCTTCGATTCAGAACGGACCGGCATTGGTAGCAAACTTAATCAATAATCTCGACGGCGAGAGAGCGAAGGTCATTATCCCCACGCCTGCCTTGGCACAGGTGTTGACACATCATCCACGGGCGGGTCAGGCCTACGTCGAACACATCAGGCAATGTGCATGTTTTCAGATTCGCCCATTCGATGACAAAGCGGCGTTCGAACTTGCACAACTATTGAGAGAGAACGTCACGAAGAACATTCTGAAGTTCGATCGGCAGATCGTGGCCATTGCTAAAGTTTATGGCGCCAGCGTCCTTTACGCGAACGACGAAGAAGTCGTGAAGTTTGCGGCCGAGTGTGGTCTTCAGGTAGTCCGCTTTGAAGATCTGCAGATGAATCGAACCTAGTTTTTTTGGCCGCGAATTACGTTTCGGCACAATCGTTGACACGCGGCGTTAAATCTTGCTAATGTGCGCGATATCTTACGATTTGCAATAAATAACCTCACCACACTCCTCGCGGGGACCGTGTCCAGGAGGCTTGAAGATGAATTATTCTCGTCGGAATTTCCTAAAGGCTGCCGGATCGGGTATCGCCCTGACAGCTATTGGAGGCGAAGCAGTTTTTGCTGCAGTCGTCTCTCCTGTGGCGCTGCCAATGCCGATGACGAGGGAAAAAGCCACCTTCATCATCAATGGAAAGCCTCTCGTCGCGGAATATGAAGCCAGAACAACATTGTGGGAAGTCATTGCGGTCAAATTGGGTCTGACGGGAACGACCAGAAGCTGCAATCGGGCTAGTTGTGGCGCATGCAGTGTACTGATCGATGGGACGCCATTCTACTCCTGCCATACATTGGCAATGGAAGCTGCAGGAAAGAAAATCTTTACGATCGAAGGATTGGGCGACGAGAAGAACCTGCACCCATTGCAGAAGATCGGGTACTTGTACGTGGCCGCCGACTGTGGTTTCTGCACAGCGGGTTGGTCCGTGACGGCGAAGGCTTTGTTGGATAAGAACCTCAATCCGTCCGAGGATCAAGTCAAGTCCGCATTGGCCGGACATATCTGCCGATGCGCCGCCTATTCAGCGATCGTACGCACGGTCATGGATACCGGTGCCGTGTTGCGTGGAGAGGCGGAGATCGCATGAGCGGCTGCGAATGCGAGCCCGATAGGGCGAAGCGAGTAAAAACATGAGTCAAAAACCGAAGACCCCGAAGAGGAAAATCGAGCCCCATCCGCATTCCGCGATTATCGTCAATCAACCTATGGTGCGGAACTTCTCAACTGGCGGTGGACATCTGCCGGGCGATACGCTGGTTGAAGGCGATGACAAGATCGTAACCAAGAAGTGGCAGGGCTACCCTCCAGAGAATCTCAATGTGGTTGGAAAGCCGAATCCGCCGATGCCGGAAGTCGCGATACCGCGTTTTACAGGCAAGGCCGAGTATGCCACCAGAGTTTGGTTTCCGAATATGCTGTTTGCGAAGCTCCTCACCAGCCCTCATCCCCACGCCAGAGTTCGGAGGTTGGATGCTTCGAAGGCGGAGAAGATGCCGGGCGTCGCATACATACTTACGCCCGAGAAAGCCCCGAAGACCTATCCGTTGCCCGCAGAACTCTTCTTCCAGGGTGACGTCGTTGCCATCGTTGCTGCGGAGACCGAGGACCTTGCCGAAGACGCCGTGGAGGCAATCGAGGTCGAGTACGAGGTCCTTCCTTTCGCATCGACTCTTGCTCAGATCATGTCGCCGAATGCTCCAGACCTGAGTCGAGGAAGAGCACCAAGAGACGCAGAAGACCCAGGAACTGGAGCAGGAGGAGGACAACGAGGACAAGGAGGACAAGCACGAGGACAAAGAGCCGGGAATGCCACGGCTTCGATTGCCCAATATGGTGATGTCGAGAAGGGGTTTCGAGAAGCGGACATCATCAAGGAGTTTACGTATTACTACACAGGAGGCGTAGTCGCTCCATTGCAACCTTGCGGCAGCGTCGCCAGGTGGGACGGCGACAAAGTGACAGTGTGGGGTATGGGTCAGGCCATCTATCCGGCACGAGCTCTTATAGCCAGAGGCCTCGGCACCGATGTGGCGAATGTCCGATTCATTAACAAGTGGAACGGCGGCACCTTCGGCGGAGTGAGACAAGCATCCGAGAAGTTTTATCCCTGGGTGGCCTACATCGCCAAAATGGCGGGCAGACCCGTCAAGTTAACCTTGCAAAAGGACCAGGAACTGGCCCACATGCAGGTGAAGCCGGAGAACATTCAGAAGTTCAAAGTGGGAGCAAAGAAGGACGGCCGAATCACCGCATGCCAGCGTGAGTTCCATGTCAACACTGGTGAGAGAAGCGGAGGAGGCGGAAGCGGAGGACGCTCCGAGCTTTACCTCCATGTTGTTCCAAACTGGAAGGAAATAGGCTTTGATTACCGGACCAATTCGATGACCACCGGCCCATCTCGAAGCAACATGCAGCAAGAGTTCAAATGGGGCTGGGAACAGATGATGGATGAAATGGCCGAGGCGGTCGGGATGGATCCCGTCCAGTTCAGGTTGCTGAATGTTCAAAAGCCAGGGACGAAGGTCTCCCACGAACAGGGCGGACCGACAGTAATCCCCATGCCTGAGAGTGAGAACGGAACACTCACATACGATTCATACGCTTCTGTCGAAGTGCTTCAGGAAGGAGTGAAGGCCATTGGATGGGAGAAACGGAATCCCGCGCCTGGCGGCAATCCCGGAAGATTCAAGCGGGGCTTCGGAGTGGCGATGTCCCAACACCATGCGGGACGCCTGGGTTACCACGACGGCGAAGTTGGATTCGAGAGAGTGGTGAAACGCGGCGGCGCCGACGTTTACCAGGCTGAACTGGAGTTGAATGCCGAGGGCAACATTATCCTGCACTTCGCTCAGCCCGACAGCGGTACCAATCATGCCACGGCGATGTCTGGACAAGTCGCCGAAATGTTGGGATTCACCAGTCTCGCTCACATGCGTGTGATCTGGGGCGACTCGGCTCTTGCGCCACCGGCCCCGGGTTGGAATAGCGGCTTAACGACGCAGTTGCAAGGCGGAGCTCTCTGCAAAGCGGCGGACAAGCTTCGGCAGGATCTTCTGAAACGGGCATCCGATGTTTTGAACGTCGATGCCGCCAGGCTTCAAATCAAAGACGGGAGCATCTTTTCGAGAGACGATCCCCGAAAGAAAACGACCTTTGCCGCATTGGCAAAGGCGAACCCGGGTGGCGTCATACGCCAGGAAGCAAGCTGCTGTCATCCTGGGGCCATAGGAAGAGCCATGAACAGGGGCATTGGGGCGTGCTTTGCAGAGGTTGAGGTGGATACATGGACGGGTAATTGGCGTTATATACGGGCGGCCTATTGCCACGATACGGGTAATGTCATCAACCCGCTGTTGGCTGAGGCCGATATGAATGGGTCGCTGGTCCAGAGCACTCAAGTTGCGACTGAGGCGATTCCGTGGGATCGGGAATTTCCAGGCACGCGTCACTACAGCGTCGGTTACTTGTCGTATCGGCTTCCCACAATCATGGACGTCCCCGAACAGACTCAGGTGTTCGTGAATAGCCTCGAGCCGCGATGGTTCTTTGGGACAAAAGGATTCGCGGAGACGGCTATCGGAGCTCCCCCGGGCGCGCTCGCGAATGCAATCTATAATGCCTGCGGGGTGCGGATACGGGACCATCCGATCACCAAAGAAAAAATAATGGCTGGTCTGAAAGCGAAGGGCCTAATCGGGAGGGCCTGAACATGAAAAAGATTTCTATCTACCGCCCCACGAGCATCGAAGAGGCGATACAAGTGTTGTCTCTGCATGGAACCGAAGCTGGAGTCTATGCCGGCGGGACAGACCTGCTGATCCGGTTAAAGAATCGGCTGAAGCAGGCGCCGACCTATTTGGTCGATATTAAGAAGATAAACAATCTCCGGTACATCAAAGAAGACGCACAGGGTGGCGTACAGATCGGCGCGCTGACGAAAATCGCCGAACTGGCCGAGTCCGAGTTGTTGGCCAAGAAATATCCGATGCTGGTTGAGGCCGTCCGGATGATTTCTTCACCGGAGTTGCGGAACGCATCGACATTGGGGGGAGACATCTTGCAGGAAGTCTGGTGCCAGTATTTGCGTGGAGGATATGCCTGCTGGAGAAATGGCGGATACATCTGCTATGGCGCCATCGGCGATAACAGCTATTACCACTCCGCCATGGGAGGACGGCTATGCTACGCCGTCTATCCGGGTGATGCGGCGACTGCGCTGATTCCTTACGATGCGAAGGTGAAGCTGGCAACTCCGTTCGGAATGAAGCAACTGACGGTCGAGCAGCTTGTGCCGGGCGACATGATGGTGGATGGAAGAATCCAATCCCATGTCGTCCGCTTCAACGAGATCCTCACCGAAGTAGTCATACCGGCGCCAAAGCCTGGATTGCGGGCCTCGTTCGAGAAGCTGCGGCCAAGAGGTGTCTGGGATTTCGCCATGGCGTCGCTGGCGATAACTCTACAGCTTCGGGACAAAACCATCGAGGACGCGAGAGTCGTATTCGGAGGGATATCGGGAAAGCCCCTGCGCGAAACGGCAGTGGAGAACTTCCTCAAAGGAAAAACACTCAGCACGGATTTGGGCAATCAGGCGGTCCCCGTCGCTCTGACAAATGCAGCACCGCTCAAATACAATGCGACGAAAATCGATATGGCCAAGGGCCTTCTCGTTTCCGGGCTGGTGAGGCTAAATGCGGCCGCGTAGGTTCCCACTAGCGATGACCCATGCAATTAATTGAAGGCATACTGTTCGAGCCTGTGGGTTGCCTGGCCGAATTTCCTTCAGAAGAATTTAATGAAATCGCAGTAAGACTGTTCGACCGGAAAAAGAAGGCAAGTAAATCCGCCAGCCGATCATTCTGGCATCTGCTCAACCTGATCGAGTATTCCCATAGGAATCTGGATAGCTCAGAGAAGACATTTGCGGAGAGTCTCGAGCTTCAGGCCGTTGATGGTGCGCATCTGTATGAAGATGTCGTACCGGCGCTCTCCGAACTCAAGGCCATGGGCATCAGGTTAGTGATAGCCTCGTCACTTTCGAACACCGCGATCTCGCACTTCCTGGAAAAGTTTTCTCTCAAGGACTTTTTCTCCGAAGTATGGACGCGAGACAATGCAAGCGGTATTAAAGTGGTGCCTCTGGTGAAGGCGATCATCAACGCATCCTTCAAACCCGAACATGTGATGTTCCTCACCGATACGGCAGAGGGCCTCAAGGTAGCGAAAGAAGTCGGCGTGAACTCCATTCTGATGATCAACGATCCGGATGAGGCCAGAAGGCTGGCCATGGACGACCCGGCAGGAGGCATTGTTTCGCTCCATGAGCTACCCGATTTCATCAGACTTATCGTCGCTGAAAACGCCAGATTGCCCCGTTTGTAGCACGGGAGTTCGGCAAATACAGATGTTTCCTTGCGTGGGGAAGTATACGCATTTTGTTGTCGCCGAACGTGGGGTTGAAGCGAAGTCCCCTCCTTGGCAAAGGAGGGGACGGACGCGCCATCAAGAAATGTCCCCGTTCCTTTAAAAGGCGCGGACGGGGTGGTTCGTTCAAACTCCAAAACAAAAGCTTTATTGGTGAGTTTGGTGTGACCAAAGTCAATCAGGAGCCCTTGATCGTTTCGATGGATTGGGATGGCAAAGCCATCACCGGTAACGTCGTTGCAGCCGGAGCCACTATGCTCATGACAAAGGCGGCACTCAATCCGAACAACTGGACGCTGCACATCGAAGCCGAAGGCGAGGGAACGAAATACGTCCTCAATGGCAGATTCGAAAACCTGACGTGGCTTGCCCGTTCCGTGATCGGCACATACACGAAGGGCGCTCAAAAAGGCACCTTCAAGATTACGAGGCAGTACTAACGCTCGGACAACCTCCGCAAGTGGCTACCTGCATTAATAAGGGTCCGGCGTTTTTTGTGGAACTCCCGGCTAAGCACGTAGTCGCGGGCTTTAGCCAGCGTTCGCATCACCGACACATGGCCACCTTGAACTGCCGATTTTAGGTTTATACTTTGCACTTCGAACTTCCATACTTAGATTAAGGAGGCCCTATGAGGCGAAAAGTGTATGTCGCGGCTGCGCTCCTGGCCCTGATCGTGGCGATGCGAGAGACCCAGCGCGCGCAGGACGCTCGCGGCGTCTTACAGGCCGCAGTGAAGGCCATGGGGACAGCCAATGTGAAGACAGTTCAGTATTCCGGGACCGGCTTTAATTCCGCAGTGGGTCAGAGCTTCAGTCCGGCGGAGGACTGGCCGCGGTTTGAGGTGACGCGGTACACGCGCACCATCGACTACGACGCCAAATTCTCGCGCGAAGAGCTCACCCGCAGACAGGGAAACAATCCGCCCCGCGGAGGCGGCGGCACGCCGCTTCAGGGTGAGCAACAGCAAGTCGCCGTTGTCAAAGGCAATTACGCCTGGAACATGGACGGGCAGAATCCCGTACCCCAGCCAGGTCAGTATCTGGCGGGTATCCCTGTTGCGGAGTTCCGGCAGCTCGATATCCTCCTCACGCCGCACGGCTTCCTCAAGGCGGCGCTGGCCGCAAACCCGACAGCCATCTCCTTGACATTGCCCGGATCGCCGGGCGCTATCACGCAGAACGGGAAGGCAACGCTGGTCTCATTCACGGCGATGGGAAAGTACAGAGTCAATGGAACGTTCAATGATCAGAATCTGCTCGAGCTGGTCCAAACATGGATTGCGAATCCAGTCTACGGGGACATGCTGTATGAGCTGCGCTACACGAACTACAAAGATTTCGGCGGCGTGAAACACCCCACCGTGCTCCATATCCACCAGGGTGACCCGCGGCTGAGCGTGGCCCACAATTCTATGGAGATCACGCTGACCAACGTCCAACCAAATGTCAGTGTCCCGGCCATCACAGTGCCGGATGCAGTACAAAAAGCAACGGCGCCGCCCGTGCGCGCGGAGTCGCAAAAGCTGGCGGATGGAGTCTGGCTCATCGCCGGCGGCACGCATAACAGCCTTGCCGTCGACTTCCGCGATTTCGTCACCGTAATCGAAGCACCTCTCAACGAGGAACGCTCGCTCGCGGTGCTCGGCGAAGTGAGCCGGCTCATTCCGAACAAGCCGATTCGTTACGTCGTGAATACGCACCACCATTTCGATCACTCAGGCGGGCTCCGCACCTATCTTGCGCAAGGCGCCACGATCGTCACTCATCAAGCGAATCACGAGTACTACGAGCAGGTCCTCTTCAACCCGGCCCCACGCACGCTGCAGCCGGACAGATTCTCCACTTTCTATCCGTACTTCGCGGGCGGCAGGCGACCCCTGCCGATTGAGACGGTGAACCAGAAGTACGTCCTGAGCGATGGTGTGCGGACGATCGATCTTTACCCGGTGCAAGGACTGAACCACGCTGCCGGCATGCTGATCGCGTACTTCCCGAAGGAAAAGATCCTGGTGAATGCCGATTTGTACACACCGCCCGCTCAGGGCGCACCGGCCCCAGCCGCGAACGCAAACATGAGAACTCTCCAGCAGAACATCCAGCGGTTGAAGCTTGACGTCGCCCGGCACGTACCCATCCATGGGCAGCCCGGGCCGATGGACCAGTTCGTGCGGATTGTCGGAAATAGATCGAATTAACGGTGCTTGGGTCAGGTAAAAAGTTTGAAGTTCAAAATGGACCATGAGTGCAAAGTGCTCTCGAGTTACTTTGCACTCTCCACTTGAAGACGTTATTGTAACCTTGCGGATCACCAATGTTGGCACAAACGCCGTGTCCTTTATGCAAGGCGGTCGTAACCGCGCCGCCAGAGACAATCAATACACATTCAGCGCTCGATCTCGTGGAAAACAGGTCGAGGACGTGGGGACTAGCTACCATTTCGGTGGGCTCGCAGTCCGACGGG
>WNGJ01047335.1_pt1 | contig 13377 bp, 12 predicted proteins | sample 5400611 | NCBI WGS metagenome assembly WNGJ01 (sample SAMN13153375, study PRJNA577476) | soil metagenome | isolation source: 40 cm soil or saprolite under Garry oak tree replicate 1 | place: USA:California | collected 2016-06-15 | reverse complement strand
CTCCGTCATTGAGCGAAAATGGACCGCCGCCGGATTGATTGACGCCGCAATGTCCATGAACCGCAGGCGTGATTCCCCAGGGGTCAGGTTGAGCTGGCGCACATCCCGCACCAGCGCAAGACTTGAGTTGTAAACAGTGATGGCAAGATCGGTCTGATCAGCAAGCGTAGTCGTGACCGCACTATCGGCAGGCGGTGCGGCTCCTTGGCCGGAGGGTTGCGCGGACGCGGAACGATATAGAACCGGCAAAGAAAGCAGCAGGGCCGCAAGCCCCGCGGCATAAGGAAATTTCAACAGTCTTACGTTCATCATGGCAGTCTCCGATGAAGATCTGATTTCATCCTTCACCGCTTAGAACGAGCCTGCCCGGATTTCTTGCACAAGATGTTTGCTATTTAACGAATCGTATTCCCGAGAGGCGCGTAGGGGCACGGCATGCCGTGCCCCTACAATTGGGCGGTTTCCAGGAATGTGCCCGGCCTTGGGGATCCAATGTCCTATTGCGCCTTCCAGGTTTTCCCCCCGTCCTGCGTGGCGTATTGCCGTTGGTCGCTAGCCGTGATCGTCGCTTGCCGTGCACCGGCCGCCGTAATTCCGATCCAATCGGGCAATTTTCCAGACGAGTCGGCGGCCACTGCCGGGGGAGCGATTTTTTTCCAGTGCCCCCCGTCCGTCGTCCGCGCAATTGCGCCGTTGCGGCCCACCATCCAGGAGATCTTGTCGGAGACAGCCGTTCCCGCAAGCCAATCTTCCTGCGATGGACTATTCTGCAAAATCCATGTGCGCCCCGCATCGGCAGAGCGCTGGATGTTTCCGCCCTTTCCCGCCCGCCAGAGAATTTTCCCCGTTGGTGTTTTCACTTGAACAGCGATTACTCCCGTCGGATCCAATTTCAAAAGCGCTTGATAATTTCGTCCATTCAGAGGCAAATCCTTCACAGTTGAATTATTCAGGGAACCACCGAGTGTACTGTTTGTCGTCTCGACCAAAGGAACCGCCTCGGTAACCGTCACAGTTTGACTCACTGAGCCAGGCGTCTCGGTGACGGGAGGCGCCTGACTCGTGGCCCGGGCCTTAGCTTGCTCTTGCGGAAGTGGTTCAGGCGATCCAGCCACCAGCGCAGGAAGCGTAGGTGGCGGTGGTGGGGCCGCAGTCTTGTCTGCCCCACCAGGGGCCGCAAGAACCTGCTTGTCTCGCGCTGGTGCGTTGCCACCAATACCGCCCACGGTGCTCCCTGTGGCTGAGACCAAAGGCGCCGCCTCGCTAGCCACTACAGTTTGATTCGTTGAGCGAGGGGTCTCAGTGACGGGAGGCGCCTGTCGCGTGACTTGAGCCTGAGCTTGCGGTCGCGGAAGTGCTTCAGGCAGTTTTCCCGGTAACGCTGGAGGCGCAGGAGCCGGGGACGCAGGTGATGCTGCGTCGAATGCTTCTCCAGTTGTCCTGCCGGCTTGCGCGACGTTCGATTCGCCCTTCACTTTTTTCTGGTCCCGTAAACCATTTTCGACAACTCCGGAGTTTTGCTCAAGCTTCCCAAGCGTACTGCCGGCATCCAGGCGATTCTTCGCAAGCGCGTCCGCAGGGAGATTCGGGGATTGGGCTCTTGCGGCGGGACGGTCTTTCAGAGCTCCCGCGTCCGTTTCAGATTTCTTCTTTGGAGTGGCTTTGGAGAATTGCTGCACAGCATGCGCCTCTGTATTTTGCGGAGGCTCACTCTTGGGGGCCTGCGCGATCAGGATTCCTGACGGGCTTTGATCGGCTGTCCGCCAAGGCGGCCGCATCGCGACCCACACGGCCAATACCGCAGCCACGCCCAGCGCCGGGGCCGGCCGGGGTGCGCGTCGCTGCGATCAATTCTCCTAGATGCGCTACCTCTTTATCGGCCAGCGGCTCTTCGGAAGTTGCCACGAGCACGGCCAAAATTTTTCTGCAACGCCCACAGATCGCGAAGTGACCTTCCCACCGCGCAATTTCGTCCGGCTGGAGCGACTTTTCGTGGTACGCCGCGATCAATTCGGCGTCGGGACACTCCCCTGCGCCGCGGTGATCCAGTCGATCCAGAGCATCGCCCATCCGCCGCGCGAGCGCTTCTTCTCGACGGCGATCGCGTGATTCGTCTCTCTTCTGTGAGTCCATTGCCACTCTTCCTTACCTAGAACGGCCCAGGATTAGAATCTTGCATGGTTCGTCCTCCCCAGTTTGCTTCACTTCTCCGGGGGGTCAACCGCGGCTTCCCCTTTCGAAAGCGCGCGCGACAAATCAAACGGCCAGTCCGAAAGCGCGTATTCGAACGCCAGCTCCACTTGCGCTTCGTCGAGACCCGCCTCCGGCCCGTGCCCATCCCGGGCGGGTGCGCCGCGAAACAGTGTTTGTGTCACCGCTTCTCGCAATTCGCGTCTAACGCGGTCGAGCTGCCGCGACACAGTCGATTCATGCTCGCCCAGCGTGCGTCCGATCTCCGCCAGGGTGAGTTGGTCCACGTAATAGCACGACAGGAGCATGCGTTCGCGCGCCGCCAACCGACCGAAGGCAGCCGAGAGCGCACCATCGAGCCGGGCGAGATACCTCTCGCGGTCCGGATCGGCCTGCTGGGAATCCGCGCGCCGCGCCAGCGGATGCGGGCTCCACTTGTTTTCCCTGTGTTCCGAAGGGGAGCCCGCCGAAATCTTGTAGGGCGCCTCAACCTCTTCGGGTTCGAGCGAAACCGTCCGCCAGCTCGTTCGCAGCAGGTCCACATGCCGCTGGGCAAGCACGGCCCAGAGCCATGTGGAAAGCTTGCTCCGGCCGTGAAAATATTCAAACAGGGATTTTCGTCGTCCGCTTCCGGTCGGACTGACGCCGTACAGTTCCGCGTAAAGAGAGTCCGCCAGCTCCTCCGCGCGGGTCGCATCCCCGGCCCCGGAGGCGCGCAGAATGGCGCGGGCGGCGGCGCGCAGTTCCTGCCGGAAATGCTTGATGAAGAATTCCCAGGCCGCTTCCAGGCCGTCCCCGCACGCGCACGCCAGGGCTAAATCTTCCAGGTGCAACGACTTCAGGTAAGCTTCGACCTCGGCAGCCCCGGCGCGCGCACCGCCATATCGTTTCTCCGCGCTGCGCCGGAGGGCCTCCGCAAAGCGATTGCGGGCCAGGCCCCATCGCGCGCCCTTCGCTTCCGCGTGGAGCCACTCGATCAGACGTGCATATTGCGCACAAAAAGCGTCGAGCGGTGCGATAGTGGGTTCCTGTGCCATGTGGTGCGGACGGCCTTTAGATGTCTAGATGTATCATAGCGTATCCGGGCCTGTGCACGTGCTGCCCAGCGGCGCCGGGTGCGTTATAGTCAACCTATTTTGACCGTCTTGGTGTACAATAGGTACCTAACCGGCAGCCCGCAGGCAGACCAGAGCTTTGCGCTTCTGTGTCCCGGAGTCGATAGCAAGCAGTACCGCGCGACTTTAGTCGCGGCGAACTAAGACACGGGACAGGAGAAAGTATGAACAGGCGCCAAAAGGGTTTTTCCCTCATTGAACTGCTAATCGTTGTGACGATTATTTTGATTATTTCGGCGATTGCCATTCCCAACTTGATGAAATCGAAACAGCAGGCAAACGAGACCGCCGCTGTCGGTGCGCTCAAGGCTCTGACGGAATGGTGGGTTTCCTCGCTCCATTGCGAATCTGGGTCCCTCCAGTGGAGCCTTAACCACTTCGTCCGCGGCTGCCGATCTGATTGACTCGGGTCTGGCAACCGGCGTCAAGAGCGGTTACAAATTCACGTTCACGGTTATCACGGCCGACACCGCCGGTCACGTGGTCAGCTACTCGATCACGGCCGTTCCCGTGTCGCCTGGCAGCACTGGCGTGCGGTCGTTCTATACCGATGAGAGTGGGACAATTCGCGTCAGCGCCAGCGGCACGGCTGATTCATCCAGCCCGCCGATCGGTTAACCCCCCTCAGCAAATTGGCAAGGCCGATCGAGGAAGCTCCCACACCTTCCTCCTTGTATTCGGTCGTTGAAATACGTCTTCGCGCAATCGGTCCTTACGAATTCGAGCGTTTCACGTGGAACGCCGCCACATGCAATCAGCCCACACCCGATTCCCGCCTCACAATCCAATACGTAGTGGACCATGGTAAACTTTGGCGCCCGCCTATAGTCGGATAAAGACGCTTTGTTCGATAATTTAACTTGAGGAGACATCCGCGGAAAAACCTCATGCTCCGTCATTCCGAGGAGCCCCGGCAGGGACCAGGATAAACTCCGCGACGAGGAATCCCTCTTCTTGCCGGCGAATATTCAAGAGGGATTCCTCGCTTTACCCGGAATGATGGCGTTAAGTCATATTTAACCAACCGGGCAGGTCGCAAAGAATGTCCTTCCCTGAAAAGTGGTGCGCTACGCTCAGGCAGATGTCGCGGAAGTTCCGTGCCGCTTAATATTACTAATTAGGCGTAAATGACCTGGAGCTTTCGCCTGACCGCCCCCTGTACGAATAGCCAGCTATCTCTTTCGCAATTCCATACACACTTCCCATCGCATGGCCTGAACCTTTTGTACAATGGAGTCAGGTACGGTCACCCGCGCTCATTGGAAATGAGGCGACACGATGCCAGCAACTACGTTCACCGTAGCCAGGACTAACCCGCGCTTCTCCTTTATCGCCGAGGCCGAATTGGCGGAGCTCGTGGACGGGCCGCGTATCGTCGCGCGCATCTCTGAGTTGAGTTCGCGCGGCTGCTATGTAGACACGTTCAATCCGTTTCCGGTGGGCACGGTGTTGCGCGTCCGCATCCGCTATGGTTGCAGCACGTGCGAATTGCCCGGGAATGTCATCTACACGCACACCAACTACGGCATGGGCTTGCGTTTCGGTGAGACCTCAGCGGAGAATCGCGCCACGCTCGACGCCTGGCTGGAAGAACTCGCTCGGAAATCGGCCTGACCTGCGCCGTCACAAATCATACTTGCCGAACCACGCGGAGGTACTGGCGGCGTGCGGGATTACTTTGACCTGCAATCACGTGCTGCAATCCAAATGGAGGGCTGCGATGACGGGTCCATTGGACAACGGAATTCTTCCACTCCTTTTGAAAGTGTACGGGGCGATGATTCTCCTGGGGCCGGTTCTGCTGCGCGCTCAGTTCCGCTTTAAAGCCAAGCTCAATCCTCAATTGGTTCCCGTCGAGTCGCTGCCCCCCGATGTCCGGCAGTTCATGGCGCTTCGCGTGAAAAGTATTGTGGATCTGGGGTTCGAGCCCGTCGGCTATGTGAACCTGGGGAGCATGACGACGAATACGGGGAGCTTCATGGCGCTGTTCAGCAATTCGCGGACCTTGGAATGGGCGGACGTATCCGTTGTCAAATCCGCTACAAAAATGGCCGGCTACATCGAATTCATAACTCGATGCTCGAACGACGCTCAAGTTGATACGAATACAAATTCCATTGCTCCGGTTCTTTTTCCATCGCCGTCCTACCATGTGTTCCGTTTCCCGCAAGTCCGGGACGCCTTCACGCTGTATCGCGCCCATCGAATGCTCGTGCAGCAAAACACCGGCGGTTCCCGGCCGGAGTTGCCGCCGCGCGGACAGGAACTGGCCGAATTGAAACGGCGTCTGGAACGATACGGCCCGCGCCAGCAGGAACGCGGCTACATGTACCTCGACGGCGCCGGTGAATATTTCCGCCTGACCTGGAAAGGCGCAATCCTCGGGGCCTGGCGGTCCATCTGGCCGGTTTCGCTTGTTCGCCGCTGGTGGATGCGGAGCCGCAGCGAAGATCAACTGCGTTCGATGGGCGTCGCACAATATCGGCCAACGTAGTGGGTCAGGTCCTGAACCTCAGCGCATTTTGTGCGAGGGTTCCCGGTTCACGCCTAGTTTGCTGACAATTCCCCCACAGCGCGGCAACTTTCTAATTAGGAAGTGGTCGCGGTGATTTTGCTTTTCAGGAGGTCGGACCTCAGCTCGGAGGTCAAGTCCGCCTGAACTGGGGCTTCAGCCACAGAAGCTTCAGGGCCTAAAGGCCCTTTCCTGGCGACGCTGATTGTCGGACCTAAAGGTCCGACCTCCTGAACTGCAATTCACGGCCTCGTTTCGCAACACTTGTCCAAATTTTAGGGCGCTACTTCGGGCGCACGCGAATTGACGCGGGCATCCGCGTTTCGCTACGATGAATTGCTAACGACCGCGCGCGCGAACATTTCGGCGCGTCCGGTTCCAGCTTTCAATTTTCCGCCATGTATAATTGCCGCGAATGCGAAACTGAAATCAATCAAGGGACAGAGATTTGCCCGCATTGCGGCGCGGATTTGACTGTACCCATCACGGGCGCGGATCAGCCTGCTGCGAAGCCGTCCCTGCGAAAGATTCTGCTTCGGTGGGGCGTGCTGCTGGGCGTTCTCCTCGCCGCGATCTGGAGTTTCCTGTGGTTCGTCGTGCCGGAGCGCCAAGGCAATCCCACCACGCAGGCCGAAGCGCGCGCCGTCGAGTCCCTGCGCCAGGTGCGGTCCGCACTGGCGGACTACGCAACGGCGCAGCGCGGAGCCTACCCGCGAGAGTTCGAGGCCCTGGGTGAACCGGTGCGCACGGCAGCGCAATTCGCGCAGAGCGTCAACTACCAGATTCAGTACACGCCCGGTCCTGTCGAGCCCGATGGCTCCATTCGCAGCTACGCGCTCCAGGCCCGCGCGGGCAACTACGGATTCCTCAGCTTTTACACCGACAATACTGGCGCGGTGCACGCGACGCGTGAAAACCGCGCCGCCACTGCTCAGGATTCACCGTACTGAATCGCGTCCGACACACCAGACTGCGTAGCGCAGGCACTCTTGCCTGCGCGGTCCTTTCGTAGAGCATGCGACACCGCACACAATCAGACCCTCAAAGATGCTCGGGATAAAGAGTGGCTCTGCTACAGACCACATCACTGAGACCGAGTTGCGGTAGTTTCCACAAGACGCTCGGTGCTATACTTTCCCCCGGCACGCCTGCAAAGGCCGTGCGTTTTCGGCCCGTTTTTTCGTGGAGAGGTGCTGGAGTGGCCGAACAGGGCTGACTGCTAATCAGTTTCACCTCAAAAGGGTGACGGGGGTTCGAATCCCCCCCTCTCCGCCAGATTTTTCGAATTGCTCCCAATACTAATTGGTTCCGCCTTACGCAAATGCCGGGTGCGGGTGTCCCCACGCGTCGGTTTTACGCGTGGGAGTTTGTATCATCCCGAAAAGCTTGAAGATCAGGTGGCCAGGCAACGCGTGCAGGACTACTCTTCAGGCCTGTTTTGGGCGGCGTGCAGAACCGCGAGAATGCAGAGGCGACCTCGGTACATTCGATAGGCGATGATATACGGTGTGCCCGCCACGATGAGTTCTCGCGTTTCGGGTTCGCGCCCGGGATGACCGAGGCGGGGGTGCTCGGCAAGCCGTTCCGCAGACTCGAGGATGCGTTGAGCCAATCGGCGTGCGGCCGCAGGCTTGTCCTGTTCGATATACTTTCGGATTTCGATGAGGTTGGTGATGGCTGTTTCGGACCAGACTATTCGCATGACGGCGGAGGCAATTCGCGCTTTTTGCCCCACGAGCGCAACCAGCGCGCCGCGCCCTCATGAGATACAACGCGGCTTGCTTGGACGTCTTTCTTTCCTTTTCGGATGGTGGCGAGTTGCCACTCCTGATCTTCCACGTAGACCTCAAGAGCGTGAGCCGCAAGCCAGGAGCGGCTGCGAGCAGTAGCGTCGGCCAACTTGTCGAGACGATTCTTCAACGCAGCCGGAACGCGGACCGTCACAGTGGTGGTGTTACTCATGAATGTGTCCTCTTGTATACATCTTAACACAAATGTTGGGATGGCCCGTCCTTGACCCCTTTTCAAGGACGGGTTCTTGGTTTGATTTCCAATGCCAACGCGAATATTTCTTGCGATGTGCGGCTACTGCTGCCAGCCGCCGCCGAGGGCTTGATAGATTTGCACGAGGGAGAGGAGCTCGTTGAGCCGTGCTTGCGGTGCCGCTCTGGTATCGCATACTGGAAAGCTGTGCGGCATCCTGGGCTGAGTGGGCGAGGAGTTCTTGCTGCGCCCGAAACTCTTGGTCCTTTCGGTAGCCTACGAGCGCGTCGGAAACGCCGCGGAATGCGCCCTGAATCGTCTGCTGGTAGACCAAGAGCGTTTCCTGCTGCTGCGCCTCCGCTAAGCGGACGCCGGAGCGAATTTTTCCCGCCGTGAAAATCGGCTGCGTGATTGATCCGCTGAAAGTCCACAGCCCGGACGGCCCGCTGAAGAGGTTGGTCAGTGCGTTACTCTGGAAACCGGGGGCTGCGGTCAATGTAATCTGAGGAAAATAGGCGGCCCTGGCGACCCCGATCTGCGCATTGGCGGCGATCATCTGCTGCTCGGCCTGACGAATGTCCGGGCGTCGTTCGAGAAGCGCAGACGGAAGCCCAGCCGGGACCACGGGGGCGTGAGGCTGCTCGGTTAGTTCGATGCCACGCGGGATGGCGGCCGGATTATTTCCCATAAGAATGCTGAGGAGATTTTCTTGCTGCTCGATGCGCCGTTCTTGATCGGCAATTTGCGACGTAGCGGTGTAAACCAGCTGCTCCGCCTGACGCACGTCCAGAATCGAATTGATTCCGTGCTCCTCGAGAGTCTGCGTCAACTGCAGGGACTCAGTTCGGGAAGCCACTGCGCTCTTGGTGATGTCCAGCTCCAGGTCGAGCTCTCGAAGCTGAAAATAAGCGCTGGCCACATTCGCTACCAGAGTGGCGTTCACTTCCTGGCGCGCCCACTCATTCGCCAGCAGCTGCGCTCTGGCCGCTTCCGTCGCCCGGCGATACAACCCCCAGAAATCGAGCTGCCACACCGCATTAGCGTTCACCCGGCCATAATTGAATTCGTACGCGGGAATTGGACCCGACGCGGAATTGCGCAAGCTGGCGCCGGTGCCATTGGCATTCACGGAAGGAAATTGATTCGCGCGTGTAATTCCAAGCTGCGCTTCAGCCTCAAGGACGCGGGCCGCTGCAATGCGCACGTCGTAAGCAGTTGCTGGTCCTGAAACACTTCCCACCACTTCTGGTCTCCCAGAGACGCGGGCGCAGGATTGGCCGCTTCCGTGTCCGTCAGACCGCGAAACGTGCTCGGCGAATTTACAATTGGCCGTTTGTAATTCGGGCCGACGACGCAGCCGGCAATAAATGGGATGATCGTGCAGAAAACGAGCGGAAAAAATTGTGTGAAACGCCGGCTGCCGAAATGCCTTATCATCTTGCTCCTGTCTCCAACGATCCTAATCTGCTACGCCATCCTGGGTCGCGACGGAGCCGCCAGCGGCAGGTATCGCCGAATGCCCAGAATGGAAGAAAGACGTGCGGTTCAATACCTTATCCTGGAAGTGCTCGAGGTAAAGGTAAATTACCGGCGTGACGTACAAAGTGATGAACTGCGACACCACCAAGCCGCCGACGATGACCATACCGAGCGGCCGGCGGGACGCCCCGTCGGCTCCGTAACCTGCAGCAATGGGGACGGCCCCGAAGATGGCCGCCAGAGTCGTCATGAGGATGGGACGGAAGCGGTCCATGCTCGCGTCATGAATGGCTTGTTCGGCGGACTCACCGGCGTCGACGCGGTGACGGGCGAAATCCACGATCATGATGCCGTTCTTCTTCACGATTCCCATCAGCATGAACATGCCGACAAACGCGAAGAGCGACGCTTCTTCTCCGAACACGTACAAGGTCAGCAATCCTCCTACGAGCGCAGTGGGAAGCGTCGAGAGTACCGTTAGCGGGTGGACGTAGCTCTCATAGAGAATGGCCAGGATCACATACATCACGAATACGGCCAGCGCCATCAAGATGGTCAGGTCGCGAACCGTGTCACGGAACGTCAGGGCCTCGCCTTGCAGGCTCGCACGTATGGTGGGCGGCACGATATCCGCCTCGGACTTGCTGATGAAGTTCGTGGCGTCGCCGATGGCTACGCCCGGCTTAAGGTTGAAAAAGATTGTGACGCTCGTGAATTGGTTCAAGTGACTTACAGTCTGTGCGCCCAGCGATTGCTTCCACGTGACGAGCGCGCTCAGGGGCACAAGATTTTTCCCGTCGTCGGATTTGATATACAGCAGCGAAAGGTCTTCGGGCTTGGAACGCTCAGAGTCTTTGACTTCCAGAATGACCTGATACTGATCCTCGGGCTTTTTAATCAGGTAGAGGTAATTCTGCGAATACGCATTGCGAAGAAGCGTCAGGATGCGCGTCTCCGAGACGCCGTAGGTGCGAGCCTGGTCGCGCCGGATGTTGATTTCCAGGTTCGGCGTATTGGCGAAGTAGTCCGAGGAGACGGTCGCAAACCCTGGATATTCCCTCAGCTTCGCCACGAGTTTCTGCGACACGTCATACACTTGCTGTGTGTTCACCCCGGAGAGCGAGTAGGCGTATTGCCCCTGGTTCTGGCTCGTTGCGCCCGTGCTGATTTGGAGGACGGGGAAGGGTCGCAGGAAGGGGAACACGCCGGGGATGGCCCCGAGTTTGCCCATCAAGCGTCCTGCAACACTCTGGATGGGCGGGCGCACCTGGGGCGGTTCGAGGAAGGCAAGCAGAAGCCCTTGATTGGATGCCAGGAACTGGCCCTCGCCTGTCAGCGTGAATGTTGCACCGACACTGGGATCCTGCCGCATGACTTCGTCAGCCCGGTCTTGAAGGGCGCGCATCTGCTCAGGGGACGAGCCTTCCCGCCCGATCATGACCCCCCAAATAAAACTACTGTCGCCGATGGGTAGAAACGCTTTGGGAACGACAACGAAAAGCAAGACCGTGCCAGCGAGACAAATAACCCAAGTCACCGCGGAGATCCAGCGATGCCGGAGGAACCACCAGAGCGACGCGCCATAAACGCCAAGCACACGCTTCTCAATCCTACCTACCCCTCGCTCGATCCAATTTTGCTTGATCCCGTGTCCCCTGGCCTGCAGCAGCCTGGCGCACATCAGCGGAGTGAGCGTCAGCGACACCAAACCGGAAGCGATGATGGCAACCACGATGGTAATGGCGAATTCGCGGACGATGGTAATGGCGAATTCGCGGAAGATGCGGCCCACGAGCCCGGACATGAATACCAGCGGAAAGAACACAGCCGCGAGCGAGATCGTCATCGAAAGTATGGTGAAGCTGATTTCCTTGGCGCTGTTAAGAGTCGCCTGGAGCGGCGGCTCGCCTTTCTCCATCAAGCGCACCGTGTTCTCTAGAAACACGATGGCGTCGTCGACCAGGAAACCAATAGCCAGAGTCAGAGCCATCAGCGAGAGGTTGTCGAGGCTGTACCCCAACAGACGCATGGCCATGAAAGTAAGCAGGAGCGACATCGGTAGTGCCACGGCCGGAATCAGCGTGTCTGTGGCTCTTCCAAGAAACAAAAAGATCACCGCCACCACAAGAACGAACGCAATGAGGAGAGTCGCTTGCACGTCGGCAACGGAATTGACAATCGTTTGCGAGCGATCATAGATGGGCGTGATGCGCACCGACCCCGGAAGCTCGGCGCTGATCAGGGGTAGCAGGTTTTTTATGCTCTTGGCTACTGCCACGGCATTCGCGCCAGCTTGACGGTTTACCGCCACAACGACCGTGGCTGTGGGCACTCCATAACCTCGCGCCCAGAAACGCATGCTCACCCGCTCATTCTGGACCGAGTCCTGTGCCTGAGCGATATCGTGGAGATACACGGGAGCGCCGTTATTGCTGCTGACAATAAGATTCCCGTAGGCTTGGGCGCTTTCCAACTGGCCGTTGGGCCGCAGCAAAGCAGTGCCCGCCGCCCCGTCGAACTGGCCCGCACCCGTGTAACTGGTGCCGTTCTTGACCGCAGCCACCAAATCATCGATCGAAATACCCCGTGCCCACATTGCGGACGGATCGACCTTGATGCGGACAGCGGATTTGGTGCCGAATACATTCACGCTGCTGACGCCCGGCAGGATGCTGATCCTCTGGCCGACCTGGGTGCTTCCGTAATCGTAGAGCCGGCCCGCAGTGACCGAGTCGCTGGTGAGCGCTATGTACATGATCGGTTGGTCGTTCGGGTTGGTCTTGGAGTACGTCGGCGGTGAAGGCAAATCAACGGGCAGGCTGCCTGTAGCCTGCGAGATAGCAGTTTGCACGTCGGTGGCGGCCGCGTCGATGCTCTTTTCCAGAGCAAACTGGAGCGTGAAGCTCACATGCCCCTGCGTGCTCTGCGAAGTCACGAGCTCCAGTCCGTTGATCTGCATGAATTGGCGCTCGAGCGGTGTGGCGATGTTGTTGGCCACCGTATCAGGGCTAGCCCCGGGGTAATTCGCTTGCACCGAAATCACGGGGTAATCCACGGCGGGGAGATCGTTCACAGGAAGAATTCGATAGCTGAGCACGCCAAAGACAATCACGGAAACGGTCAGGACCGCTGTCATGACGGGCCGCCGGATGAATGGTTCAGAGAGGTTCATGATTGCCCCGCCGCTTTAGCCGCGGGCGCGCTGCCGCCGCCTGCATTCCCTTGGTCGATACGCACCTTGCCCCCGGGAGTCACGGCGATCTGACCGTTGATGACTACGCGCTCTCCGGGTTTGAGCCCTTGCTCAACCACAACCAAATCACCCTGGCGCTGCCCAATCTTCACTGGCCTGGACTCCGCAGTGGAGTCCTCTTTCACAACGTATACGAACGGACCTTTCGCCGAGTCTTGTGGGGTGGCGGCGGGCACGAGCACAGCTCCCGGCATCATGGCCAGGATTAGCCTGACGTTCACAAAACGCCCTGGCCATAGCCGGTGGCTGCCGTTGGGTATCGTCGCGCGAAGCAAAACGGTCCCGCTGCTGCTTTGCACGGCGTTATCGAGAAACGTGAGTTGTCCAGCGAACGGCTTGTCCAATTCATCCGGCAGACGCACCTCAACCTTTAAAATTCCTCTTGAAGTATGGCGCTGCACTTCGGAGAAATCATTTTCGGTGACGGTGAAATCGGCGTAGATGGGGTCCAGCCGTTCGATATTCAGCAGCGTGCTGTTATTCGCGGTGACGACGTTTCCAACATCAACGAGCCGGTGTCCCGCGCGCCCATCGATGGGCGAACGGATCGACGTGTACTCCAGATTCAAACGCGCGGACTCGACGGCGGCTTGATTCTGCTTAACCTGGGCTTCGCCCACGTCGACGGCGTTTTTCCGGGTGTCGTAGTCCTGCCTGGCAATGGCCTTGGACTCCACGAGGTCCTGGACGCGGGCAAACTGGATCTTGGCGAAATCCAGGGCGGCCCTGGACTGGGCCAGATTGGCTTCCGCAGCGTCGAGTTGCGCCTTGAATGGCCGCGGGTCGATAGTAAAAAGCGGGTCATCCTTCTTCAAATCCGCACCGTCGGTAAAATGGATTTCCGT
>WNGJ01005439.1_pt1 | contig 13377 bp, 17 predicted proteins | sample 5400611 | NCBI WGS metagenome assembly WNGJ01 (sample SAMN13153375, study PRJNA577476) | soil metagenome | isolation source: 40 cm soil or saprolite under Garry oak tree replicate 1 | place: USA:California | collected 2016-06-15 | reverse complement strand
GTTGCCGTTGGTCGCGATCCCCGCGAACGGCTCGGGGATCTTGCCCCGGCACGGGCGGTTCACGTGCGGGAACGGCTTGACCACGGGCGACGCGGAATGTGACGGCGAGCGGCTCGGGCTCGGCGGCACCGCCGGCGGCGAGCTAAATGCCGTGACGACGACCGCCGTGACACCCGCCGCGGCGGCGATGACGGCCGCCGTAACGACGGCGCTGCGTATCACTCACACCCTCCTGTGCTCCGGCCGCCGCGCCGGGGCGCCGAGGCTCGGTTCGCGATCGGTTACTTCTTGACGAACCCGGTCAGGTTCTGCCGGTAGGCGCCGTCCACGTCCTTGTAGGAACCCAGCCGGTAGTCGTGCTTGCTGGACTTGGCGTCGAACCACACGAGGCCTGTCAGGTGGTAGGCGGTCACCCCGGAGAACAGCTCCGCGACCTGGCTGGCGAGTGCCGGTCCCCTGGAGACTCCGGTCTCGGCCAGGAAGACGGGCTTGCCGGGCGCGAAACTCCTGATGTCCCGAAGCTGGTAGCCGAAGATTTCCCTGAAGTTCTGCGCATGACCATTGCGGTCGTAGCCCAGGTAGCCGTCCAGGCCGATCCAGTCGACGTAGCCAGGCCCCGGGTACCAGTCGCCCGCGGCCGTCGCGATCTTGCCCGGCCCGGCCTGACCATACTGGTGCGAGGGATCCCACGACCAGATGACGTTGTTGACGCCGTTGTTAGCGAAAACGTCGTGGATGTGCTTCCACGCGGCGATGAATTCGGCCGGGCTGGTGCCTGACCTCGGTGGTGGCAGACGGCCCCACGGATACCACCAGCCGTTCATCTCGTGTCCGAAGGACAGGATCACGGTGCACCCGAAGGCGTTGAGCGCAGCGGCGTAGTTCCGCAGGTGCTCGTCCCAGCTGCCCTTCGCGATCTGCTTCTCGCTGACGCCGCGCGGGTTCAGCTGGATGAACGGAACCAGCCCCTTATCTATCGCCTGCCAGGCCTCGCCCGCCCTGAACGGCTGGCGGAAGGCGTTGTAGAACTCCACGATCTGGGGCTTGGTTCCGAACGTCTTGTGGTAGTCATCCAGCGTGTTGGCAGGACTGTGCTGAACGGCGATCCCGGAGAAGCGGCTGGGCATGTGCCCCTCGCAGGCGTGGATCTGCCCAGGCGTTGCGACGCGACTCCGACTCACGGCGGCAGCGTGCGCGGATGGCGTCGCGGGAAGCTTCAGCGGCGGGAGCGCGGTGTGATCGGTCAGCCTGAGGACCGCGCCGACCAGCGTCACCACGACCACCGGCATGGCCAGGGCGGCGAGGATCTTAGCCAGCACAGGCCCGCGCTCCGGGGTTCAGGACAAACACGTCGGTCACATGATCGCCGCTGCCCGTGAATGCCTTCCTGGTGAACATGGTGCGGACAAGACTGGTGAGCTGCGGGTCGGCCAGGTTCGCGGCACTGAGCCCGGCCGTCCGCAAGACGATCACCGACACCTTGAGGTCGCAGATATGCGTAATCGTCTCGACTTCCGGGTCGCTGGACGACAGCCACCTGCCAGGCGGGACGCTCGGCACGTTGTACTGGTCTGCCCTCGGCGAACCATCGACTAGCACGTACGTCTGTGGCTTGTGATAACGCGCGATCGCCGAGGCGATCGTCTGAGCCGCCACCGTACCAGGCCCGCGGAACTGGACGCGCTCGACCCGGCCGACGATCAGCATCATGATCACCGTGATGACGGCCGCGGTCGTCGCGATCACCTTGCCCCAGTGCCGCTGCCAGCCCAGCCACTGCCGCCACGCGCCGAGCGCGTACCCGGCGCCGAGAGCGGCGAACGGCAGCCCGAAGCCCATGTTCTGGTCGAGGGAGGTGAGCTGGTGAACGCGCGCCTGCTCGATCGGCGCGATCAGCGCGGCCAGCACCAGCAGGACCAGGAACGTCGTCGCCGTCGCGGGCATCCTCTTGACCACGCTCGCCCATACGCCCCCGATGGCGATCAGCACGATCAGCCCGGTCATGAGGACCGCATGGCCGAGCACACTCAGCGACGAACTGGGCACGCCGGCCTGCGCCGACGGGTAGATCGTGTTGCGGAGCACGCCGGTGGCCAGGTCGGCGCCGCCGAGCATCAGGATCCCGATGTCGAGCGCCGCGGTGCTCGCCGCCACCGAGCCGGCGAGCACGATGGCGGCCGCGCGCCCCTTGCTCAGGCCGTAGAAGATGATCGTTCCGATGATCACCGGATCCCACGCCAGCGTCGGGTACTTGGCGGCGTTGGCGGCCGCGAGCGCGATCGGGCAGACCAGCAGCCAGCGGACGCCGCTGTCGCGCATCCTGACCGCCGCGTAGAGCGCGAGCACGAGCAGGAACAGGGCCATCGGGTCGAACGTCGCAGCGGCCCCCAGATGTACGACGATGCCGCACACAGCGAACAGCAAGGCGGCGAGCACCCCGCAGATCCGCCCGAAAAGCCGGTCGCCGATCAGGTACACCATGGCCGTCGCGCCGAGCATGAACAGCAGCGAGACCAGCCGGGCCGCGATCAGGCCTCCGACCGAGTCGAGCGCCGATGCGATCGGCGGGTACATCACGGGCAGGCCGGGGAACGAGTCACCATAGGACAGCAGGTGGGACCAGCCCTGGTGGGCGGCGTTGAGGTACAGCGCCTCGCCGTTGAACGCGGCGGTGCGCCACATCCACGGCAGCGTCAGCGTGGCCTGGGCCGCCAGGATGGACCACAGGGCCCAGGACTCTTCGAACCGTTCCCTCACGAGGCGGTGCCCCTCAGGCCGCCGCTTCGCCGGAGGCAATCGCCCCGGCGGCCTGCCCTCCCGCCTTCTCGGGGCGGTATCTCAGTTCCGCCCCGCTCTGGCGAGTCGTCCAGCCCTGCTTCAGCAGGGTGAGGGTGCCCCAGGTGCGCAGCATCCTCGACAGGACGATGCCGGCCCAGAGCGCGGAAATCGGTCGCAGCAACACCAGCGTGGCGCGGTCCGCCCAGGTCTCGTCGCTGCGCCGGAAGCACAAGGTGCGCAGGCCGTTGGACACCGACAGGATGAGCAGTGACAGGGCGGTGCGAGCCAGCACGGGCTCGCCCAGCGGCCAGGTCGTGATCAGCACCCCGACCAGCGCGCAGGACGTCAGGAAACCCTGAATGCTGGTAACGGTCACCCACCAGCAATACGACAGGAGCGGCCGGTACCTGATCCGCCAGAAGTTCCTGACCGCGCGGCCGCGCGCCCACCGCAGCCGCTGGCGCAGGTGGTGGCTTAGCTTCTCCGGCCACATGGTCATGCCGAACGCGGTCAGCTGCTGCACCGACCGGCCCCTCGCGCTCGCGCATATGGCGAGCAGCGAGTCATCGCCGAGGATCACGCGGCGGCCGAAGAACGTCTCGTCACGGTAGACGGCCAGGAACTCGCGGATCAGCGGCGCCCTGTACAGGGCGAACGGGCCCCGGTTCGTGTACATGTCGCCGGCCACGGACCAGGCCGCGCCGATCACCGACTGAGCGTACATCTGGAGCGAGTTCTGGAGCTTGGTCAGGAAGTTCTGGTTGGCGTTGAAGCCGAACTCGATCCCTGCGACCGACATCACCTGGCGATCCTGGAATGGCTTGAGCCCTTCTTCGATCGCGCGGAGCTCAAGGGTGGTGTCGGAGTCGACGGTGACGAAGATGTCTGTCTCGGGCACCCGGGCGAACACGTACGCGTGCGCCCGCCGCTTGCCCTGGTTGTTCTGCCTGGTCCAGCGGATCTCGGCGCCGTTCGACCAGATGCCCGCCCAGTAGCTGGCCACCTCGGAGTAGTCGGTCTTCGACCCGTCGTCGACGAGCCAGATCAGCTGCGGCGGCCTGGTCTGGTTCATCATCGCGTAGATGCACCGGTCGAGCAGCGCGGGATCCTCGTTGTACACGGGCACCGCGACCGTGACGTGCAGGCCGTCAAGCAGGGCGCGGCCTTCCGGCGACGTGACGACGGCCGGCTTGTCGAACCAGGACAGGACGTAGCTGGTCGCGCGGAAGGCGGCGCCGGGCGCGGCGCACGCGAGCAGCGCGAGCGACTGCCAGCCCAGGTGGTACGACACCCAGGCCGCCACCACGATGCTGGTCAGCAGGAGACCCCTGGCTTCCTTGCGGCTGAAGACCACGCGTGGGATCTCGTAGCGGTCCCTCAGGGCTCCCGGAGTGACTTCTCTCGGCGCCAGAAGAGCCGAACCAGCACGACGAAAGTCACCGTAACGACCGCCGAGATCGCGGCCGCGATCTCGATCCCATTCCGCACGGCCGGGTTCATAGCCGGTGTCCCTCCTGGCCGGGGCCTGGCCTCGTCCAGCCATGTCGAAGAGCTCGCGCAGGCCGGCGGCCTGGCGATCGGGGTGCGGCGCGTGCCGACCGGTTGCCCTCCGCCCACCTGGCACCGGTCAGCCCTCCCTTCCCGTCCTGCGTGCCGCCTGCCGTCACTGTCGCCCGCATCCGGCCTGGCTGGCCATCCGAGGCCGCCCTGCGGCGGAGCTAGCGCGGGAGTCCTGAGGCTCTCGGCAGTCCCGGGCGCTTCAGAAATCTCATGTATGTTACTGCATAGTCGGTTATATAAGTGCATAGTTCCCCTGGGCACCGGGGGCCGCTGGGTGCGGGGAACAGGCAGGCCTCGCCACTCGGCGCTGCCGCCGGACCCGGCTGAACCCGACTCGCCTGCTCGTCGCCAAGATCAGCACGGTCTACCCAATCGGTCGGCGATGGCCCGGGTACGCGCAGTTGACCACGTTAACGTAGTACCTGCGGCCATACTGCCCGTATGGCGAGAATCCCGAGCCCCGCGCCGGCTAGTGGTCCGGTGCGAAGCCGACGGCGTCGAGCAGGCGCGAGCGGCGGCGGCCCGAAGCCGGGCGGACCGGCTCGGGCACGCCGGGCGCCTCGGCGCGCGGCGTGACGTCGGCGACGATCTCCTCCGCCATCCCGTACAGCAGCGGCAGCGCGCCGGCCACCACGCCGCCGGTGCGGTTGATGTGCTCGACACCCGGCTCGATGAGCTTGGCGTGGCCGAGTATGGTCGCAGCCTGGTCGAAGCTCTCCTCGAGATTGCCGGCGATCCGGTTCAGCAGCGACCCGGCCCAGAACAGGTACAGCGCGAGCCCGGCGACGAGCAGGCCGATGTCGACGACGGACAGCACGACGAGCGTGGTCATGACTTCACCTTTCCGAGCACGCGGCCGAGGAACAGGTGGTGCTGCAGGCCCTCGGCGAGCACCGCCTCCACGCCGCCGGCGACCTGGCCGATCAGCGCGGTGTCGGCGGTGTTGGCCGCGGCGGCCCTGAGCGAGTCCCGCACCTCCACCACCCGGCGGTCGATGATCTTCACGAGGTAGATCAGCAGGCTCAGCAGCGCGGCGACGGCGAGCACCACGACGAAGCCCACGATGATCACGCTCACCCAGAGCGCGTGTTCGGTCGAGGTCATGGCCAGGTTGCGCATCGCTAGCCTCCCAGCCTGGCGCGGCCGCGCTGCAGCCCGGCGATGATGATCGTGGCGTGCTCGATGGTCGTGCGCAGGCCGCCGAGCGCGGCGGTATTGCGCACGGCCTTGGTCAGCTCGGCGTTGATCAGCGGCGCCTCGTTGCCGATCGAGCGGGCCAGCATGAGGATCGGCACGACGAGCGCGACCACCACGAGGACGATCACGATGCCGACCACGTAGCCCAGCGTCCAGCCGAAACCGCTGGTGGTGTTCCCGGCGGCCAGCGCCAGGAGGTGATGACTCATTCCCAGTCTCCTTCGCCGGCTCAGACCGTCTCGCAGAAGTCCCTGACCGGCTTCAGGCTCGCGTTGACCGAGGTCAGCCGGCCGGGCACGGTGCTGGTCAGGTTGGCGACGGCGGCCACGCCGCCGGTGACCTGGCGCAGTGTCGCCAGGATGGCTCGCAAGTGAAAGATCACGCGCAACAGGCCCACCGCGGTGATGCCGATGATGAGCGCGGCGATGACCAGGGTGACCCAGGCGGCAGCAGGCATGACTCGTGTTTCCTTTCCGGTTTGTCCGGCGGGTTGGTTAGCCCGGTGATTGGTTAGCCCGGTTGTTGGTTAGCCCAGGAGCTTGGCGACGGAGCCCGCGTACCTGACCGCGCCGACCGAGATGGCTCCGACCGTGGCGTCGGTCGCCGCCAGCCCGTCGGGGACGCACTCGAGCTCGCCGACCAGCGCGCCGCCGCCGGCCAGGATGTTGTCGCAGGCCGCCCTGATCCGCTCGAGCGCCGCAAGCACCCGGTTGAGCAGCGCGATCACGACCGGCAGGATCACCAGCAGCAGGATCGCGTTGCCGATCCACCACAATGCCATGGTCGGTCTCCTTAGCTCGCGGCCTGATAGGGGACGAAGAACCGGCGGAAGACCCGCCGCAGCGCCATCAGGGCGGCGCGCACCCCGATCGCGAAGCCGCCGGCCGGCGCGGCCGCGGCCCGCACGGCCTCGCCGCGTTCCATCCCGGCGATCTGGCTGGCCATGTTGGCGGCGAAGTCGCGCATCAGCACGGCGGTGACGTCGGAGATCAGGCCGCGCCCGTACTGCGCCGCCGCGCCGGAGAGCTGGAGGTCCTGGGTGACCGCGACCTTGGTGCCGGGCCCGGCGGCGGTCAGGGTGGCCGACACGACCATGCTGGCCTGGCCACGGCCGCGCTCCTCGGCGCCGGCCGCGTGCACGACCACGCGCCTGGCCGCCTCGTCGCGCTCGGCGATCTCGGCGGTGCCGCCGAACCGGAGCCTGACCGGGCCCATCCGGACCGCGACCCGGCCGACGTACTTGTCGTCGCCCAGGTTCTCGGTCAGCTCCGCGCCCGGCAGGCAGGCCGCGACCCGCGGTATGTCGCCGAAGAACCGCCAGACCACCTCGACCGGCTCCGCGACCTCGAAGTCGTTGTTGATCAGCATCGCGTCTCTTTCCTGGCGTAGGAGGCGGGATCGGACTCGAACTCATGCCGGCAGCCCGCGCAGCAGAAGTAGTAGGTGACGCCGTCGAGGGTCAGCGGCCGGCCCGCGGGGCCGGTCTCGACGGCCATGCCGCAGACCGGGTCGACGGTGGCGGCCGGGCGGGCGGGCCCTTCGCCGGCGGGCCCGGCGTGCTCGGCTGGCGGGCCGGCGCCGAGCTTGCCCGCGGCCCTGAGCTGCACGAGTTCGGCCAGGATGGCGACCGCGATCTCGGCGTGCGAGGTCTTGCCGAGGTCAAGCCCGGCCGGCACCCTGACCCGGTCGAGCTGCTCGCGGTCGATCCCGCGCTCGGCGAGGTAGCCGAGCACGGCCGCGCCGCGCTTGCGCGACCCGACCAGCCCGAGGTACGCGGGCCGCGCGGCGACCGCCCGCTCGATCGCCTCCTCGTCGCCGTGACCCTGTGTCGCCACCACGACCATGGACCGTTCGCCGGCGCCGGCGGCGGAGAACTCGGTCCAGTCGAGCCGGTCGGCCCGCCAGCCGAGCGCCCGTGCCAGGTCGGCGAGCGCGTGTGTCATCGGAGACCGGCCGACGACGACCAGGTGCGGCGCGGGCAGCACCGGCTCGATGTACACCTCGAGCGCGCCCTCGCTCTGGCACGAGATCGGCACCACCGTCATGCCCTCGGGGATCGCGTCGCCGAACTTGCCGGTGGTCCCGAGCAGCAGCAGCCGGGGCGCGCCCTCGGCGATGACCTGCTGCGCCTGGCGGATCACCGACGGCTCGGCGCAGGCCCCGCCGATCCACCCGTGCACCTGCCCGGACTCGGTGATGATCGCCCGCGCACCGAGCTGGCCCGACGACGGGCCCTGCCGCCAGACCACGGTCGCGAGCGCGACCGCCTCGCCGCGCTGGGCCAGCGCCGCGGCCTGCTCGACCAGCTTCCACCCGTCCATGATCAAACCCCAGACCCGCTCGCCAGGTCGCCAGTGCTGGCCTGCGGGGGGACGACCCCCCCAGACCCCCCCGGGCTAGTGCTGGCCTGCGGGGGGACGACCCCCCCAGACCCCCCCGGGGAGTCATCAGTGCGCACCGGCGGCGCGCCGGAGACGTCCTTGCGGCTCGTGATCGCCTCCCAGACCCGGTCGGGGAGCAGCGGCATGTCGATGTTGCGCACGCCGGTGTCGGAGATCGCGTCGAGCACCGCGTTCACGAAGGCAGCGGGACCGCCGACCGCCGCGCACTCGCCGACCCCCTTGGCGCCGATCGGGTGGTGCGGGCTCGGCGTGACCACCTCGCTGTGCAGCTCAAAGCCCGGCGTCTCCCACGCGGTCGGCAGCAGGTAGTCCATGTAGTTCGAGCCGACGCAGTTGCCCTCGGCGTCGAAGGTGATGAACTGCATGTTCGCCATCGCGTAGGCCTCGGTCAGGCCGCCCATGATCTGGCCCTCGACGATCATCGGGTTGATCCGCACGCCGCAGTCGTCGACCGCGACGATGTTCAGCACGTCCCAGACCCCGGTCTGCGGGTCCACCTCGACCGTGACCAGGTAGACGGCGAACGGCCAGGTCAGGTTCGGCGGGTCGTAGAACGCCGTGTTCTCCAGGCCGGGCTCCATGCCGTCCGGCATGTTGGAGTAGGCCGCCATCGCGCACTCCTGGATGGTCACGCCGCGGTCCGGCGCGCTGCGCACGTAGAACCGGCCGAGCTCCCACTCGACGTCCTCCTCGGACACCTCGAGCAGGTGCGCGGCCAGCTTGCGGGCCTTGGCCCGGATCTTGCGTGCCACCATCGACACCGCCGCGCCGGCCACCGGGGTGCTGCGGGAGGCGTAGGTGCCCATCCCGAACGGGGCGGTGTCGGTGTCGCCCTCCTCGACGACCACGTCCTCGGCCGGCAGGCCCAGCTCGTGCGCCACGATCTGCGCCCACGTGGTCTCGTGCCCCTGGCCCTGCGTCTTCGCCCCGGTGCGCAGGATGGCCTTGCCGGTCATGTGGATCTTGAGTTCGGCCGAGTCGAACATCTTGATGCCGAGGATGTCGTACTCGCGGCTGTTGCCCGCGCCGAGCGGCTCGGTCATCGTCGAGATGCCCAGGCCGAGCAGCTTGCCCCGCTTGCGGGCCGCCGCCTGCTCGCGCCTGAAGTCCTCGTACCCGACCGCCTTCAGGCCGACATCAAGGCACTTGCCGTACTGGCCGGAGTCGAGCAGGAACCCGAACGGGGTGCGGTGCGGGAACTGCTCGTCCTTCACGAAGTTCATCCGCCGGAACTCCGCGGGGTCCATTCCCAGGTCGGCGGCGGCAGCGGCGATCATCCGCTCCTGGAAGAACATCGCCTCCGTGACCCGGAACGAGCATCGGTAGGCGACTCCCCCGGGCGCCTTGTTGGAATACGTGCCCCGGGCGGTCAGGTGCGCGGCCGGTAGGTCGTAGCAGGCGAACGTGGAGTGCAGCAGGCCGATCTTGAACTTGCTCGGCTGCGCGTCGGAGAAGAACGCCCCGTGGTCGGCGTCCGCGTGCATCCGGACGCCCAGGATCTTGCCGTCCCGGCGCAGCGCCATCTCGCCGTCCAGGTAGATATCGCGGGCGAAGCCGGTCGAGATCAGGTTGCCCGACTTGTCCTCGATCCACTTGACCGGGCGCTCGAGCAGGATCGAGGCCAGGATCGAGCAGACGTACCCGGGGTACACGGGAACCTTGTTGCCGAACCCGCCGCCGATGTCGGGCGAGACGATCCTGATCATGTGCTCGGGCAGCTCGGCGACCAGCGCGACCGCGGCGCGAATGATGTGCGGCGCCTGAGTCGTCATGTAGACGGTGAGCTTGGACGTGGCCCGGTTGAAGTCGGCGATCGAGCCGCAGCACTCGATCGGGGACGGGTGCGAGCGCGGGTAGTGCAGCTTCAGCTTCGAGACCACGTCGGCCTGCTCGAACGCGCGGTCGGTGCCCGCCTTGTCGCCGACCTCCCAGTCGTAGATGACGTTGTCGGGCTGGTTCTCCTTGTCGTCGCGGATCACCGGGGCGCCCTCGGCCACCGCCTGGGCCGGGTTGACGATGACGGGCAGCGGCTCATACTCGACGTCGATCGCCTCGCAGGCGTCCTTGGCGATGTACGGGTCGTCGGCGACCACGCACGCGACCTCCTGGCCCTGGAAGCGGACCTTGTCGGTCGCCAGCACGGCCTGGGTGTCGTAGGACAGGGTCGGCATCCAGGCCAGGTTGCGGGTGGCCATCATCTCGCCGGTGAGCACGAGATGGACCCCGGGGATCTCCCAGGCCTTGCTCGCGTCGATCGACTTGATCCGCGCGTGCGCCAGCGGGCTGCGCAGTATCTCCATGTGCAGCATGCCGGGCAGCGTGATGTCGTCGGTGTAGTTGCCCCGGCCCCGGATGAAACGGTCATCCTCGACTCGCTTGCGGCTCGCGCCGAGCCCGCCGATCTTGATCTCGTCTAGTGCCTGTGACACGGTCCTGACTCCTAGCTCTCGGGCCTGAGCTTGTCGGCGGCCCACAGCACTGACTTGACGATGTTCTGGTAGCCGGTGCAGCGGCACAGGTTGCCCGACAGTGCCCAGCGCACGTCCTCCTCGGTCGGGCGGGGGTTCTCGGCGAGCAGGGCCTTGGCGGTCATCATCATTCCCGGGGTGCAGAACCCGCACTGCAGGCCGTGCTCGGCCTTGAACCCCTCCTGGAGCGGATGCAGCTCACTGGGCCCGGACAGTCCCTCGACCGTCTCGATCGCGTGGCCGTCGGCCTGCACCGCGAGCATGGTGCAGGACTTGACCGGGCGGCCGTCCACCAGCACGGTGCACGCGCCGCAGTTGGTCGTGTCGCAGCCCATGTGCGTGCCGGTCAGCCCGATGCCCCGCCTGATCAGGTGGGACAGCAGCAGCCGCGGCTCGACCTCGGCGATCTTCTTGCGGCCGTTGATGGTGAACCTGATCCGGTTGACCGGAACGTCGCTGGTGGCCTCGTCGCCGCGGTCGTCGTAGACGATCGTCATGTCAGGCCGCCCTTTCCGCGCTGTCGCCGGATGTGTCGTTCCCGCGGCCGGCCGTGTCCTCGGGCCCGGCCGGGCCCGGGCTGGCGGCCGTGTCCGGGTGGCCGGCCGTCTGCTCCTCGCTGCTGTCGCCGCGGCTGAGTATCCGCACGACGAAGGTCCGCACCATGTGCCGTTTGTACTCGGCGCTGCCGCGATGATCGGTCCTCGGCCGCGCGGCCGCCGCCGCGAGCTCGGCCGCCTGCGCGATGGTCTGGGCGGTCAGGGGCTGGCCGACGAGCGCCTGGGCGGCCTCGGTCGCGCTGATCGTGGCACCGCCCACTCCGGTCAGCGCGATCCCCGCCCTGGTGACCATGCCGTTAGACGTCTCGGTCGCCACCGCCACGCCGACGGTCGCGAAGTCGCCGACCCGGCGTTCGAGCTTGAGGTAGCCGCCCGCGAGCGCGTCCTTCGGCGCCGGTATGACGGCCTCGACCGCGATCTCGTCGGGCGCGAGCGCGTTCTGGAACGGGCCGGTTACGAAGTCCGTGATCGGGATCGACCGGCGGCCGCCAGGCCCGCGCGCGACCACGTAGCCGCCGAGCGCGGTGACCACCGACGCCCAGTCGCCCTGCGGGTCCGCGTGGCAGAGCGAGCCGACCAGCGTGCCGCGGTTCCGCACGATCGGGTCGGCGATCAGCGGCGCCGCCTCCGCCATCACCGGCTGCTTGCTCCTGAGCAGGTCGGAGCGTTCCAGGTCGGCGTGCCGGCACAGGGCGCCGATCCTGATCGTGCCGTCCGCGTCTTCCCGGTGGTAGTCCAGGCCGCCGATGTTGTTGATGTCGACGATCAGCTCCGGGGAAGCGAAGCGCAGCTTCATCAGCGGCACCAGGCTCTGGCCTCCGGCCAGCACCTTCGCCTCGTCCCCGCCCTGGCTCAGCAGGGAGATCGCCTCCGCGATCGAGCGCGGTGCCTCGTAGCGGAACCGAGACGGATACATACGATCCTCCAGTATCCTTGAGTGGACGTGAACCGCGAGTCGGTGTGTCCGGCCTGTGGACGCTCGTTTCTGGCCGGGCGGCGACTGGCCCGGCGGCTGACTACGGCCTGGCCGGCGACTGGGCCGCCCGCGTTCCGTGCGCCCATGTTCTGTGTGCCCGTGTTCTGTGTGCCCGCCTTCCGGCCGGTCGCGTTCTGGCCGCGCCCGTGCGGCCGCCCGCGGTCACGCTTGCGCGGAGCCCGGTGCGGGCGGCTCGACGTCGGTGTCGGCCACGGCGACGGGCAGCATGTCCTCTTCCGGGTTAGGCCGAGGCTCCTGGTGCGGTGGCCACGGCCCCGGCACCGGCTGGCCGGCGACCTTCAGGTAGTCGATGAGCTCGGGCCAGGCCCACACGGTCGGGCTCGTGCCGGTCTTCGGAGCGTGCTCGATCAGCTCGTAAAGGCGGGGACTTCCGCTGCTGTGCCCATCGGACTCGATCCGCATGGCGCGCTCCCGGCTCTGGACAGGCCCCACCCACCCGTCAGTTGCGCTGCGCTCGTAGGGGGCAGCACAGGACATGATCCCCCCGCCACGAGGGCCTCGCAACTTGCGAATAAGTTCTTGCTTAAGTGCGCCGATCGGGGCCAGTTCGGGCCCGCACTCTCTCCGCAGGTCGACCGGACGGCGGCGATCTCGGAATTGCCGGCGGCTTGACTCGCTGAGTCAGTTGGCTAACTATTAGTCGCTAAGGAAACCGTGATCTGCACCTACCGGGTCAGGCCCGAGGCAGAAGCTCGCTTCGTCGAACTGCTTCGTCGCCACTGGCGTACCCTGCACGAGCTCGGCTTCGTCACCGACGAGGAGTCGGTGGTCTACCGCGGGACCGACGGCGGGCTCACCTACGTGGAGATCTACACCTGGGTCGAGGGCGGCTTCGACCAGGCACACGAGCATCCCGACGTGATCGCGATCTGGGAGCCGATGGAACCGCTGCTCGAGGACCGCGGCGGCCTGCCGCGGTGGGACTTCCCGCACTTCGAACGCCTAGCGGCCCCGGCGTGAGCTCCCGGCCACGCGGGCTCGCCGACCTTGACGCGCTCGACGCGGTATTCGGGGCGCTGGCCCATCGGTCCAGGCGCACCATCCTCGCCGTGCTGCACGCACGCGGCGGGGAGATGACCTCCGGCGCCATCGCGTCGCGTTTCGACTGCTCCTGGCCCACCACGTCGCAGCACCTTCAGGTGCTGGCCAAGGCCGGGCTCGTCACGATCGCGCTGCGCGGCAGGGAGCACGTGTACCGGCTCGACACGCAGCGGCTGCGCTCCGTGGCCGGCGCCTGGCTGGGCCGCTTCGGCGAGATCCAGGCCGGCGTCACCCTGTCCGGCGTCACCCCGTCCGGCGTCACCCCGTCCGGCGGCACCCCATCCGGCGGCACCTCGTAATCCCGGGGCGGCTCAGCTCCAGATCGTGACGTATACCGGAGGCCGGAACCTAGACGGCGGCACGCCGGCAGCGGGCGC
>WNGJ01005437.1_pt1 | contig 13380 bp, 11 predicted proteins | sample 5400611 | NCBI WGS metagenome assembly WNGJ01 (sample SAMN13153375, study PRJNA577476) | soil metagenome | isolation source: 40 cm soil or saprolite under Garry oak tree replicate 1 | place: USA:California | collected 2016-06-15 | reverse complement strand
GCATGCCGACGACGCTGGGATCCGTAGTCTTCAGAGACTACCGCCCGCCACTGGACTCGTTCGTGGTGGCGAAATTACGAAAGGCCGGCGCCATCCTCCTGGGCAAGACCACGCTGAGCGAGTTCGCTGCCGGCGACACCTACGGATCCATGTTCGGCGTAACCCGCAATCCCTACGATCTGGAGCGGACCGTCGGTGGATCTTCGGGTGGGTCCGGCGCGGCTACCGCAGCCAACTTTTCGGCAGTTGCCATCGGAGAAGAGACCTTCGCTTCGATTCGCAGGCCGGGAAGCTGGAACGACGTCACTTCCATGCGGCCGACTGCCGGGCTGGTCAGCCGTACCGGAATGTACGACGGGTATCCGTCTGAAGCCGCCTCCATGGGTCCCATGGCGCGCACCGTGAGGGATTTGGCGCAGTTGCTGGACGTCATGGTTGGCTACGACCCCGAAGATCCTTTGACAGCGTTGGGGATCGGGCAGGTTCCGCAAAGGGGCTATACGAATTCTCTGGACAAGGACGGCCTCAAGGGAGCGCGCATCGGCATCCTGCGCGAATCCATCGGCGTGGCATCGGAGCCGAAATCGGAAGACTTCAAAAAAGTCGATGCGGTCTTTGAGAAGAACGTCAACGAGCTGAAAGCCGCTGGCGCGACAGTGATTGATTCTATGGTGATTCCCGGCCTCAAAGAGTTACAGACCAGGCGGGCCGGCAACTCCGCCATTTCGGAAGAAGCGCTGAAAGTCTGGCTGGCGCGAAATCCAATCTCACCTTTCAAATCGCGTCAGGATATTCAGAAGTCGCAAGATATCGATAAGATCTTCCCTCCAACCAAGGCAGCCCAGTGGAAGAGCACTCCTGGTCCGCCGGATCTCGCCAGCTACGGCGAATACCTTGCCGCGCGGCAGCAGTTAATGATCAACCTGCTTAAGGTGATGGCCGATAACCGCCTGGATGCAATCGTCCACAAATCCGTGGAGCACCAGCCAACGCTGATCGAAGAGGGCACCAGGCCGCCTTACCCTACAAACAAGGGCGTTCCGGTTCTGAACACGTTCCTCGTGTATGTGCCGTCGATCACTGTGCCGTCCGGGTTTACAACCGACAACCTGCCGGCCGGAATCACCTTCTTAGGGAGGCCGTACAGCGAGGCGGCCATGCTCAAGCTGGCTTATTCTTATGAACAGTACACCCATCATCGGATCCCGCCAAAGACCACGCCACCATTACCGGCACCGAAATAAACTCACGAGGTCCAAAGGAAGGTGATGCGCCGCGACGAGAGTGCGCTGGACTCGCAAGACCATTAGCGGGATCGGACAAATGTCCGATAACTTCGGTGCCGATGTCTAATTGCAGACCCCTTCCTCGCAGTGGTAGTTTGGTTTGTCGTCCAAAAATTTCAAAGTGTTCGACCGAGGGGTTCGAACCTGGAACGCATAGAACCGCTATAGACGATGCGGACAGGTTTCACAGGCAGGAGTAGACGTATGACCAGGTTGCGCATTCTGATTGTTGATGATCACCCAATATTCCGTAATGGCCTGCGGAGAGCGCTCTCCTCAGAGCCTGACTTCGATGTCGTCGGAGAAGCGACGGGCGGTGGCGAAGCCCTGCGGATGGCTTGTAAGGTTAGACCGGACATCATTCTTTTGGATAACCGTATGCCTGGGTCCACGACAGCCGCTATTCTAGCGGATCTCAATAAGGCCAAGTGCTGCGCGCGTACGATATTGATGTCCGAAGAGCTCGACCAGAATGAAATCATCGAGGCTCTTCAGTTGGGCGCACGGGCCGTTCTGGGAAAGAACGCGAGCACCGAGCTCTTTTTGAAATGCATTCGCAGCGTCATTGCAGGCCAACTCTGGGTTGGCCAGGAAAGTGTCCTCCGGCTCGTCGAGATTCTAAAGAACCCGCTACTGGCGCCGAAAGAGTGTTTTGGTCTCACGCCACGCGAGCGTCAGATTACCGAGGCCATTGTTGATGGATTGACGAATCGGGACATTGCCCAGCAATGTTCTCTGTCTGAGCAGACAGTCAAGAACCACCTCAACAGAATATTTGACAAAGTCGGCGTCTCCAGCCGCCTGGAACTCGCCATGTTTGCCATCCACCACGGCATACTGAACCGAAATCATGGATCTCCGCCGGCCGCGGCCAGTCTGGGCGCGTAGATCTCGGACGGAGACCCTTACGCGAGATCGATAGGAACTTTGGTTCCTATCGATCTTGGAACTGTCGGTTCATTGTGGGATGAATGATTGCCGTAGTACGGTTTTTTAGTGGATTCAAGTGGGACCCGAAGGAACTTCAGAGGTACAAACGGACGCGAAATGATTTGCGGCCGAGGTGGTTCCTTTCTGCGGTGCTTTTGGCTGGCCGTGCTCGTTCCCACGACGGATCTCAAATCTGAAAACAACAGGAGGTTACAGAATGGAACCAACGAAGGAACTCTCTATTGAAATTGAGGTCCTTGAAGAACGCATCGCACCGACTGCTAATGGCTCGTTGAGCTATGAAGGCCAACCCGGAAATCAAGGCAACGGACTGCGGGGCTACGAAGGCCACCCGGGCAATCAAGGCGGCCATTAGTCTATCCCTGAATTCGCGACAAAAGGCCACCGGTCATCCCGGTGGCCTTTTTCTCGTTCCGATATCTCGTGGTATCCAATCGACTTCAAGGGTTGCAGGCGTTGAACGCGATGGAGATGCGCTCTCCCGATCCCTCGAACCGCTCCACGCGATGCTCCAGCCACGCTGGGAAAAGGAGAAGATGGCCGGTGGCCGGCGAGAACGGGACGCCCATGCCGGAGCCCACCCAGGGCAGTTCGATCCCCGGAGTTTCGTACATCGCCACAGCCGGGCCGCGCGGATCACGGAAGACAATCTCGCCGCCTTTGATGTCTGTTGGGACCTTTACGTAATAAGTGGCCGAAACGAAGCTTCCTGGATGGCAGTGGAGGACGTTAAGGTCGCCTGCCCGGTTCACGTTGATCCAGCCTTTCAGGCAGAAGGAGTCTTTCTTTTTGTTGCCGTCTGACCGGAAGTGATTCAGGAAGGCCTGGACGTGTTGCTCCATCTGATCGCGGAACTCTGCGACCACCGGCTCCTCGACCTTGAAGAGATCGAACGCGTAGTGCCAGCCTCCATGATTCGTCCTTTGGATCGCATTACTATTGTCCTGCATTAGCTGGTGTGCGAGTTCTTCCAGTCTCTGATTCAGGTGTTTTGGCCCGTCCTCGCAGAGGTAGACCCAGGTCGCGAACATTGGCGTCAGGCTGACCTTAATCCGGGGAACACCTTCGGCGAGCGTGCTCGCGGGACCGTTCTGCTGGTTTTGTGTCGACATGGCGGCCCAATCATACCTCCAGTGCTCGCGATACCCAACGGTTTAGGCGTCTTCTTCGAATGAGTGTTTAATGATTTGACAATGCAAATGCGCATTCACCACTCGCCAATACCCAACAAGTATCTGCAATTTCTATCAGCAATCGCTTGGCTACAGAGGGCAAACGCTCTCTCCATCCGCCAGTCTACGGGTGAGGCTGATTGGCGAATATTGGCGAATGCGGATCGCGCTCGATGGCGAGCACGAGTCTCTTCAGAATTGCGTTCTTTCAAGAACTGCTCTACTCTTCGATCCTCAGAGAAAGTAAGGGAGGATTGATGAACAAACTGATAGTTCCGGCTGTTATCGTGGCATTCGGCATGATCGCGGCAGCCGCGTTGTCGCAGCAGGCGCAGCCGCCGGCATCGGGTTTCCAGGCGAAGCCCTATTTCGAGATGCCGCTCGAGAAGGACCCGTCCCGCGTGGTGCGCCTGCAATCCGTCGTCATTCCGGCGGGCGCGGGCAACCAGTTCCATCGCCACCCGGGCGACCAGTGGTGGGCGGTGCAGGAAGGCGAAGTCACCTTCACCGTCAGGGGCCAACCGCCGCGTCTTATGAAGGCCGGCGATTTTGTTTACGTCCCGCGCGGCACGATTCACCGCAACCAGAACATCTCGAAGAGTCCGGCGCGCTCGATCGAGCTCAACATCACAGACAAGGACAAGCCCCAGACCGAGCAGGTACCCTAGCCGACGAGCTCTCTGCGGGCCAGTTCTTTCGGCCGCGTTGGTTCCTGGAGGACGCGCTCAAGCGCCGTGCCGGCATCAGCAGAAAGTCGGTCGCAGAGTTCAGACGGCGCTGTATACTGCGCTCATGACCAGCACACGCGAACAGTGGATGTGGCGGCGTTTTCTTTCAGGGGTGGCGGTTGCGGTGGCGATCACGGCCGCGGCATTCGTCGTCGGGGGAGCGCAGGGACAGGAGCCACAACCACTCAGCGCCTCCGACATTGCCGATGGCATGAGACTCTATCAGCAAAAAGGCAACTGCCAGGCGTGTCATGGCTGGGCGGGTGACGGTCGCAAGACTGACAGCCAGATGCCCGACGGCGCCAACTTGCGTGACACCAAGCTCAACCGCAGCGGCTTGGTCATGACGATCAAGTGCGGGCGGCTCAACTCACAAATGCCGGCCTTCGACAAGTTTGCTTACACCGACGGGCGCTGTTACGGCAAGACGCAGGCCGACCTGAAGTCGTACGCGACACGCATGCCCGACCCTCCCGCGACGCTGCAGCAGCGCGAGATCGACCTGATTGCCGACTTCCTGATCGCGAAGATCGTCGGGAAAGGCCCGATGGATCACGCCAAGTGCGTCGAATTCTGGGGCTCCGAGACCGACGCCTGCAAAGAATTCCCGAAATGAGTTCCAGTTGAAGATCAGTTCAGCGCGAAGACGAACAGATAGCTGGAATCCTGAAAGTTGTCGAATTTCACAGGATGCAGGTGCCGGCCGCTGGCTTGCACCGCGACATACTGCTTTGATCCGACCGCGTACGTCACTGGCGCGCCCTTCAGCGCGGTGCCTACATTGAAGCGCCATAGTTCCTCGAGCGTCTCGTCGTTGTAAGCCACCACCCAACCATCCTGCAGCGCCGTGAACACCACGCCGCCCGCTGTGGCGGTGGCGCCAGATCGAATTTCGATGTCCGTCACGGCCTTCGCGATGACCTTGTGGTTGATCGTGTCGAAGGCCGTCACCGAACCGTAGTAGATGTCGCTGTTGTAGGTGCGTTTCTCGCTGTTTTTCTGGTCAATGCCGCCGTTCGGCGACAGGAACGCCACCGCCGCACCGTTTTGTGAGAAGCAGCCTTCGATGCCCACGCCATAGGCGATGTGCTTGACCGGGTTATAGGCGGTGGGCTGGTGGGCGATGCCTCCGTGCCAGGTCGGGCATGTCCGCTTCGTACCGTCGCCACGCAGAGCCCGCGCTACCGGATTGTAGATTTGCACATCGAGCTTCGGATTGTATTCGAGAGGCTTGCCGGTCTCCGGATCGATGCCCTTGGTCCAGTTCAGATCGTTGACGTACTGAGCAGCCTTGATGAACTTTCCGTTCGTGCGATCCAGAGAATAGAAGAACCCGTTGCGGCCGAAATGGCTGACGACTTTACGAGTCTGGCCGCCGATGGTCGTGTCATAGAGCATGTGGACGCCGACCTCGTCATAGTCCCACGAATCGTTCGGTGTGTATTGGAAATGCCAGGCCAGTTTGCCCGTGTCGATGTTGAGGGCCACAGCCGCGTCGGTGTAGAGGTTGTCGCCGGGACGCGCCTGAGGATCGTATTGCGGAACCGGGTTACCCGTGCCCCAGATGGTGAGCCTTGTCGCGGGATCGTAGGAGCCTGTCTGCCAGATGCCTCCGCCGCCAGTTTTCCAGGAGTTGTTCTTATCCTTCCACGTCTCGCTTCCTGGATCGCCGGGTTTGGGTATCACATACCACCGCCATAGCTCCTTGCCCGTTCTCGCTTCGAGCGCCGCGACCCAGCCCCGCGTCCCAGCGTCTCCCGCCCCGTTTGCAATGATGACCTTGTCTTCAACCGTGATCGGCGCCGTAACGAATTTTTCCCGAATACCGAACTCGGTGGTGCCGGCCACCATCTTGTCCCACAGGATTTCGCCATTGTCGCGTTTGATCGCAATCACGCGGCCGTCGGGAAGGTTGGCGATCACCAGATCTTCCCACAACGCAACGCCACGCGTGCGCGGCGCGTTGCCCTGGTGTTTCACTCCGGGGTCGGTGACCCAGACGAACTGGCCCCTGTTCGGATCACGGGCATCTATTTTGTAGATTGTGCCCCAGCCGTCGGACGTGTACATGAAACCGTTGTCGATCAGCGGATTCACCTCGTTTTCCGGGCCGTTCTGCCCGACGTCCTGCAGGCCGCCGAGAGCCAACGCCCAGACCATCCGAAGGTTCTTGACGTTCTCCCGGTTGATCTGAGAAAGCTTCGAGTACCGGGTTGATCCGTAATCGCCGTTCATCATCAACCAGTTTTGCGGCTCATTCTGCGCGTTGAGCAACCGGTCCTTGTTGACTGTCATGGTGTATTGGGCGGCGAGTGCCGCCGCAGCAAGTGCGACCGCCGACACAGCGGCAAGAGCCGCAAGTCTGAAAGGTTTCCGCAGGCAATATCGCATCATGATCTCCTTGATGGTGGTGCCGTCACGTTACACGAATCTGCCGTAGCCCGGCCAGTGTTTTTTGGTGCTCTTCTTTCAGCTTGAACGTAGCCCACGACCTGGGGAACTTCGGTCTAGTGGCGTGCGCCTTTTTCCGAAGGATGCTAGTATTACTCTCCAGCTTGAAAGGCAAGAAGAAATCGTTGAGCCGATTCCCGCGCGTCCATTCCGAAGTGCCGGGTCGATTTCACTGCCGGATGAATTTACCGAGAGGTTTGCGATGATGCTTGCAGGTCGAACGAGATTCTGGTTTCTAGCCACGCTTGCGGCGATCTCCGCGTTTGGAGGGGCGGCGCGCGCCCAAGAAACCCGATACCCCAAGCCAACCGAACTGCCCAATCCGTATCGCCTGGTCGAGGGCTGGCCGACGCTTCCGAAGAGCATGAACGGAGGCCACTGGGGAGAAGTAATCCGGGTGCATGTGGACGCGAAGGGCAACATCTGGGTCTTCCACCGGTGCTTCAACGTCGTACCTGCAGGCTCGGCCACCTGCATCGGCCGGGGTCCTGCGAATCCGCCGATTTTGGAATTTGATCCGTCGGGCAAGCTCTTGAAGAGCTTTGGTGTCGGGCTATTCGCTTACCCTCACGGGTTCACCATCGACGAGAATGGAAACTTGTGGGCCACCGATGTCAACGACCAGGCGGCGATCCTCGGTATGTCCGCCAAAAACGCGTCCGGTGTGATCATGGGCGAGGAAGTGCTCAAGTTGAGTCCTGAGGGCAAGGTATTGATGATGCTCGGCAAGGAGGGTGTGGCCGGAACCGGTCCGGATGCGTTCGATCGGCCGACCGGCGTTGCCGTGGCGCCCAATGGCGACATCTTCGTTTCGGACGGCCATGCCCCGAATAAGTACGGCACAGGTCGCGTGGTGAAGTTTTCGAAGGATGGCCATTTCATCAAGGCCTGGGGACGCAAAGGATCCGCGCCCGGCGAGTTCGACGAGCCCCACGACATCTTCGTCGGCGGTTCCCGCGGTTGGGTGTATGTCACTGACCGCAGAAACAACCGGGTTCAGGTCTTCGACCAGAACGGCAACTTCATCGCCGCGTGGAAGCAATTCGGCCAGCCGAGTTCGGTGTTTGTCGGGAAGGATGACACCATTTATATAGGCGCTTCCTTTCCCGATCCATCCGCCAAAAAAGGGGAACTGAGGGGCATCACGATTGGAAATGCCATCGACGGCTCACTCAAAGCCTTCATTCCCGACCCTGCCGATTTGGACAAGGTGATTAGGGGAACATCCGCCTCCGGCATTGCGGCGGATAGCATGGGTTCCGTCTTCGCGGCAGACGTCGGCGCACACAACTTGCGAAAGTACGTCAAGGTCAGGTAGCCGTTTTGATTCGACCGAGCGGCAGGCGAGATTTGCTGCGGCTTTTTGACCGTCGAGTGCCCAAGCGATTGCCGAAGCTGGTGCCGCTATACACGTAAATTGCAGGGACACACCCCGACCTAAATCGGGGTGCGTTCCTGCAACTTCAATTTCATTTCCTAGACTAGCGCGCGGCCAAGGCCGGCCCGATGTCGGCCTGTTTGGCGAGCGTGCCATGGCCGCCGGCAATGGTGGCGCCGGTGATGCCGTATTTCCTGAGGGCTTCACCTGCGGCGGCCGTGCCTTCCGAACGGTCGATCGGACCACGGGGTGAGATGAGATCGGTCACATACAGAATGTTACCCGTGACTACGTGCGCGAGGAGAAAGCCTTGGACGTGGGGATTCTGAATATTGTAGAGGCGAATTTCAGCGGCCTCGTCCTTCAGTGTCATCTGATCCTTCACCTCGATGATCTCGGCGGACCGCGGCTTCTTCTGCAGATCGTCCGGAACGATCGTCCGAGGCGCCTTGACATCCTTTTCGAAATAGGCCTTGTCCGGAGTCGGAACGATCACCTTCGCGCCTTCAGCCACATACGTTCGCATGCCGCCGGTGTGGTCCATGTGATGATGGGTCAGGACCAGATACCGGATCGGTTTGCCCGGATACTTCGCTTTTGCCGCGTCGATAACCCATCGCGATTGCCGCTCGCCGTAAGGGGCATCGAAGATGACCAGATGGTCTTTCATCGCAACGATCAGATTGTTGGCCGTTCCACCCTCGACATGCTGCACGTTGGGCGCAAGCTCGACCAGCTTCAGGCCGCCGCCCTCGGGGAAAATGATGTTATCGCTGTCGGTGAACCGCGTCAGGAAGAGCCGCCGCAATACCCATTGATATGGCACGTTGCCTGTTGCCGGCGGCTTGGCCGCCGCCTTTACCGCGTCAGGGACCGCAAAGGTGTCGGCCGCGATTGCCGGATTGGCGCTGACCTCCCGGTATGTGAGTTTTGCGACTTCGACGTCGTTGACCCGGTAAGACAGCGAATGCGCGACCTGCACGCGACCGACAGCTTTCCAGTCCGTCAGCACGAGATCAAAGTTCGAATCGCCGTTGATGTTGTCGTCATCGCGCGTGCGGACAGCAGCCGGCAGATGAGTCTTGGGATCGAACAGAATGGTGAATGTCGTTGGCCCGTCAGTGTATGAGACCGCCGGTAGCGACTGCTGGCCGAGCCGTTGAGATCCCGCAGCGCGGACCTTACCCGATTCGTCCATGGCCTTGACCAGCAGCCAGGGCGAGGTGCGCTCGAGCTCGCGCTGATGCGTGGCGACACGGATGCCGGACATCGCCTGGCTGCTCTTCTCGTCCGTGACGTAGCCGAGCGCCGGCAGCACCGTCTCCGTGTATTTGATCTTCACCGCCGGCTCGGGATATTTCTGATCGCGGTCCCAAGCGGTGCGCGCTCTGCCGTTGGCGAGATCCCAAGTGATCGCGAACGTCGCATCCCCCAGGAAACGCGGCTCTGCGGCGGCTACAAATGACTGCCCGGGTTCCCAGAACTTGGCGTCGCCTTTGATGGCCAGACCTTTCAGTGCGCGCAGTTCGGCGCCACCTTCCGCAGCGACGGCCTGCTTGACGAGATTGCCACTTTCTTGAGCTGACGCCGGCTGTTGACTCATCGCCAGCAGCAGCGCGGCAATCGACAGAACGTATTTCATGGCACTCCCTCCTTTGTCGTTCTTAGGCTACCACCCTTTTCAGGGGACTGCGATGAGAAAGACAGCCGCAAGACGTAAACAGCGCGTATGGACCGGACGCTCAAATCATCTCCGCTTGGCTGCTATCGTCCGGCGTCTTCTTCAGCTTTTGTTTTGAATTCCCGCGCTCGTTGAAGCCCGTCTTCAATGTGGACTAGTCGCTTGCGTTTGGCTTTCCCTTGTCTTGTCAAGCCGATCGATTCGGACTTCTGGGCTTCGCCTTCCAGTTCTGAGATTTGTCGCTGGTAGATTTCAATCGCGCGGGTGTCGTCGGTGATCGCGTCCGCAAATTGTCGACGTTGTGCTCGAATACTGCCCCGCGACAGGTAAGCGTCAGGATACTGTGGATTGATCGTCAAGACCTTATCGTACTGTGTGAGAGCCTGATCGACATTGCCGTCTTGATAGAAAACCATTCCCAATGCATACTCGGCGTCTGGGTAGTTCAACTTGTATCTGAGTGCTTCCTGATATTCCGCTTTTGCCTTCAAGAGATCTCCGCGTACGAACCAAATGTTGCCGAGAAAATAGTGCGCCTCTGAATTAGCGGGGCTCAGTTTGATGGCCGACAGCAAAGCCTGTTCCGCCTCTTCGAGCCGCGCCGCCTGAAAAAGCGTGATTCCAAGTGCCAGGTATGCACGATCGTAATTCGAGTTCAAAACGATAGCGGCCTGATACTCTTCTATGGCTTGCTCGGTTTCGTCCAGATCCGCGTAGTAGCCGCCCAAGCGGGCGTGGGTCTCGAGGAAGGTTGGCGCAATATCGGCGGCCCTGCGATAAAGATGTTCGACCTCCGCGTTAAAGTCGATTGAGCCGATTGCATACGCGAGTCCGATCATTGAACGGAAGTGGCGCGGACTGAGTTCCAGAGCGCGTTCGAACGCCTGCTTCGCTTCCGGATACTCGCCACGCAATGACCTATAGTTTCCGAGTTCATACTGGATCACAGGGAGATCCGGCGCCAATTCCACTGCGCGAAGGATTGCCTCCTGCGAATTGCCCAGGTTCAGCCTCCACAGAACGTACCAATTCATGGCGTCGCTCGGGTCAAGTTCGATCGCCCGGTTAACCATCCCGAGGGCATCGCGACCTGGCCCGCTTAGGGCCCGCAAACGATCCACAAATGGCTTGAAGGTGGCACACTCTGCCGCGCGCTGTATGGAATCTATTATTCCGACAGCTTCCGATACGCGTGGCTCGAATTCTTCCCAGTTGTACCTTTGTTCCTGTGCGAGAAGAATAAGTGACTCGGCGAGATGCAGCGAATATTCGCAACGCGATGGAGCCAGAGTGGACGCTTTGCGAAACGCATCAATCGCTTGTCGGTAGCCTTCAGGAGTCGCTTGCCGGAATGCTTCCAGTCCCCCTCGATATAGCAATTCGTGTTCTGGCGACGCACTCGGAAGCTTTGTCTGAGCTTTGTGACCACAGCTTGAGGCCAGGATCAAGACGACCAAGACTGACCCTCTATTCATGATGAAGATCCAGGGGAGGATCGTTTTATGAATGATTCGCATTCCTTTCTGTCCCGATTATAATGCCGCACTCATGCTTCTTCTCCTTCTTCGGCTGGCGCCGATACGCTCGTTTGCGGCAAGCGGAGCGCAGCGTCGTATCCCGCTCGCTCGACAGATTCCTTGACAAACTCGGAAAAACGGGCGTAATTTCCGCACGTCATTAATCGCAGCATTTTTGGAGCGGAGATTCTTCTCTAATGCATGTACTGCTAAGGGTGGGAACAGGGATTATTGGATTGAACGCATGGGGGAGTTGAATTTCTTTGGTATGGAAACCCGCGCTCGGCGCACTCTTACTAGAAGAAGGAGCGTTGACATGAAAAAACTTCTCGTCATCTCAGCAATGATAGTTCTGACTCTGACGCTGCCTGTGCAGTCACATGCTCAGAACCGGGTGCGATCAGTGAGTGTGGGCGGCACTCCCCTGGTTCCTGAGAACCTTGTCAACGGCCCGGTACCGCGACTGCCCGACGGTAAGCCGGACCTGACTGGCCCGTGGATGGGCGGTGGCTCGAATGCCGACATCGAGAGTGAAGGTGGGCTGAAGCCAGGCGAGCTTCCGTTGCTGCCGTGGGCGAAAGAACTCAGGGACAGACGCAAGGAAGAGGATGAACCCTATGTCGCCTGTTTGCCGATGAGTGTGCCGCGAGTCAACCCGTATCCGTGGAAGTTCGGGATGTCCTACACGTCGAAGGGGCTCACGCAAATCTACATCCTGCATGAGACCGGCGACGCCGGCGCCCATCGGGTGGTCTACATGGATGGCCGCAAGCACCCGGACGATCTCCTTCCGAGCTGGTGGGGCCACTCGATCGGGCGGTGGGAAGGCGACACGCTTGTCATCGACACTATCGGCTATAACGAGAAGTTCTGGTTCGATAGTCGCGGCACCCCACACACCGAGAAGCTGCACACCATCGAACGGTGGACGCGCATCAATTACGGGACACTCATCAATGAATTCACCCTTGACGACCCCGGAGCCTTTTCGCGGCCTGTTCAGTTGAAGTTTACGGCCAAGCTGGTGCGCCCGGACATCGACTTGATGGAGTTCATCTGCCTCGAGAACAATCAGGTCGGCGCCGCAGGGGGCTACGTGCCGGGGACGGGTACGAGTAATAAATAACGAGTTACGAGTGCGCATTCCACCTGGGAGTCGTAACCCGCAACTTTCAAGAGAATGCATTTTCAGGAGGTGTTGCTATGAGAACGAAGCTCGGCATCCTGATGGCCGGCGTCAGCTTTTTTTGCCTGGCGGTTCCGGTCGTTGCCCACCACGGATTCGATACGGAGTATGACGCCAACAAGAAGGTCAAATTGACCGGCGTGGTGACGAAGATTGAATGGATGAATCCGCATATGCGCGTGTACATCGATGTGACAGGTGCCAACGGTAACGTGACCAATTGGAACTTGGAGTTGACCAGCCCGAACACCGTGCGTCGACAGGGTTGGGGGCCGAAGGATCTCCTGGCGGGCGAGCGAGTGATCTTTGAAGCTTACGCCGGCAAGGCCGTGGAGACGAGGGGCGCCCTGGCGAGAATCGCCAAGGCCGAGACACCGGACAAACCCCTGTTTATCGCAGGCGGGCCCGAAACGCCTGGCTTTCCCAAACAGTAGCTTGAGACCCCAATCGCGCCTGGCGTGGGGGGCCGGCCAATGCCCATCAAGAAGCCGGCGAAGCCACGCAGATTTGAAGTCTGCAATCGCCAATCGTCAGGTACGCAACAAAGATGTGCAATATCCTCAGCAATTGCTTTGGCTGATTGCACATGGCTGTTAGACATTGGCGATCGGCGAATGCGAATCGGCGATGTTCAAAAACCAGTAAGTGACTTTTTGTGCAAAGCCATAAGGAATAGGACATGAAGTTCGGATGGAGGCGAACGATTCGTGGTGCCATGGTGACGATGACTGTGTTCCTGCTGGGCCTTGTGGCAGCAGCCGGCCAGGCTGGGCCTGACCAGAACCCGCAGATGTCGGACGTCGTCTTCAAGAACGTCCAGGTTCTCAAGGGGATTCCCGTGGACGAGTTCATGGACGCGATGGGGATGTTTGCCTCCTCCCTTGGCTATGATTGCAGTAGTTGCCACTCTCCGGAAATTCGCAGCAATCGTAATGCGTTTGCCATCGAAACCCCGGCGATCCAGCGGGCGCGCGGCATGATTACGATGATGAACAACATCAACCGCACCTACTTCCGCGGAGAGCCACGT
>WNGJ01008593.1_pt1 | contig 13383 bp, 12 predicted proteins | sample 5400611 | NCBI WGS metagenome assembly WNGJ01 (sample SAMN13153375, study PRJNA577476) | soil metagenome | isolation source: 40 cm soil or saprolite under Garry oak tree replicate 1 | place: USA:California | collected 2016-06-15 | reverse complement strand
CGCATACCCAATTTTTCCAGAGCCTCGTTAGCTCAGCGGATCTTAGCACGGATCGCTCAACCAGTCCGTATAACCGATCGCTAGTCTCTCGCAGACCTTTACATCGTCATGGCGCCTCAGCCGTTTTCAAGGCGTTTCCAAGGGGACAATCAGGTCGATGACCCCGGCTATCCGCAATCATGGGGAGACAAGATTGAAACCAGCAGCCCTCCTTCACGAAAATCTTCCCAAACGCGAGTCTTGTGCCGCGAGAAGCAACTGCTTTTTCAGATTTCTTCGTTGGTAACGGGTCTGGTAACCGTAAACGGTAACAGAACAATTGCTCTCCGCACATTTTGGCTTTGTAGGGATTGTTCTGCCGGCTTATGTTATGTTATGTCATCAGGAACGATGACGCGTGTGTCAGACCCTTGGCTGAGCAGCGTGACCTTGTTTCGCACTTCTCTTTTCTGTTTCTCTTCTCCGCAATACTCCGAAGACCGCTAGTGCCGCGATCGCTACGGCAATAACTCCTAGTATTGCATAGAGGAATATGGGACTGGGCGGCAAGGACGGTGTAGGTTCCTCAGCAGGAACACCGATCGCTATTGATGTTCCCGCCAATCCTTGAATGGGAATGGTTCCACATAACGTGATCTCTGACACCCCTAGCGAGCTAGCCTCTATCCACGAGCTCCCATTCCAGTATTGCATTGTCGTTATTTCCTGAGTAATCGCCTCGCTCGTTATGCAGATCGATGCAAGACCGTCCGGAAGTCCAAGCACTCGGAGGTCGAAAAAGGTAATGGGTGCAATTTTCAGCGGCCCTGTGTTGTCAGGTTGTTGGCTCAGTATCATGACAGTTGCGTTCAAGGTTGTCTCATCAGGCGCGGATGACCCCGTCACATTCACAGTGATACCTGTCAGAATCGTTTGATCCAATAGAGCTCGCCCCCCTTTGACTACGGAAGTGGTAGTCGACGTCAAGGGAGCAGAGACATAGTCCTTGTGGAGCAGTGTATTATTGTAAAGTGTTGCTCCTGCATTGAAGAGCGAGCCAACTACTGCAGGGAAACTGAACTCTTGAAAACTGATCTGACTCAGGTAGGTAACGTTCAGGAAAGAATTGAGACCCAACTCTCCAAGTATTTCTTGGACGGGCTGTGGGATGCCATTTGTCTTAATCTCTTGGATGCCAGCGTCGTAATCTGTCTTGTTTACGGGGCTGATCAAGCCGACTGTCGAGTTCAGGGAGGATTGAAACAGAGTGAAATACCTGGCTGCATTCTCCGCGAAATAGTTAGCATGATCATACTGCAGTCGGGCATAGTACAGGGAGAGCGCCTGAAAGGCCGCAGCACCGCGTGCGCTAGATTCCACGGTGGCATTGAGGTTCGATGCATACTCGTATTCGTAGAGTAGTGTCTGTTTGAAAGTATTCTCAGGGAGGGAGGTCAGAAATGCGGGGGGAGGCGAAACGGTTGCGAACTGGGTGAAGAGGGGTGACGGGTCTCCCAGCTGGTCTTGGTAGTACACATCGGTTACGGGTCCGACAAGAACGGATGCAGCCAAAAGCACTCCTGGAACAAGGCATCCAATGAGTGTAGCACACCCTGCGATAGTCGCGGCTGAAGCCTCAGCGAGGACAACCGATGCAACCTGTGCCGCAAACTTTGCATTGACCCAGTCCATCGCTTCATCGAACTTGTGTTCGGGCGCCACGACAGTAGCCTGCAACGGCCCAGCGTCGATCCCTACGGTATAGCCCATGTTTGTCGGAAACGAGAGAGCATAAGTTACGCCAAGGGTGAGTCCGTTGTGTCGGAATAGGTCGATCACTCCTGCCACGTTCCGCGCCGTGTCGTAGGCAACGGTGGCTGTGCCCCACGTGGCTCCCCACTTAGCGTCCCACCCGTCCTCGAATATTTTGAACTCGTCTGGGCCGAGGACACTCTTGGCGTGTCTCAGTACGCCGTACGAAACAATATCCCCAGCAGCGCTTTCGGCCAACCCCTGGAAAGCATCCATCAAAGTTTCCATCGCGTTCGGAAGAGCCACGAAACTCCAGTTTGCAATGCAGGAGTAAGATTTGGTTGCCTGTTGGGAGGCTTGCAACATGAGGGGACCGCTCAAGATGCAAGATGCCCAAGGTGATTTTTCTGCGGCATCAAGCGTAGGAGTTACGGGGGAAAGGATTAGCTCCCTAGGAACTGAGATTGCCGTTTCGCCATTGTTTTGAGCTACCATATTTAGCGCGAAAGATTGTCCTTCTACTGGGTTAACGGGCACCAACGAGATGCTTCTTACCTCAAACTGGGGTATTCCGAAATCAAGAACGACATTTCTTATTTGTGCGACCATGGAGTTTCTATCATCATGTCCCTGAGCCCAGAAGAACAGTTGGGTAGGAATGAATGCGAAGCCCGAGTAAGATGTTGCGGCCGCTCCCCCGTCTGCGGTCCACGTGGTAGTGTTGGAACCTAGGTCCACATCTATCGTGTAGGAGTGGAAAACGTTGTCGTCATCAGACTCAAAGAGTAACCGTGCCGGGATATCGCAACAATCTACGGTCGTCGTAGTTGTTTTGGTATCTAAGGGGAAGATTGCACTCAGGTCTGAGTCTATGCGAACCGGAGCAGATGTGGCCAAACCCAAAACTGCAGTTATGTGGGGTCCAAATCTGCCGAATGTCGGTACGTTTGTCAACATTTCGAAAGATAATCTAATGTGTTTCGCCCCAGACAAGCTGGATAGGGACCACGAACACACAGCTGCACCGCGACCATTCGAGGCTATCTGGCCCACCGCAGGCTGCGGGTTCGTATAGTTGCCAGCCAACCAATCCAGACAAGAAGTTGGCGAATTTACATCAACGGGTACGGAGCCATTTGCTTCAGCTCTGACTTTCACAGCAAGAATCGAGAAAGAGGAGACTAGGAGTATACCCACAAGAAGACCAACAAAGATAGGTCTCATGCAATCAGAATGATTTCAATCGTCATTCTTGTTAAAAGATTATGCCCTTAGGTTCCCCTCGGATATTCTGAGTGTTGACCATCAATGAGAGAGGACCCTACAGATAACGAACCACCTCAAACTACTCTTCTAAACGAAACTCAAATCCTCTATAGTAGCGAGAATCGCTCTGTTTTTGGATGAAAACGGTACAGGAGTGAGGATAGGGTGTGTGCCGCGTTAAGAAACGGGTTTTCGAAAGAACTACATGATGAGGCATGATTAGTTTACGACTGTCTGGCTATTCTTCGCCCCCCTAGGATGGCGATGGGCAGAACGGCGTCACAATCCCTACTTCGCCAGCTCAAGGCGTCAGGTCACTGAACAGGCAACAAGCCTGCCGCTGCGACCGTTTTCTAGAAATATGTCGTGATTCTTGTGCAGCGATACATACAGGAGTTCCGCTAATAATCCGGCAGGATCCATCCGTCAGTACTTCCAGTTCTCGTAGCTGAGGCGAGCTCCGTTTAGAACTTCTCTAAGGAAGCGCCACTTCGGAAGCACGCGGTTCATAATGCCGGCAAACTTTTCGCCATGCCGTGGCTCTAGCAGATGGACCATTTGATGTACAATGGTTTATTCTAAGCATTCGGGAGGTCGTGGGTCTCTCTTATCTTCTGGCCGCTCCGCTTTAGGCCTGGCGCGCACTTCCGCAGTAGCTACATTTCGGTGCCGCGACTTTGCTTGTCCCGCCGCAGTTCTTACAGTTCCATGCATCTCCTCCCAGTTCTTCTTTGAAATCCTTCTCGAAGAGGATGTTCGTTATCTCTTGGTATGCTTTCACCGCCCCTCTTCCATCATAGACCGGATAGGACTGTCGGTTTAGCGATATCACCCTCCAGAATTTTGACGCCCATCTCTTTATCAGAGCGTCGAGTTCTGGTGTCGGTAGGTTTACGTAGACCGTATACTCATAGTGAATCATTCATTTTCCTTCTCAAGATTTCACGTCTGAGTAAGCTAGTCGGTCACGTTCTCGGCGGCTTAGATTTTCTTTGTAACCATAGCCACTGCGTGCCGAGTTCTGCTCGTGCCCATATTGGTATAATGCTGCTAGCGTTAGAGGGTACCTCATAGAGGAATTGCAAACGATTTTCACCCTGGAATACGAGTAGTTTGGGTTATTCAACGGCAAAGGTACGAGTGGTAGGCGCTACTCATACTGCTCCACACAGTTTCTTCGGGAAACCAAAAATTGAGAGTTCGATTTCTGCCCGCTTATGTCATGATAAGCCAGCAGTTTCGTTCTCGTGTCTGAGCAATAGCCGAAAGATGGCTCAACCCTACAGATGTCGAGTCAGCGGAGCGACTGGCGCGAACGACTACACGCCAACCCCTCACGCATGGAACAAGAATTAGCCATCAAACTACAAGACAACGGAATACACTACCAGACCCAAGTCGAGATACCAGTAACCACAGCCGACTTCTACTTCCCGTTGGAGACTAGACCCTTACTCGTGTTTGTCGACGGCCGGGTCCATCTCGGAACAACGCAGATGATGAAGGACGAAGAGCTACGATCACTACTACTAAAGAGAGGATACAGGATCCTCGAGCTGTCGTACAACAACTACTCAGACAGCAAAAGAGACCAGCTGTACGAAGAAATACAGAACAGCCTCGCCAAATTGACTCACTAGATAGAGTCGAAATTTACTTTTGGTTGAGTCCCTACCGTCAGACATTGGTAATCCCGTTGAGGACAAGAGATTCGTGGGGCAATAAACGCCTATCCTAGTTCTCACTGCGATATCGGGTCAGAGTGAAGTTATGTACCGATTCAGACGATTCTCAATGATATCTTGGTCGCTGTATTTGACATAGAAACCACGGGGTTGAATCCCTACGGCAGCAAGGTCATTTTGATTGGTATGAAAGCCAGAGGAAAAGTTAGGCAATGGAAACTCTGGGATGATCCGTATGGGGACGAGGCTGCGATGATATTATTGGCACTTGGCGAGATTGAGCAAACGTACGACACGATACTCGGCTACAACAACCTCAAGTTCGATATCCCTTTCATGTTGAAGCGCCTTGAGATTCTTGGAAAGTCAGACCCGAAGTTCTGGGAGATCCACAACAAAAAGTGGTTCGACCTCTATCAGTTTCTCGGCAATGATTTCAGAAGTCTAAGTCTATGGCTTGAAAAGGCAGGGATAAAACGAGCCGCTCCCGACCTCGATGGCAGTGATATCCCGATATTCTATCAGCAAAAGGACTATCCGAAAATCGAGGCTCATAACACGGATGACCTTCACACGTCGGAAGCACTATTTCTCTTCTTAAAGAAGGAAAATCCTGAGCTGTTACGGTTCGGTTAGCGCAACCAAAGTCGCGTGACTGTTAGATTCTGGGCGGTAGTTCGCTTTCCGTTACTTGGCTTTCTTTCCTGTTCGCGCCCCTTCTTTGGGGTTCGAACCTTGTGAACTCCCTTTATCACTTCCTTTGGGTGTTTGTCAACCATGTGCGGACCAAGTTTTTCCGCCGCAGTCGTGAAGAATCCACAGTATGGACATTTGATTTTCGGGTAGAGATGAAACTCGCTGGGCAGAGTCTACATCAACCGATGGGAAGTTCTCGCCCGTTCCCCAAATGGTTTCCGGTGTTCACAACAAGACGGTCCGAAGCGTCTGCGAAATGTCCTGCTCTAACTCTCTGTATCCCGCCACAGTTTGGTCGTAGAATATGCATCGGGCGTAGCTAATGTCGAAAGGGTATTTCTCGTCGGGCTTCAATTTCCTTGAAATCAGAATCACTCGTGTAGGCAACCCATGAGCCAGTCCGATTTCGTAGAAAACATTGGGATTGTTCGGAGGTGATGTATCAGCGATACAAACTATTGCTTTCCGAGTCTTCTCCCAAATGTCTATGATAATGGCTCTCGTATCGAATACATTGTCGGACCGGATGCATTTCAGCCCTTTGCCTCTAACGGCCTTTCGAATCGAAGTGAAGACTGGATTGAAAACGTTGGGTGGCTTGAAGGGCATCATGACAAAGCAAAGCTTCCTGTCTACGGCTACATCCCTTCGATGTGTAGCGAAGATGTCAAATTCTTCTTCCTTTCTCACTCGAATCTTCAGCCCTAGTGACTTTAGAAAAATGCTTGTCCTAAGTGAGGCGTCCTGTAAGTTCGAAATATCGTTAAAAATGTTCGCGAGGATACTTATTTGGCTGTCAAGCTCGTCTAGTGTTTGGGAGAATCCCGCGAGTTTGTTCAGTCGTCTCTTGAGGACTATGAAACGGTGCTGAACGACCCGAAGCTTAGATGTGTATTGTGGTTTGAAGTTACCGTGCCATATCTTCCCATGATGCTTTTTCGCAGTCTCGATTTTTGTAACGATTCCTTCTAGATTTTCCTTTAGCTCTTGAAACGCCTCGTCAATCTCGGACCATCGAATTTCCGTAGTCGTTGTGGGAGTCACTGTTTCTTGAGCTTCTCGAGTAATGCCACCATTGCCTTCGGCATTTTCTTGTTTCCGACTTTCCTCGCCAGAAAGAACCGCCACGCGTGCTCAGTCCCTCCTCCATAAAGCCAAGCGATGATGCGAGCTATTTGGATAGCACTGAAGCCTGGAAAGCTTCTGATAGAATCGATTTGATTCTTGTACTCATCGTAAATTTGTGCAAGCTTCTTTTCTGGCATTCAGCTCGGTACACCCAGAACGCTTGGGATATTTATAGCGTAAGGGTTACTCCTTCCGAAACACACCAAGAAGAGCCTCGACCTCTTTCGAGACTTTCTTAGTAGTCCCTTTCTTCATCAGGAAGTTCCGCCATCCGTTTGCAGAGCCTCCGTAGAACCACGAAATGATTCTGCCAGCCTGCCGACCCTTCATTCCAGGAATGGCGACAATGGCATCGATTTGGTTCTTGTAATCGGTGTAGGTCTCTTCAAGTGTTCTCTTGGCCACTCGAACACCTCAAATGATTGACTCCCGTGTTTTCCAGTCTCTCGGTCATTGACATAAAACATGTAACCCTTTCACTTTCATTAAAGTCCCCGTTTAAATGGCGTTGTTTACGGATCAAGCACTTGACGATTTGCGGGATTCCTCATTGGTTCTGCAAACTCTATTTCGTGAAGTGATACGAAGACAGACCGCATCAATGCTTAATCCTTAGTAGACTGGAACATCAGTACAATTCCGGTTCGTCGAGAGATGAGCGTCTCTAACAAAGTGGCACTCTATGCGATGATTCCAGCTGCAGGAATCCTTCTCTATGGGTTGGCTGCAATCTTCATCTATCAGCCGGCCATAGAAGCAATAGTTAGCATCCTCTCTTCAATCGCTACGAGCGTTACTGTCCTCTTTCTAATTTCAGAGCGATTGAGAGAGTCCGCTCGTCACAAGCTGGACTATCTAAACAAGAAAGCACTGACTCCAGCACTGCAGGTCGGTAAAGATGGAATTATCAGCGCACACGAAGGTGAAGCCATTGTCCTTCAACAATGCTGCGAGTTGCTTAAACACAATGGAACATTCCTCAAGGTGAAACTCTATCCGAAGAACCTCATCACCACAATTGAGGCGGCAAAGGATTCGATGTTCGCCTACGATAGGCCATACGAGAAACTAACGGGGATTGGATACAAGAGGTTCGGTCAAGGGCAGTTTAACGTTCTGGCTTTGCTAGTTGTGCTCGGGATCTTGGCGAAGGGAGATTATCAAGAGCCAACACTCAATACAGCCACGGAACATCTTGAATCTCTGAAGCAGACTGACGCGGCTTTAGTCGAAGAGTTTGCACGCAAGGGCGGCAAAGCGGCATCAGATATGGGTCAAATCAAGAAGAAAATAGACGAATTCTACATCGAGAATCAGCTAGAAGAAGTGCCCGAGAAGGAGTACTTTCAGCCACCATAAACATTATCACTCATATCTAATGCTATATTGCACACGGGCAAAGGAGAGTCCTCGTGGGCTCGCGGAGCCGCCCGTAAGGACGGTTCCCCTTTCCCTCTTTATGGTTGCCAGATCTTGAGCCCATATTCAACTCCTCCGAGTCTATCGAAGAGAGGACGAATCTGATTGAATCGGTCGCTCTGGTTTCGTTCGAAATGTCTCCAAACGGCATGTCCCGCAAAGTCGGCTAACTGAATTCCGGGAGACTCATCTGAATTCACGAAAATGACGGTCTCGATTAATCTGGGTAAATTCGTGTTCGTAAGAAGCGGGTTGTAGCTACTCGTCAAGACTATTCCCTGCTGTCTAGCATTCTGAATCAACTCCTTCAGCTTCGCATCTTTTCGTCTTTCCTCGGCATCCATTACGAATATCCCTCTCGCATCAATTCTTACGAGATACTTGCGGAATCTCGGGGCGATAAGCTGAAGCGCCCAGACGTTGGGAGCAATTGCGTTGTATCCCCACTCCGCTTTGTGGGCAACCTTGTCGATTGCTGCTGCGAACAATACTGGCTTGAGCTCTAGTATCAGTTGGAACGCCTCATCAGCAAGAGCCTTCCTCTCGTTCCCAGAGAGTTTGTCATAGGGCGGCGAACCGGAAATCAACTGTGAGTATCGCAACTCTCTTGCGAAAACTGGAACCCCAGGTAAATACTTCGCCAGAAGACTTCTAACCTTGTCATGCGCAACAATCCAAGCCGATTCATCCAATGAAAGACCGAGGAGAACGAACCACTTCGTAGCACTCTTCCCTTGAGGGGGACACCAACCAGAATCACCGCTTGAATCTAGATAGAGAAACTGCAGATATGCTTCCTCCTACCATTAGTTGCTTCGGGTCGCGTAAGAACATTTCACGATTCTGTAATACGACCCGTAATTATGCGGTCTCTTTCGGCTACGGTGATTCTCGGGAACTGGCCTCGGACCTGAGAAGGGACGGGTTTTCTCTGGTCTAGGTGGAAATCGTTCCGCAGGGTCAGTCTTGGGGTTTTGTGGTGCCGGGTCGGGCTGAACATGGTTGTTGGTCTGCTCCTGCTTAGTCAATGGTCTCAACATCTTGCTTGGTCGAGATGTCTAAGCAGCAGACGGGTCTCAGAATAGACTGGGGCCTCTTCAAACAGTTTCAACAGCTCTGCGCCCTTGGAGAAACTACGCCCGGGTAATGGGGGCCTCGTAGGAGCTGACTAGGTTAGTTCTTGCATGTGGGCTCGACCTTACGATAAACTTGGCTTGGATCCAAGACTTTTTCGTCAACTAGGATGGACGCTATTCCTGTAGTTTGTCGCAACCCAATTGATGATACATCCTTTGCCAGTCATTGATCTGGGGAAGTCTTCCGCCGTTTCCAATCTTGAAATCGTCAAAGACGCTACAGAAGCATCTGATCCGTTGTCTACCGGATCCTTCTCTGATGAAATGTTCTCTGCATTCATTTAGTCGCCGAATTGCAGTCCTAATCTCTGCTTCAGAGTAAGTCGAGAATACTTCGCTCACTCGATGAGACTCCGCGACTGTCTCGGGGTCCTTAAGGTAGTGTCTTAGAGCGCTAAGAAAACGAATAGCAGATCCAGCCGTTTCGAACAAGGCCTTCGCGGTCGCGAGAAGCTCCAGCCAATTTTCCGGAGAGGCCATCAAACAACCGGCGCGAGGTATTGGTCTAAGTCATTTTCACTTGTGACTTTTCGTGGAAGAGTGACTTGATGATCCATGCGATGGTTCGTTTGGTCACTCATATTTCGAGAAAATCACTGCGGTCTCTTTCATTCATTGACCGCACCGCAATTCCTTCGTCCCTCGCAATGAGGGAGATACTCGCATCTAGATCGACCCTAGCATTCAGAGAGCTTGGGACTGTGTCGGTTTCGAAATCGACTTCTACCATTACGATAGACCACCGATCTGAGCCGCGTTTTTTTGGATTTCAGATTATGACCGTAGAGTTACGCCACTGAACAATGTGAGCAGTATCGAGGCCGTATCTCGAAGATCTTCAATGGCATCTTTTTCATCGACCCACATTCTAACTTTCTGGGTGATCTTATTGAAGGCTTTCAACTATCCTGGAGACTGGCGTCTTTCTCGGAGAATTGTTTACTCCGAGCACCTATTTCTTTTGAAACCCGGAGGAGTTCCTTGTCCCTGCGACTTACGAAATGTGCGATAAGATTCCCATCGTCATGGATGCGGTTGATAGCGTCTAGTTGTGTTTGCGAAAATTTGACCTTGCTCTTGACAGCACTTACGAGTTCATCGAATTCGACTCTTCGAGGCTTACCATCTAGCCCTAAGGGATGTTCAATGCTCATTAGCCCCGCACTATCCCATTTTCTAGTCAGAAACACGAAGAAGGCGGTTTCCAGAGTTGCGCCGCAGAGAAGGGCTGTGCCTCCGTAGACTTTGGCATCGAAGGCGTTGACTGCATCTAAGAACAGGACATGTGACTCCCCCACAATTGGATAGGGGTTATCGAACTTTGCTTCGAGCGCCTGATTTAGATTGTCAAATATCTTACGGGCAGTGCTGCTTTGAAAGCCCCTCACAGAAACCATCTGTAACGATCACTGCTTCGACTATGGTTGATTACTGGACTCCTTCTAGTCTCACAAGATGCGTAAATGCGCCTCAACCTCCCTTGCAACCTGTTTTCCAGATGCATCGAAGAGTAGATACCATGGCCCATCGTTTGGAACTTTGAATCGCACTTTCGAAGCGGCCACTTCAGTCTCTCCACTGGAAGGGTAGAATCTTTCATCGTTAAGGTAGTGAATCAGATTTTCCTCATCTAGTATGAACCAGCTAAAATTATAGCCTCCAACTTCCTCGACATGGCCATCGAGGGTATCTCCCTCTCTAACGCCGAGCTGAATCTTCGTGAGCTTTCCAGGACTTACGTTGTAAGGCCCCGGTGAACATGGCTGATTGTAAATTGGTCCAGGGACTGGAGGTTGGTGTACTTCATTCCCTGAAAGACGCGGCCACAAGAGGAAAAGTACGGTGGCCACTGACAACGATATGATCATAGAAATCGCGATGCCTATTGTGCCACCTCCGAAATAGTTCGACACCGCTAAGAATGGAACTAGGAAGGCGAAGAACGAGACAACTCCCTTCGCTATGAAGCGCCGCCGAGAGTCTCGGTTCATGATGCTCGCTAACTCCGATTTTCGCCTAAGTTTATGATGTACGCATAGCTGCCGTTCTTCTTTCCGATCCTCCGAAGCTCATCTCGTCGTGTCATTGCGGTCAAGAGGCCGCTAATTGTCCCATGAGAATAGCTGACCGCGCTGGACTTCATGGCTGCAGTCAATTCAGCCTCTGTTCGACCCTCCGCAGCACCCCATTCCGTATTCAGCAAGGTCCTGATGGCCTCTGCACATCCGAGATTTCCAGCAATCACGGGGTATTGGCTGTCTCTCGGCTTCTGTTTTCCGACGAGGCTAACTCCTACCGCTTCAAGTGGCGTTGTCTCATCCAACTCCTTGACCAGTTCAAACAATCGGCCTACCGTGCTCGTCTCGACCCGAAGTTTTCCACCTTGCCAGGGCCTCTCGTAGGTAATCCTGTCAGACGGCGAACGCTAGTCCTCCCAGTTGCGAGCAGCGATGTCTATGAATCTTATTAGTCTTTCCGCGAAAATCGCATCTCATAGCATTGCCACGCATTCTCACATTCTTTCCCGTCGGGACTAGCCACGCACAATGTTGTCATCGCTCCGCGCTGGGCGAATGAACCCCCGAGAGTCGGGACGGACCGCAACCGATATGCGAATCAATCCAAGAATGCCTGAAATCGTAGCTGTATTTGCCCATTGCCCATTGCTGCCCATGGCACTGTTAAGCTATCCATCCCATCACTGTGTGGTTCACCCGCCCAGCACGTCATAACGACAACATTGTTCGTGGTTGTTCCCATCGGGCAAGCAATCATGTGATGCTTGTATTACAGCATAATATGCTTGTCGCTAGCTTACCACAATTCCAGTGAAATAGACTATTACAGTAGAATGCTTGGCGAAATGTGGCATATGCTATAGAGATAAGCGGCATAGCAATGAAACAAGCTACACGAGAATCTTGCCCGTCGGGACTAGCCACGCACAATGTTGTCATCGCTTCGCGCTGGGCGAATGAACCCCCGAGAGTCGGGATGCCACGGAACAGCTCTGTGCGATGGAATCCTTGAATGGCCCGTGGGCGACCTCAAGATAATGAACAAACAGCGACACCTCTCTCAGTTGTGACAAACGGAACCGCATGCCGAGCGAGACCAGAGAGAAATCGAGCGGATCTAAGTCAGTTCGTCCAGCATGGTAGTCTCGATCTTGCGAAATACTTGGCTCGGATCTAACGTCTTTCCCTGAACGGTTAGCAAGGTCTTCTTGATCGAGATTCCGAACAGCCTCTCGTTCTCTTCCAAGTAAGGCAAAATCAGATCCCAGTCCTTGGCACTAAAATTCGATAATTGGCCTCCATTCAACTGGTCATTCGAAACCTTCCGCTCAGGATCTCGAATGAAAATTGCCCCACCGGAAGCAAGAGAGAACAGATTGCTTCCAGGATATGGGTATTCGACCTCTACAAATCTTCCATCAAACGAAGGCTTCAACCCATTGAGAATAACAAATCCGCCTCCTTTGTAGGGATCTCCTGCCATGAAAGATTCTGCAAGATAGTCTAGACACGTCCCGTTGATCACGACTCTCGGCCTACCTACCGCGTTGATGAGTGGTCGTCCCGCTGCGTTACCCAGCACGTACACGTCTCCTCCCTTTGCGGCGTACATGAAGGCCTGACCCACATCGCCATGAACCACGAGCTTGCCATATTTCAGAATCTGTGCGGCTTGATCTTGAGCAGCACCATGGACCGTTATCTCACAGCCATCAATGCCCGAAGCGACATAATCACCTACATCGCCGTAACAATCAATCTTCAATCCATTCGTTCGCGGACCTAGCCCGCTTCCGATGAACCGGTGGCCTCGCAAGTTGTACAACAAGATGTTCTTCCAGCCCTGGTCGTGCGCGTCGACCACAAACCTAGCCGCGCTCTCGTCTCCCTCAACCGGAAATTCCAGAGCATCAACCACCAGTACCTGCGAGTCCAGTCCCGGATGCGCAAGTCTCAACCTGTTCTCCCAGTCCAGCCGAGTGTAGACGTCGTAGTTTGACAGCGGGACGGAAGAGAAGATCTCGATCAGAGCCTCATGATACAACTGCAATAGTGAGCTACGCTTCTTGTAGCCGGTATCGTAGATCCTGTCGAATAGCAGTGAGACGGTTTGTATTGCGAACCTTCTCGACTCTTGTCCTTTCAACGCGAGTTTCTTCAACTCCTCAAGAATCTCTCCTGCATACTGGAACCCAGCGTCCCTCAACGCGGGACGAACATACTCGTAGAATCCCAACGGGTCCTGAGTCTTTGGACCCTTCCCTGGTAATTGCATGGCAACGCTGACGTTTAGAGCGAGATCCG
>WNGJ01020042.1_pt1 | contig 13385 bp, 15 predicted proteins | sample 5400611 | NCBI WGS metagenome assembly WNGJ01 (sample SAMN13153375, study PRJNA577476) | soil metagenome | isolation source: 40 cm soil or saprolite under Garry oak tree replicate 1 | place: USA:California | collected 2016-06-15 | reverse complement strand
CCCGTCGAACAACAACTCCGCATGTTTTCCGTCTGCCGCATCGAAGCCAATAAACGCATCGACTGGATCATCCGCTCGCTCGCCGAACTCGAACAAGCTGCAACACCTCTCTCCACCCGCATCGACTGGAGGCTCGACCTCGCCGGCAGCGGCTCCCTCATCCCCTCGCTTCAGTCGATGGCGCAGACCCTCGGCATCGGCAACCGCATCCACTTTCACGGATTCGTCTCCGACAAAGACCTCGAGCAGTTCTACGCATCGACCCACCTCTTCCTCATGCCCGCCGTTCAGGGCTACGGCATCCCCGCCATCGAGTCCCTTCAGCGCGGCATCCCCGTCCTGCTGCACCGCGAGTCCGGCGTCAGCGATATTCTGCTCGACACTCCCTGGGCGACCGTCATGACTGGAGGCGAAGACCACATGACTCCCGCTCTCCGCTTAGCAATCGACGCCGTCCTCGAAGGCAGACATCACACCATCGCGCAGCCCCACCTCCCCACCGAAGACGAATGGGCCGAACAAGTCGCGACTCTCTGTGACTGGCTCTGACACTTCAAACCATCAACCAGCCCACAAGCGAAGAGTCTCCGCCGCATCATCTGCTAGCATGGCTCTCAGAGAGCAGCCATTCTTCATGAAAGTCACCCAGGCCGTCTTTGGAGTCTTCCATCACTTCGAACTGGCGCATCAACTTCACAAGCGAAATCATCTCCAGAGAATCTATTCCACCTGGCCCTGGGCCCGGCTGAAACGCGAAGGCCTGCCCCACTCCCTCGTCCGTTGCTTTCCTCTCCTTCACACCACTGACTATCTCCTCAACCGCACCTCCCTCGCCTCGCCCCGCCTATCCTCGAAGCTCGCCTCCTGGAACACCCTCGCCTTCGATCAATGGACCAACAGCCAGATCGAGCCCTGCGACGCATTCATCGCCATCTCCGGCGCAGGCCTGCTTACCGGGCACAAGGTGCAGGCCAACGGCGGAAGATTCATCTGCGATCGCGGCTCAACGCACCAGCGCTATCAGGAGAACGTCGTCGCAGACGAGTACCGTCGCTGGAACCTGCCCCAGCCCCTCAGCAAGCCCCACATCACCATACGCGAAGAAAAAATCTATTCGCTCGCTGATGCCATCACCGTCCCCTCCACCGTAGCGCAACGTTCGTTCGTAGCAATGGGAATCCCCGCGGAAAAAGTCCACGTCATCCCCTACGGCGTCCGCCTCGATCAGTTCACCCGCACCGAAGACCCGCCGCAAAACTCCTTCGAAGTCCTCTTTGCCGGCCAGGTCAGCCTTCGCAAAGGCATCCCCTATCTCCTCCAGGCATTCGCCCGCCTGAAGCACCCAAACAAACGCCTCACCATCGCCGGTTCCATCCAGGACGACATCCGCATCCTTCTCTCCACCCTGCCCACCGACAACGTCGTCTTCACTGGCCCTCTCCAGCAATCACAGCTCGCAAAAAAAATGAGCGCCAGTCACCTGCTCGTTCTACCCAGCATCGAAGAAGGCCTCGCACTCGTCCAGGGCCAGGCCATGGCCTGCGGCTGTCCCGTCCTCGCCACCACCGCCACCGGCGCCGAAGACCTCTTCACCGACGGCAAACAAGGCTTCATCGTCCCCGACCGCGACGTCGACGCTCTCACCAAAAGAATGCAGCAGATCGCCGACGACCCCGCACTTCAGCGCCAACTCAGCGAAGCAGCCATGCTCCGTGTCAAAACCCTCGGCGGATGGGACCAGTACGGCGAAACCTGGGACGGCCTCCTCCACCAACTCACCGGCAAGCCATCCGACCCCCACTAACGTGGCCTCTACGAAATAAATTGGCGTCATCGAAATAAAGCGGCGTCATCCCGACCGGAGCGAAGCGGAGTGGAGGGATCTGCTGTTCAACTGTTTGCACCGGCCCGAATCTCAAGTTATGCCGCGAATTCCGGGGGACATAGTCAACACCACCTACATCTTGTACCGCCCCATATCGTCGTCGTTCAAATTCTCCAGCCACCGCCGCATCTCATCCGCATTCACATGCTGCGCGCTAGCCGCCTGCTTCGAGTTCTCCAGCACGTCACGATTGACGTAAATCGGGCAATCCCAACGCAATGCAAGCGCTATTGCATCCGATGGTCGAGCATCCATCGTTACCGTCTCCCCCGCATGATCCATCCAGATCACCGCATAGAACGTATCATCGCGAAGCTCCGAAACCACAACCTTCCGCACCTCCGCATTCAATCCCCTAGCCATGTTCTGCAGCAGGTCATGCGTCATCGGACGCGGCATCGCTGTCTTCTCCAGCTCCAGCGCAATCGCATTCGCCTCAAATATCCCCACCCAGATCGGCAGCACCAGATCGCTCCCGATGTCTTTCAGCACGATGATCGGCATATTCGTCACCGGGTCCATCATCAGCCCGCGAATCTGCATCTCCACCTCATCGGAGGCCTGCGTCACGGGATGGGTCGGAGTCGTCGTCATATCAGTTCAACACCACAAACTGCGGAACACGAGGCATCGGCACAAAAGCTGCAGCCTCCGCCGAGTCCGCCATCGCCTCTCCAACCAGACAATTCGGCAGTGTCTGCGTAATCCGAACCGGCACATAGCTTCCCACCGGCGGCTGTGCCTGCGCAATCTGCGCAGTAGTAAAGTTCACCGTCTTATTCTGCGAACTCCGGCCCACAACCTGCCCGCGCGCCGGGTTATAACTCTCCACCATACACTCCTGCACCTGGCCCAGATGCCGTCCATAGTGCTCGCGCTGAATCTCCCGCTGCCGGTCCATCAAAATCCGCAGCCGCTCCGACTTCACCGCATCCGGAATACTGTCCGCCATCGTCACCGCCGGAGTATTTGGACGCGGCGAAAACTTAAACGCAAACACAGCGTCGTACTTCACCTCGCCCACCAGCGTAATCGTCTCCTCAAAATCCGCATCCGTCTCCCCCGGAAACCCAACAATCATATCGCTTGTGATGCTGATATCGCGCTTCGCCGCCTTAATCCAGCTCATCCGCTCCAGATACCACTCACGCGTATACTCCCGCGCCATCGCCTTCAGCACCGCGCTCGACCCCGACTGCACCGGCAAATGCACATGGTCACACAGCGTAGGCGTAGCATCAATCGCCTCCACGATATCCCGCGTAAAATCCCGCGGATGCGACGTAGTAAACCGCACCCTGCGAATCCCCGGCACCCCGCCCACCGCCACCAGCAGCTCCGCAAACGACATCCGCTCCGAAGGATCGCGATACGAATTCACATTCTGCCCCAGGAACTGAATCTCCGTATACCCCAGGTCCACCATCTTCCGCGCCTCCACCAGCACCGAGGCAGAAGTCCGGCTCCGCTCCTTCCCGCGCGTATACGGAACCACGCAGTAAGCGCAAAACTTATCGCAGCCTTCAATAATCGTGATATACCCGCGATGCGGATTCGACCGCGCCGTAAACTCCGTCTCAAACGTCAAATCCGTCTGCCGGTCATCGAGCCCCCGGCAAGTTGCGATACGACGCCGACCCCGCCACCAGCGACACATACGGAGCCTTCTCAAAGATCCGCTCGCCCTCCTGCTGCGCCACGCACCCCAGCACGGCAAACTTCTTCCCCTCACCCTGCAGCCGCTTGTACTCATTCAGCCGGTGAAACACCTTTTGCTCGGCCTTATCGCGAATCGAGCAGGTGTTATACAGGATCAACCCGGCCTCGCCCTCATCCTCGACCCGGGCATACCCCTGCTGCTCCAGCGTCCCAATCACCTTCTCGGAGTCATGGGCATTCATCTGGCAGCCAAAGGTCTCGATATAGAAAGTCTTGCTCACCGATCCAGTATATCGCCCAAACCATACGCCATCCGCGTCTCAAAAGGCCTCTAGGTAGGCCAAGGCTTTAGCCTTCGCATCTCACTCACAACAAAACCGGGCTCTAGCCATGGGTATTCTCAACACAGGCCGAAATTTATAGATGCGGCTTTTCAAGGAACAGCAAGGGGATCTGGATGAAATCACCCATCAGCCCGCCAAACTCCTCGCCATACTCCCCACCCGCAACGCCCTCATCCCGGCGCATTCCGGGGACTGAAAACTGACTTTCAGTGAACCAAAAATATACCTCCCAACACCTTGCGCACTTATGCCCGGAAGGAGCATTATTACGCCCGGTTCATCGGAGACTTTTATGAGAATGCTAACAATGGCGATAGTTGGAGTGGCCCTGGTTACAGCTGGTTCAGTGAGAGTAAGTGGAGGACAGATGCTTCCACCCCAATCGCTTCCGTGGTCAAATCAATGGCCGTCCAGCATGTCACAGCCCGACATCATTCGGCACATGGAGCAGCAGCGAATGCGGATCACCGAACGGCAGAAGCGGCTCGTGGCCGATACGGAAAAATTGGTGGCACTGACCACAGCTCTAAAAGAGCAGGTCGATGAGTCGAACAAGGACGTTCTGTCGCTGGACATGATCAAGAAGGCAGAGGAAATTGAGAAGCTGGCTCACAGCGTGAAGGAACGGATCAAGGGGTAATGACAGCCGGCAAACAGGCAAAGAAAAGGGTCTGTCCCATCGGGCAGACCCTGATCTTTGAATTAGATGTTTGGATCGCGTTCCTACTCACTGACTAAGCCCGGACTCTCTTCGTCCATTGCCTCGACCACGCTATCGTCCGTTGAAGGACGGCCTTCACGAACACTTTCCGCACCGAGGGAGTCTTCGCTGCCAGCAGGCGCATTGCGATCCACTTTGGTGGGATCTGATTCAGGGGGCGCGCGTTTGCCAACGTTACTCACTGCTCTGTCCTGGGTTGCGGCCATATTCATCCTCCTTGTCTGAACAGTAGGTTCTGCCTGGGTTGTAGGATGCAGATAATGGAAGGCGGGATACGGCGTGGGCTAATCGAGATGTCTCTACGACTTGACCTTGGGTCTACGAGGTCTCTTGAGGTCGCCCTTTGCTTGAATACCGACGGTCAGTCCCCGCCTGAGCTTCTGTTCCAGGCCGTTAAGAATTCGTGGTACACCAATACCAGATTTGGGCTTAGGCAAAATGATTTTGCCGTTGAGAGTGTCGGCGAATACAGACGTCAGAAACTTCCCCATCTCCTCTTCGTTTGTAATCCCCTTCCTGGCCAGCTTTGCCGAACGTGTGCCTTTAGGGATGACAACTCCCTCAAAGACGACGTCCGCAGCTCCGCTCTCCCTCGTTCGCGCCAATGCGATTCCCTCTCAGACTGTCTGATCAGCGCAACACCCACACACCCTGGCTGAGCCGCCACATACGTCTCATAAGTTTGGTAGCGCCACCGGGGCTCGAACCCGGACTCTCAGCCTTGAAAGGGCCGCGTGTTAACCAGTTACACCATGGCGCCAAACACACAACAATCCCGCTACTCAACTATATGCCGTCTGCTTCGTAGAAACGGAAGAAGAGAAGATTTTGGTAGCGTTACCGGGGCTCGAACCCGGACTCTCTGCCTTGAGAGGGCAGCGTGTTAACCAGTTACACCATAACGCCAAATCGCACATCCGCAGGAGGATGTTTTCTCCAGCGCTCTTCCAAAGTATAGCAAGCCCTCCGGCCGAACTCAAACCGCCGATCGCGAAAGCAGGCCGCTCGGCGTGCTCCACGAGAAACCAGCGTCGTTGTTTTGAAAGGGCGCGACTTTAGTCGCGCCGCAAGTTCGCCTGCCGTCGCCTGCTCCTGTCCACCCCAACCCGAAGCTCGTCATTTCGACCGAAGCCGCTCACGCATTATGTGAGCGGCGCAGCGGAGAAATCCGCTTTTCCACCACGCCATCCCGCGCACCGATTTCGTTTACTCCTCCACAAATGATTTCAATCTCCCCAACGCCTGGTCCCATTGCTCCGACACGAGATCTAGATACTTCCTAAGCTCGTTGATCGGTTTCGGATCCAGTTCGAACAGGCTCTCGCGCCCCGAGCGAACGCCGTGCACAATCCGCGCCCGCTCCAGCACACGAAGATGCTTCGTAATCGCCTGCCGCGTCAGCTTCGATCCCCCAGCTGACTGAGCATCGGTCAACTGAGAGATCGAAGCCGGCCGCCCGTCACTTAGCCTCGCAACCAGAGCCAGCCGCGTCTCATCGCCCAGCGCAGCGAAGATAGCCGCATGGCTCTGCCGTCCGGCGCCCGCGCCGTTACGGTCTCTCTGCGACATAGCTCTTGTCCCCAGCCGTTCTCATTCATGCGGAAAGCTTCCAGACGGCGGTCGCTAGGAATCTTATCGAAGCCCGACTCCGTCACCATCAGCAACGTACCCTTCGCGCTCTTCTCCAGCCTGAACTCCACCAGCGTCGGAGTCTCCTTGGAATAATCAACTTTGGGATCAATCGCATAAGGATGCCAGGTATAAGAGAAGAACCGTTCCGGCTCGATCTTCTGCACCACAACCTCCATCTGGAGATGTTCGTATCCAGGAAAGGTAAGCTGGCCACGCGAAACCTCGCCGACGAGGAACGGCCCCTCCAGCTTCACCCGAAACCACTCCCCAAACTCACGGTAGTCCGTCAGCGCGCGCCACACTCTGGAAACCGGCGCCTTCAACTCAATCTGCTTCTCAATCCGGTCATTCGCCATATGCAACCTCCAAGTTGCATATTAGCGCAACCCAAAGCACAGACGCAACCCAAAGGTTGCGCTTTATAGAAACCGACTAACCATGGAAATAGGTTCGGAAGATTGACAAACCTTGACCTGCCAGACCCAAAGAAATTAACTCCAGCCTGACGGCAAGACACCGTAGTTCAACTAAGTACAGAAGGAAGTACAGACCTAAACCATTTCTCCAGAATACTTTGCACACTATCGACGGGGTAGGGGGTACTAACGCCACGCCAGAAGAAAACCCTTAGAGCCCCAGCTTCTTGACCTCATCGTTGTAATACTTCCGGTAAAGAATGTCCCACTCCTGCGAGCCTTCGGTAATAATCTTCCGCTGCGAAGAGATCTTCATCCGGGCCGCCGCATCGATCTTCGTCTCTTCCATCAGCAGCTTTTCCAGCGCCTTCCGCGCCTCCTGCCGAATCGTATTCCGATCCTCCAGAAAGTCCACCTCGGCGATCTCCGCCAGCGTATCCGCAACCGTATGGGCCAGCTTATTCAACTTGTCGCGCGAAATTCTCACAACACCGCCTTGTACTTGCGGGCGAGTTCGTTCTTCACCTTTTTGAACATCTCAGGGTAGCTCGCGCCGGTCTTGCGCATATCGTCCTGAAACGCCTCCAGAATCACCCGCACTTCATCATTAATCCGGTCTTCCAGCGACAGTTCATCCACCATCGCAGCCGCGACGCGCTCATTAACCAGGGCCGGCTTTTCGGTGTGGATCATCTTCTCGGCAACTAAATGCTTTACCGTCTGGCGCGCCAGATATCCAACGTAATCTTTAGAAAAAATCATTTGACTTTCTTTCGAATATACCACGCAACTCTTCGCACCCATCCTGCACCAACCACTCACTCGGACGCGTAGCGCTCTCCTCCCGCTCTTTGGTGCAGAGAAAGATATAGTGCCGACTCCCGGCACTCCTCACTCGGCACGTTCGTTGATTCCTGTGCGGTGCACGCGGGTTTCTGAGACAATAAACAGCGGATGCAACCTGACAATCTTATCTCGCTCAAAGACGACATGGTGGCCTTCATCGCCGGTCACGGTATGCGCCGTCTCAGTGCGTTCATCAGCGAAGAGGTCCCCACCGTCATCTTCGAAGAAGAAAACGCAGACGGCTGGAAGGACTTTGTCGAACACGCCAAAGCCGCAGGCGCCCCGTTCATCACCATGAGCGAGGTTGTTCTTGAGAAGGCCGATGTCGCCATACTCCTAGATCAGCTTCGCGATGAGACCTTTCCCGACGCGTCAGAGGAGATCGACGACGCCGAGTATCTCGTCAACCACGTCGGCAAGATCGGCTACCTCCAGCTCGGCTTCGCACACCAGGGCGTCATGTTCATCTTCGAGGTCGCCACTGACTGGTATGACAGCTTCCAGAACCTGATGGAGACAGTCTCCGACCTTGGTGGCATCGTGGTCGATAACCGCGAGAGCGACGAGTAGACGGAAGATGCCCTCCGCCCACGCTGGGCCGCAGCAATGGATAATTCCAACGGTCGATCCCGTCGCAGTCGCACACCTTGCGGAGCACCTTCACTGCCCTAATGCCATCGCCAGCATCCTGCTTTCGCGAGGCATCTCTGACCCGACAGCCGCCCAGACGTTCCTTACCCCAACCATCGACGACCTCATCGACCCCACACTCATGCTCGGCATGGACCTGGCCGTAGCCCGCATACAACATGCCGTCCGATCCAGCGAGCCCATTCTCATCTACGGCGACTACGACGTCGATGGAACCACCGCCACCGTCCTGCTCAAAACCGCTATCGAACGAATCCCCCCCAAAGACAAACCTGCCATCGTCACCTACCATGTCCCCCACCGCCTACGCGAAGGCTACGGCATGCAAACCAGCGTCCTAGGACAAGCGGCCGCCGCCGGTGTCCGTCTCGTCATCAGCGTAGACACCGGCATCCGCGCCTTCGCCGCAGCAGTTGAGGCCAAAGCCCTGGGCCTGGATCTCATCGTCACCGACCACCATCTCCCCGACCATGCGATCGGTATCCCAGAAGCGGTAGCCGTACTCAACCCAGCCCAGGCAAACTGCCCGTACCCCTTCAAATCGCTCTGCGGAGCAGCAGTCGCCTTCAAACTGGCTCACGCATTGCTGCTATCGGCAGCCGAAGCCGCGGACGATCCAGATGCACAACGCCTCCGCGTCAAGCGCAGCCTGATTCCCTCCTTTTTGAAGCTGGTCGCCATCGCGACCGTCGCCGACTCCGTCCCTCTCAAAGGAGAAAATCGCGTCATCGCAGCACTGGGCCTGCGTGAACTTCGCAATCCAGTCCAGCCCGGCCTGCGCGCTCTGATGCAGATAGCACAGATCCCGTCAAACCGCGCTCCAACCGCCACAGAGGTCGGCTTTCGCCTCGCGCCACGAATCAACGCCGCAGGCCGAATGGATATCGCCAGCGACGTCGTCGAACTCTTCCTGACAAAAGACCAGCCGCGTGCGACAGAGCTGGCAGAAAAACTCAATCGCCTCAACGACGAGCGCCGTGCGACCGAAGCAAAGGCGCTCGAAGCGATCGAAGCCCAACTCGCAACGCTGAACGGAACCTCCGCAGACTTTCTCGCCGAGTGCATCATCCTGGACGATTCCACCTGGCATCGTGGCATCCTCGGAATTCTCGCCTCGCGGATCGTCGACCGGACCAGACGTCCTGCGCTTGTCCTCACGCACGAAGATGGACATGCGCATGGATCAGGCCGCTCAATCGAAGGCTTTCACCTGCTCGACGCTCTCACTGCTGTCCATGGAGAGATCCATGCGCCAGACGCCCTGTTCACTCGCTTCGGCGGCCACGCCCACGCCGTCGGCTTCTCGATGCCCTCCGACCGAATGGACCTGTTGCGCGAACGAATGCAGCTCTACGGATCGACCCGGTTAACGGAAACTGTTTTGACGCCGCCCTTGAAATGCGACGCCGAAGTCCTCCTCGGTGACCTGACACGAGAGTTCTTCGATTGGCTCCAACGATGCGAACCTTTTGGAATCGGCAACCGCGAGCCGGTCTTTGTCACTCGCGGCCTAAGGCTCACAGCGCCGGTCCGCTTCATCAAAGAAAAACACGTCTGCATCCAACTCGAAAAAGCTGGAGAACCTCTACGTTTCAGCGCACTCGGCTGGAGCCGCAGCTTCGACTGGCCAGCCCGCTGCACTGAAATAGCACTCGACAAAGGATCGTTGATCGATGTCGCTTACCGTCTGAAGACAAAGAGCAACCCTCAATTCCCAGGACTTGAGCTCGAACTCGTCGACATCCGAATAGCGTAAAAGCCGTTGAAAAATCCCGCTGCCGTTGACATTTTGGGAAGGCAGAACAACGGCGCATTGGTCCCCAAGCTTTCTCTTCTTTGGCACAGTCAAATCCCATATCACCTCGTAATAGCAGGGGGTAACTACCTTGTGGTCAAAACTTTCTGCTTCGTTTCCGGTGCAACCACCGTCTTATATACTGAAGCTTCTATCTGATGCCGACGACCGAGACAAGACGACTGAATCCTATAATGCTGTGGGTCATCTTTCTCGCCATCATTGTTCTTGCATTCGTCATTGCCCGCTCCTCGACCCGCGAGGTTGTAGAGATTCATGCAGCAGCGGTCACTCGTCAAAGCCTTGTCAGCTCAGTTTCGACCAACGGAAAAGCTGAGCCGATTGGCGAGTTTCAGGCATATTCCCCTGCGGCCGGAATTGTCGCCAAGGTCTACGTCGAAGTCTTACAGAAGGTCAAAGTCGGCGATCTTCTTCTCAAAATGGACGACTCCGACGCCTCAGCAAAGCTTGCTGCGGCAACTGCAACCCTGCGCACCGCGGAGGCTACCCTCCACGACCTGGAACAGGGCGGGTCTCAAGACGAGCGTATCGGCCTGTCCGGGGACCTCAAGCGGGCTCAGTTACAGCAGCAGCAGGCAACAAAAGATCTCGCCGCCCTCAAACAACTCGAGCAAAAAGGTGCAGCCTCGGCCAGTGAGGCCGCCGCCGCAGAACAACGCCTGCAAGCAGCCAATACCTCCGTGCAGAGCCTTCAATCGCGCATTACCCAGCGCTACGGCCCAGCAGATAAGGCTCGGGTCGAGGCACAGGTTGCCGATGCCCGGGCAGCACTCGCGGCAGCGCAGAGCAGCTATTCTGCCTTCAATATCCGGACACCCAAAGCCGGGACGGTCTACTCCATCCCGGTCTCCACCTACGATTTCGTTTCTGCCGGCGAGAACCTGGTCGATGTCGCTGACCTCAACAAAATTCAGGTTCACGCCTACTTCGACGAACCTGAAATTGGCAAACTCGCCGTTGGACAGGCGGTGAAGATCACTTGGGACGCAAAGCCCAACCAGACTTGGCACGGACACATCAGCATCGCCCCCACGACCGTCATCACCTACGGCACCCGCAACGTCGGCGAGTGCATCATCACTGTCGATGATGCTCGCGGCGACCTGCTGCCTAACACCAATGTCATTGTCACCGTTACCACCGCGCAGCGTTTCAATGCACTCAGCATCCCTCGCGAAGCCTTACACACCGATGGTGGCGACTTTGTCTACCGTGTCGTCAATGGCAAGCTTGTCCGCACCCCCGTTCAGGTCGGCGTAGCCAATCTCATTCGCGTTGAGATCACAAGCGGTCTCACCGAAAAAGATACAGTCGCCTTGGGTGCCATCAACAACCGTGAACTATCTAATGGGCTCGCGGTCAAAATAGTCGATTAGTTATGCTCACGAGACCTCCGGCCCGTATACGACTTGCCTTTTTGCTTCTCTTCTTCTTCAGCGTTCGCTTCCTCATGGCCGACGTGACCCAGGCCAATGCTTTTCTCCAACAGGGTCGCGTCGATGAAGCGGCCGCCAGCCTTCGCGAGATACTCGCCGCACACCCTGGCGATGCCCAAGCCCACCAGCTTCTCTGCCGCATCTACTATGCTCAGGACATGGCCGACGATGCCATCCACGAATGTCAGCTCGCAGCATCCAGCGACCCCGCCAGCAGTGACAATCAGATGTGGCTCGGTCGGGCCTACGGATTCAAGGCATCTCATGCCAACCCGCTGAGCGCGTTAAGCCTCGCGGTCAAAGTTCGCGTATCCTTCGAACGCGCCGTGCAACTCGATCCTGAAAATATCCACGCATTGAACGACCTCGGTGAGTTTTACGTCGCCGCGCCTTCCCTCATCGGTGGCGGACTCGACAGGGCCCAGGCACTGGCCGCCAGAATGCAGCCGCACTTTCCTTCCCAGGCTCACCGTCTGCTGGCTCTCATCGCCGAAAAGAAAAAAGAAGACGCTATCGCAGAGGCCGAGTTCAGTAACGCTGTCGCCGCCGGAAAAACTCCCGAGGCCTACATCGACCTCGGCCACTTCTATGAACGCCACCACCAGGCCGACAAGATGGTCGACGCTCTGCAATCTGGCATCGCTACCGACCGCCGCAAAGGCCCTTCCCTCGTCGACGCTGCCAGCATTCTCACCGACGCCCACCGGTCCCCTGAACTCGCCGAGAATCTCCTCCGCGCCTACCTTTCCTCTTCCGGCAAAACCGACGATGCCCCTGCATTCAAGGTGCACCTCCAGTTGGGCGATCTCCTCGCGCAGCAAGGCGACCCGGCCGCTGCGCATCGCGAATACGCCGCCGCCCTTGCCCTCGCATCCAACTATGCACCTGCCCGAAAAGCGATGCAGGGCTCTTAAAGAAAAGGCGATACCATAGTCTCTAGCCGGTCTCAAGGAAATAACTCAGGAAGTATGATCCGTCGTCTTCGCTTATGTGTCGCGTTTTTTGCCTTCGCCCCTGCGATCGCGCCTGCTTACGCGCAGATATCCTTCTCGACGGCAGTCGGCCTCGCCCTGAAGAACAGCCCCAAAGTCCTCACGGCCCAGGCCGACGTCGACAAAGCGCTCGCCGCTCTCCAGCAGATTCGTGACGCATTCATTCCCAACATCGTCGGCGGCTCTGGCGTCGGTCCCCCCTCCTACGGCTATCCCCTCGGCCAACCCTCGATCTTCAATATCACCTCGCAGTCGTTAGTCTTCAGCTACTCGCAACACGACTACCTCCGCGCCGCTCAGGCCGCGCTCGATGCGACTCGCCTCAACCTCAAAGACATTCGTGCAGGTGTAGCCGAGGACACTGCCATCACCTACCTCGCGCTCGATCGTGACCTGCAACGCCAGGCCGCGCTCCAGGAGCAGCAAGGCTTCTCCGATCGCCTCGTCAACATCGTTCAGGAGCGCCTCGACGCTGGCCAGGACACCCCCATCGATCTCACGACCTGCCGCCTCACCGCCGCGCAGATTCGCCTGGCCCGCCTCCGCGCCGAAGACGAGACCGCCGCCGACCGGGCCCATCTCGCGCGCCTCATCGGTCTTCCGGCGCAGGCTCTCGGCACCACCAGCAGCAGCGTCCCGCCCTTCCCCGTCACCTCGTCCGATCTCACCGACACCACCCCGCTCACCAGCCCTGCAGTCGAATCCGCCTACGCCGTCGCTCGCTCCAAGCGCCAAACTGCCTTCGGCGACGCCCGCTATCTCTGGAGACCCCAGATCTACTTCCAGGGACAATACAGCCGTTTTGCCAAGTACACCAACATCCAGGACTATTACCTCCGTTTCCAGCAAAACAACGCCGCAATCGGTGTTCAAATTACCGTGCCCCTCTACGACATGGCCCATCGCGCCAAAGAGCGCGAATCCGCTGCCGATGCGGCCCGTGCGCAACATGAAGCCGATTCGATCCGCGACCAGTTTTTCGACAGC
>WNGJ01005431.1_pt1 | contig 13388 bp, 13 predicted proteins | sample 5400611 | NCBI WGS metagenome assembly WNGJ01 (sample SAMN13153375, study PRJNA577476) | soil metagenome | isolation source: 40 cm soil or saprolite under Garry oak tree replicate 1 | place: USA:California | collected 2016-06-15 | reverse complement strand
GCCGCCGGATGAACCGCCCGACGAGTGCGCGGGATTCCAGGGGTTACGGGTCGGGCCGAACAGCCGGGACTCGGTGGTCGGCATCAATCCGAATTCCGGGCTCGCGCTTTTTCCGAAGATCGTCACGCCAGCGGCGAGAAAGCGCTGGGCGAGGGTGCCGGTATGGTCGGCGACATTGTCCCTGTAGACGCTTGCGCCCGACGTCGTCCGCGTGCCCTCGAGCACGTCGAGGTCTTTCAACAGGAACGGCACGCCGGTGAAGGGGCCATCGGGAAGCCCCTTGTCGATCTGGGCTCGCGCATAATCGTAGTGTTTCACCACCACGGCGTTGATCTGCGGGTCGACCTTGCCGGTGCGGGAGATCGCCTCGTCCAGCAACTCCCCGGCGCTGACTTCCTTCTTGCGGACGAGATCGGCGAGGCCTACCGCGTCATAGCTGCCATATTCCTTGAAAGCCATATCTATACCCGCGTTGATGAAGCAACCAAGCCGCCGAAGTAATCTGCGAAAGCTGGAAGCAATTACCATTGGATCAGCCGAGCACGTCCTGATTGATGACGTTCTGGCGGATCGGTTCGCCGTCAAGTGCGCTCAGGATGTTGCGGGCGGTTTGCACGCTCATGCGGTCGACCGCTTCCCGCGTCACGCCCGCGACGTGCGGCGCCATGATGACGTTGGGCAGCTCAAACAGCGAATGACCTGACGGCGGCGGCTCCTGCTCGAACACATCGAGACCGGCGCCGGCGAGCTCGCCGGACACCAAGGCGTCATAGAGCGCCGGCTCGTCGACGATGCCGCCTCGCGCGGTGTTGATCAGATAGGCCGCGGGCTTCATGCGCTTCAGCCGGCCCGCGTTGAACATCCCGACGGTCTCTGGTGTTTTCGGGCAATGGATGCTGACGAAGTCCGCGCGGGGCAGCGCCGCATCGAGATCGCTGACCGGCTCGCAGCCGGCCGCCTTGATCTCGGTGGCAGGCTTGTAGGGATCATAGACCAGCACATTCATTTCCATGGCGAGGCAGCGCTTGGCGGTGCGGGTGCCGATGCGGCCGAAGCCTACGATCAGGACCGTCTTGCCGAACAAATCGTAAGGCAGCATGCCGAGGCGGTGCCCCCATCGGCCGTCCCTGACGATGGCATGCATCTCCACAGCGCGCTTGGCCAACGTCAGCATCATGAACAGCGCCTGTTCGGCGACCGAGGGCGAATTGGCGGTGCCCGCTACCATCAGCGGTACCTTGCGGCGGCTCAGCGCCGGCACGTCGACGGCGTCGAAGCCGACGCCGATCCGGGTCACCACCTTCATGTCCTTGGACGCTTCGAGCTCCGACTCGCCGAACCGGGTGCCGCCAAGCGCGACGCCATGAACCGGCGCCTGCGCCTTGAGCATGGCCTCGAAATCCTTGGCTGAAATCATATTGGGGAATTCGACGAGTTCGATGTCTTCCCGCTCTTTCAACAGAGCCCGCCCCAGTTGTGACATTGATTCAGTGACGAAAATTTTCTTCTTGTTGGTCGCCATTCCCATTTCCCTGCCCAGCCCTTCGGCTTTTTTTTCGTGCGGCCGTCAAAGGACGACGCCGGTAACCTCATTTAGCAGGTGCATATTGTTGAGGTCTACTGCCAATCGAAGCGGGCCGCCGTCGCGCGCGCCGGCGTTGGGATTGACCCGCCCGCAGATCTCTACGCCTTCGAGCTCCAAATAGATCAGCGTCTCCATGCCCATCGGTTCGGTCACATCCAATACTGCGTCGAAGGTCTCGACCCCCGGCTCCGGGTGCGCTTTCGCTTCGGTGATGTGCTCCGGCCTGATCCCGAGCAGCAATCGCTCGTTTCGCGCCACGTTCTGATATCGCGCGGCGCGCTTGGGCGGCAGCGGAAAGGCGATGCGGTCGGTCAACCGGATTTGCAGTTTGTCGGCGACGTCCTCAAGCCGGCAAGGCATAAAATTCATCGCCGGCGAGCCGATGAAGCCTGCGACGAAGCGCGTCGCCGGGTTGTGATAGAGATCGTTCGGGGTTCCGATCTGTTCGATGCAGCCATGGTTCATCACCACGACCCTGTCCGCCAGCGTCATCGCCTCGACCTGGTCGTGGGTCACGTAGACCGTGGTGGTGCGGACTTTCTGGTGCACTTTCTTGATCTCGATCCGCATCTGGACCCGAAGCTTGGCGTCGAGGTTGGACAAGGGTTCGTCGAACAGGAAGACTTTCGGGTTGCGAACGATGGCGCGGCCCATCGCGACGCGCTGGCGCTGGCCGCCGGACAATTGCTTGGGCTTGCGGTCGACCAGTTCGACGATATCGAGCATGCGAGCGGCTTCGTCGATCCGGGTCTTGATCTCAGCTTTCGGATAGCGTTTCAGGCGCAGTCCGAACGACATGTTTTCCGCGACCGTCATATGCGGATAAAGCGCGTAATTCTGGAACACCATGGCGATGTCGCGGTCTTTCGGCGGCACGTCATTGACGATGTCGCCTCCGATCATGATATCGCCGTCCGTGATATCCTCCAGCCCTGCGATCATCCGCAGCGTGGTCGATTTTCCGCAGCCGGAGGGCCCGACCAGCACGACAAACTCATGGTCGGCAATGTCGAGATCGATGCCGCGCACCGCCTCGACATCGTCGTAACGCTTGATAACCTTACGCAACGTGACGTCAGCCATGAATATCAACCCTTTGTCGCACCGGCGGTCAGGCCGGCGATGTAGTAGTCCATCAGGAACGCGTAGATGATGAGTGGCGGCGCGGCGCCGAGCAGGGCGCCGGTCATGATCTGCCCCCAGTTGAACACATCACCCTTGATCAAGGAGGTGACGATGCCGACCGGCAGGACCAGTTGATCAGTCGATGTCGTGAACACCAGCGGATAGAGATATTGCGCCCATGAGACCGTGAAGGCGAAGATGGTCGCGGCGATAATGCCGGGAAGGGCGACCGGGATAAAAATGCGTGTCAGCGTCTGGAACCACGACGCGCCATCGATGATGGCGGCCTCGTCGAGCTCTTTGGGGATGGACGCAAAATAGCCGATCATGATCCAGGTGCAGAACGGCACGGTGAGCGTGGGGTAAATGAGCAGCAGCACGTACCATTTGTTGATCAGCTGGATCCCGGTCCAATCGCCGACAACGGCGAACATCTTGAACAACGGAATGAACAGAAGGCTGTCAGGAACGAGGTAAGTGAGGAACACGCCGGTCGCGAGCGTCGCCGAGCCCCAGAACCGCATGCGGGACAGGGCGAATGCCGCCGGCACGCTGATCAACATCGTGATAGTCACTACGATGATGGAAACCCACGCGGAATTCCAGAAAAACCTCAGAAACTGGTTCGAGGTCAGCAGCGAAATATAGTTCTCCAGAGTCGGATGAAATATCCACCAGGGATTGGTTGCCGCCGAAATCTCAGCGCTACTCTTCAGTGACGTGATCACCATGTAGAGCGGCGGCACCAGCGAGAAGATCGCGAACAGCGTGAGAAAAAAGTACGACCATCTCAGCGCCCAGGCGCGGTCGCGGCTCATGCTGCCATATTTGACCGTGCGGGTCGGGGCGGACTTGTCGATTACCACCGTGCTTGTCATCAGGTTTCATTCCCGCGTTTGCTGACATCGCGCAGGATAAAGATCGCCGCGATTGCGAGTATCGGCACCATGAACAGCGAGACGCTGGCGCCGAGCGGAATATCGCTGCCCTCGATACCGATCCGGAAGGCCCATGTCGCGAAGATGTGGGTATGATCGAGCGGACCGCCAGAAGTGAGGATGCGTACGATATCGAAGTTAGCGAAGGTGACGATCAACGAAAACAGCGTCGTGATCGCGATGATGTTGCGCATCATCGGAAGCGTCACGTACCAGATGCGCTGCCACCAGTTAGCGCCGTCGATGGCCGCGGCCTCATAAAGCTGATCGGGCACCGATTTCAGCGCCGCCAGATACATGATCATGAAAAACGGGGCGCCGTACCAGATATTGACCAGAATGACCGAGAAGCGGGCCCAGTCGGGATCGCCGGTCCACGAAATCGGCCCGATGCCGAAAAACGAAAGCGTATAGTTGAACGCGCTGTACGACGGGTCGAACAGCCACAACCACGCCAGCGTGCTCATCGCCGGCGGGATTACCCACGGTACCAGCAGCATTCCCCGCCACTTGCGTTGCCCGTTTGCCGGAATGTTGTGAACGAAGTGTGCGACGATGAAGCCGATCAACGCCTTGAAGACGACCGCGGTGATGGCGAAAATGCACGACTGCTTCACCACCAGCCAGAAGGTTTCGCGCCTGAACAGGAACTCGAAATTACCGAAGCCAATGAAGCGCTGCATCGACTTGTTGAGCGTTGCCAAATGCAGGGAATAGAACGCCGGATAGATAACCAGAATTGCAATGAGAAGGATCAGCGGCAGCGTCATGAGAAAGGCCGCGGTCGATTTCCGCTTCATTGCGATCCGCAAACTGGCGCGCTTGCGTACGCTTCTAGTGCCGGCAACGCGGTTCGGCTGAAATACAACGTCAACCATGATGCATTTTCCTCGCGAGCTTCATCTCAGGTCGAGAAACCGGCCTCACTCCGACTCCCGATCGTGTAGAGAGATCATTGCGGATGCGCGCCGCAGCGGACGCGATCAGGCGGGGCGCTGCGGCGAAATCCTCTGCGTCAGCTCCGCATATAGCCTTCGCACTCACCTTCCGCCCAGGCCAGCGTCTTTTCCATCGCTTCGCCCTGATGGTATCTCAGGCACATTTTCGTCAGGATGGCCTGGGTGTAGATCTGCTGGGCGACCTTCGGAGGAGCCGGCGACGCGGCGATTGACAGGATTTGATGCTTGTACGGATTTGGATAGTGGTACAGCGTCCCCTTCGGCGGCCCTTCTTCGGCCCAGGTCTTCAGGGTCGTCATCTTCTCAAACGCCGGCAAGTCGTAGCCGCCGCTGGCTGCCACAAGCTTCTCAATCGAAGCCGGTTGCGACAGATAGACCAGCAGGCTCTTGGCAGCTTCCTTGTTCTTGGAGAAGCTCCAGATGCTCCAGAAGAACGGAAGGAACGGAGCAAATCGGCCTTTGGGTCCTGCCGGGAAGCCGTGCGTCCAGCATTGCTCGGCGACCTGCGGCGCGTCACGCTTGGCGACTGCCCAGGCGCTGGGCGGGTTCATGATCATTGCGCCCTTGCCGGAAATCAGCCACTTGTTGTTATTGGAGTCGTCCCAAGCCGCTACATCCGGGGGCAGGAACGCGATCAGCTTCTTGTAAAATTCGAGAGATTGCCGAACCGCGTCAGTCTTGACTGCGAGGTTGCCTTTGGCATCGACCAGCTGAGCGCCAAACGACTGGAAAATCGCACCCGCGGTATCGACCGAGTCGGTTGTCTCTCCTAGGCCGATGCCGAAGGGAAAGCCGCCCTTGTGGCAGGCCTCTGCCGCCTTCAGGAACGCGTCCATGGTCCAGTTGTCGGCTTTGGGCGGGCTGCCTGCCGGATACATTTCCTGCACGTCGATGCCGGCGTATTTTTTCATCAGGTCGATGCGGGAGCAGGGACCCTTGATCTGGCTGCCGATCGTGGCGGGAACGGCGAGCCATTTGTCGCCGGCCTTGCCGAGATACTGCACCGTGCTGTTCACCTCGCCATTCAGTTTGATCAGCGGCTCCATAATGTCGTTCACGGGCTCGAGCAGATCAGCCTGTGCATGAGGCCACCATGTCGTCATCGCGATGATATCATGACCGGACTTCGCCTGGCCTTCTGCGGCGATCGTCAGCAGGAGCTTGTTGCCCTGGCTTGTGATGTAGTCGATCGAAACCTCGACCTTTTCCTTGGCGGCCCACTCATTGACGAGATCGGTCGAGGCACTGTTGGCGCCGGGCACCCAGTGATCCCAGAAGCCCATTGTGAGCTTGCCGGCGGCGTAAGCACCTCGCACATAGGGCGCTGTGATCAGCGCTGCCGATGACAGCGCAGTTGCAGCTACGAATTGTCGTCGAGAAAGCTTCTTCCGTGACATGGCGTTCCCTCCCTGGTGGGCCAATTGTCGTCAGATGAAAATCTCGCTGTTGTTTTTTTCTTCGTCGCCGGGCAGGCCAGAATTGCCCTTGCGAGGCGGCGCGGAGATTTCGTTGTCGACAATCAGAGCAGAATTGCCGGCGTCTGTCGAGAAATCAGGTGACGGGGGATATAGAACTAACGTTGTGCCTGATTGGGCGACGAGCAATTCCGACGCCAACGTCCGCCGTCGAGCTATTTCCGATTGAACAAGAATTACTGCGCTGCACACGTACCGTGCGCGATACCGCCGCAGGGTTCCTCGGTATCGAACTTGACCCGCTCGGGCGTCGGGCTTTTCCGACCATGGTCGGAGCGGCCCGATGGTAGACTAGCTCGGTGCGAAAACGGTAATGTTGGATTCGGCAGCCGGCATGTCGAATCCACAATTGTTCTGCCGGATGAATGATGGAGACCAGATAATGAGCCGCCGGACACCGACAGCGCCTATACAAATGATATTGCGTTTGGTGCTGTGCGCCGCGGTCGTCATGTTTTTCAACGCGCCCGCTCCGGTAAATTCGCAAGGATTGGTGCAAGGCGTTCAGCAGGGAGCCCAAGCAGGCAACAAGGCGGCCGGGCCGGTTGGCGGTGTGCTGGGAGGCGCCATCGGCGGCGTCGTCGGCGTATTTACCGGCGTGCTCGGCGTCGGCAAGAACGGACAACCACAACCACAACCGCAAGCGCAGCCTCCCGCCGCGAACGGACCGAAGCAGGCTGGCTCGGCGAAAACCGCCAAGGCCGGCAAAGGCGCAAAGGGCGCCAAGCAGCAGCCGGTGCTTACCCAGCAGCAGGGCGAGCCGCAATTGACCGCCGAACAGATCGTTGCCACCAGCGATGCCAACATCGATCGGATCAAGGCCGAACTGAAGCTTACGCCCGAGCAGGAGAAGCATTGGACCGGCTTCAACAGCGCGATGCATTATCTCGGCCATAACGGCGCCGATCGGCTCAACCTGCGAATTGCCCGCGCCAAGCGCGACCCGCCCGACGATATTATCGAGCAGATGCGCAACGAGGCCCAGTTTCTCAATGACCGCGCGGTCGATCAGCGCAATGTCGCCGACGCGGCCGAGCCGCTGTTCGCAAGCCTCGACGACAAGCAAAAGGCAATCTTTATCGAGGAGATGGTGCGCCTCAGCCATGAGCGGGGGCTGGACTAGGCCAGAACTGCATCAGGCCCAAGTCTGCCCCGGCGTCCGGCGTGAATAGCCGGGAGCACATGCCCTGGGGTAGGTTGTAGGCGCGGCACCCGGCTATCCTGCCGCGGCGGCGCGGCCCCTCAAATCGCCATGCAATGATGAGGAAACGCTGGCCGATTCACGCCGTAGATATGGCGGGGGCATGACGTTGTCGGGGGTTAGGTGTGCCGGCTCCCAAGTTCTCTTCCTGGGTGCAGCAAGCCTGTTTCGAGGCTGATTTTGCCGGCGAGCCGTGCTGCAGGGCAACATGGACTGCGAACGATCCAGGAAAACACGCTCGGCCAGCGGTTTGCCGGCCGAGCCGTCGAACAAAGCGCCGAGCCGTGACGCCTCACGCCTTGGGGAAATTCAGCTCCACGCCGACGCCGTCGGGATCGTACAGGAAGAATTGCGTATCGCCGGTGCGCGGCACGATGCTCTCGCGGAATTTCACGTTCCTGGACTGCAGGCGCTTGCGTACACCCTCGACGTCGGTTGCGGCAAAGGCGATATGGTCGAGCCGGCCGGTGTCCTCATACTTCTTCTCGGTGCCGCGCACCACGATGCCTTCGCGCGGCTTGCGCGTGCCCATCAGATGCACGGTGGCGGTGCCGCCCGAATAGAGCCAGTAGCCGGGAAAATCGAGCGGCGGCCGCTCGCCGTTCTCCAGACCCAGCACGTCGCAATAGAATTCCTTGGTGCGCTCGAGATCGGAGGGTTCGATGGTGTAATGTTGCAGTCCGCCGAGGGGCATGGTGTTCTCCTGTTAGACGAAGGTGAGGTCGGCATCGGCACCCATCATCCAGGCGCCGACGGTTTCGAAATGCCTGAGCTGGCCCTGCAGTTGCTGGGTCACGGTGTGGATGTCGCGGAAGCGGCGCTCCAGCGGATGGTTCTCGAAGATTGCGGTGGCGCCCGCGGCATTATAGGCGAAGTCGACTGCCTCGCGCGCCTTGTGGATGGCGTGGGTCGCGGCCATCCGGATGTTGATGCGTTGCGCAACGGTGATGCTGGCGCCGGCACAGAGGTCTTTCCAGGTGTCGGCCATCGACTGCAGCACGTAACCCCGCGCAGCGCGCAGATTAACTTCGGCCTGCGCCAGATTGGTCTGCACCACGGCATTGTCGCGCAGCGGGCTCTTGGCGCCGCGCGGCACCTTGTTGCGCGCCACATCGAGAAAGCTGTCGAGTGCGCCGCGGGCAATGCCGCAGGCGACGCCCGCAAAGCCAACCTGGTAGCAGGTGCCGGCGCCCATCCGATAAAGCGGGCCGTTCTCGCGGCATTCCCGATCGAATTCGCGGGTGATCGAATGGTCCGAGCGGACGAAGAAGTTATCGAGCGCGAACTGATCACTCGCGGTGCCGCGCAGGCCGACCGTGTTCCAGATGTCGGTCCACTCCACGTCCCCGGAGCGCACCAGCATGGTGCGCTCCTCCTGCTCACCATTGGCGTCGCGCTTGGGCGAGCCGTCGGCGGCATAAATCGGGCAATGGGCGCCGAGCCAGGTGGCATGGCGGCCGCCGGAAGCAAACGACCAGACGCCCGTGACCCTGTAGCCGCCCTCGCATTCGATCGCTTTGACCTTGGGCCCGGGACCCCAGGCCAGCACCGCGCGCGGGTCGTTGCCGAAGATCGCATGCGCCACCGGCAGATCGAGATAAGCGGCCGCCATGGCGCAGCCGCCGGCCTGGCTCAGGCACCACGCGGTCGATGCGTCGGCTTGGGCGATGGTCTCGATCACATGGAAGAAGGTGACGGGATCGGTTTCGATCCCGTTGGCGGAGCGCGGCAGCAGCAGACGAAACAGCTGTGCCTCATGGAGCTTGTCGAGCAGATCGGGCGGCAGCCGGCGCGTGCTCTCGATCTCGTTTGAGGCGGCGCCGACGGCAGTCCGGACGGCCTCCGCGCGGGAGATTACGGTCTGATCTCCCGCAAGGTCGGCAGAAGTCGCGATCATCGTATCCAACGCTATGCCTGTCGAACTGTCGGCGTTGCCGTCGATAAATCAAGCCCGTCGGCCAATTCCTTGTCGATCTGCTCGATCGACTTGCCCCGGGTCTCGATCCCGAGGAAGTAATACACCGCGCCGGCCATCAGGAACCAGCACCCGAGATAGATGAAGGCGGTCGGAATCTGCGGCAGCGGCACGTCGGGCTTGAGGTAATTGTTCGAGCCCACGATCAGAGCGAGGCCCAGTGGACCGATGATCTTGCCGATGCCGCCGAAGCCATAGGCCGAGCCCATGCCCGACGTTCGCAAGTGCGAAGGCCAGACCTCCGCCGCATAGGGACCGACAATGGCAAACCCGCCGTCGGCGAAGAAGAAGGTCACTGCCAGGATCAGCCAGAACGCCGATACGCCAAACAGTGTGGCGTCGTAGTATTGGCCTGCGACGATGGTCAGGACACCGGCGCCGAAGCCGAGCAGGCCGCCGGCGTTGCGCCGTCCCATCAGTTCCGAGAAGAACGAGAAGGAGAGGCGGCCGACGAAGCCGAACACGCTGAGCAGGATCATCATTTTGGCGGCTTCCTGCGGCGTCACTTTCAAGAGCAGCACGAACAGTGACGGCGCCCAAAGCGTGATGCCGTAGACTCCAGTCTGCGCGCCGGCATTGCCCAGCCAGGACACAATCAGGCTGCGCGGATATTTGAACAGGTCGAGCCAGTTGCTCTTGATGATCTGCCCCGCATCCGCGGCCGTCGGCAGCGGCAGTGCGGACGGCTCCATCTGCAGCGCCCAGGCCAGCGACTTGCGGGCATCCTCGTAACGGCCCTGCCGGCACAGCCAGCGCGGCGATTCCGGCACCCACAGACGAACCAGCAGTACCAATAGCGCGGGCAGCACGCCGACGGCGAACAATAACCGCCACTCACCGGAGCCGACCAGCGCGCCCATGACGGCACCGAGGCCGACGCCCAGCGGGATCACGCAGGTGACGAGGCCGCCGACCCAGCCGCGCTTGGATGAAGGCATGAACTCCTGCACCAGCGGCAGGTCCACGCAATAGAGCCCGCCGACGCCGACGCCCACGAAGAAACGCATGATGGCGAGATAGATCCAGCCATTGTCAGGCGTGAAGTAGAGCAGGCCGGTGGCAATGGAGAAATTGAGCACGGTGCCGATAAAGACCTTGCGGCGGCCGATGCGGTCGGCAAGCCAGCCCCAGACGTAGGCGCCGATGATGGCGCCGACACCCGAGCTCAACAACACGACCGCCGACTGGCCGAAGGTGAGCTTCCACGGCCCGATCAGGAAGGCGAGCACAAAACCGATCAGGAAATAATCGAAAAATTCCAGCGCGTCGCCGATAATGGCGGCGGCGAGGATCTTGATCTGGTTGCCGGTCAGACTCGTGCGTCGATCGAGTATTTCGAACATGGCGTTTTCCCCTTGGCGCATGTTCGTTTTTTGAGCAGGGCGTCGCGCCTACGCACCGACAGTGCCGGTAAAACTACCTTGTGGATGCGGAGAACGGAAGCCTGCGGATATGCGGGGCACCTGCGCGAAAATAAAAGCGGCGGTCGGCAGGGCCGGGGAGTCCAGACCACCTCAGATTGTGATATTGCTGTATTCGCGTTATAGGCGCCACGCGACCGCGCATTGTGCCTGGGCCAAGCAGTAGAGCCACATTCTTTAATGTTTGCCGTTAGCTTGCTCTGCAATTGGGCAGCGGGGGCCGCCGTCGATGGACGAGAAGCGCAAATATCTACGGACCGAGATCAACGAACCAGCCTATGTCTCTTCCGGCGGTTCCGTCATGAGCTGCATGGTGCGAAACATCTCTCCCGAGGGCGCCGCCATCGATGTCGAGAACCCGGCCTTTGTCCCCCCGCGATTTCGCCTGGTGATGGCAAGCGACTCATCGGTTCGCGAGTGCCGGGTCGCCTGGATCCAGAAAAACCGGATCGGCCTGACGTTCGTTGAGAAGCCGTGAGCGCTACCTGGTTTCGGAATCGGAACCCGGGATAGCCGGGCACGTCGGGCGTAGGCTGTTCCCTCTGCGCGGCCGACGCGCTAGTTCTTCAGCAGCGATTTGAGTTTCTCGTCCAGCTCCTCGAACGGCATCGCGCCCTTGAGCCTCTCGCCATTGATGAAGAAGGTCGGCGTCGCGTCGACCTTCAACACCTCATAGGCGAATTTCTGATCGGCGGAGAGCTTGTCCAGCAGCGTCTGATCCTTGGCGCAGGTCTCGACCGCCTGCTCGTTCAAGCCGGCCTGCTTGCCGACCAGATTCAACGTATCCTTTGTCTCCGCCATCAGCCGGTCCTGTTGCTTGAACAACAGGTCGACGACGCCAAAAAATTTCTCCGCGTCGTCATTGGCGATGCAGCGCGCCAGCATCGAGGCGGCAGCCGCCTTGATGTCGATCGGGAATTCGCGAAACACGAAGCGCACCTTGCCGGTGTCGATATAGTTCGACTTCAGCATCGGAAAGACGTTTTCATCGAACGCCGCGCAATGCGGGCAGCTCATCGAGGCGTATTCGGTGATGGTGATGGGAGCCTTGACCGGGCCGAGCGCCATGTCGGGCAGCGACATCGGTTTTGCCACAAGCGCCGCTACCGCCGTTTGCGCCATGGCGCCGCCGGCCAAAGGCATCGGCGTCACGGCGAATGTGACCAGGGACAAGGCTATGGCGAGGGCGTGGCGGCTGGGATTCAACTGAAAGCTCCGAAATCGGCGCAGGTACTTGCGGCAAAAACCGCTCGCTGGCTTGAAACGACCGTTCTGGCAATTGCCATCGTGCCTACAAATGTCCGCCGGAGCGGACGGAGACAATGAGGCGATAGGCCGCATTATTTGCGCTGATCGGTCTGCTTGTCCTGAGCTGTCTTTTGATCGGTCTTCTGATCCGTCTTCTGATCCGTCTTGGGCTTTGCCGCTTCCTCCGCCCGCGCCGCCATCCAAGCGTCGTATTCAGGCGTGCCACGGCGCGGCGGCACGCCCGCGGGCAATCCACCCATCCAGTGCGGCAGGTCCGCCAGCCGCTCGCCCGCCGTCTGCGCGGCGCAAGACGACAGCAACAGGCAGGCAAGGCCCAGGAAGGCCCATTTGAGACTTATTGGGGAGCGGTCCATTATGGCCTGTTGCCACCGCAATGTGGCGATCGGGACGCATAATCATGGCCGGGATGCGGCAAGGAGGCGAGGGGGACATCGGTCAATCGGCCGGCCGCTCGGGTCCTCCATGATGCCACGGCTCGCCCAAAATCCCCTGCCGCAGCGCTACCAGAACCAGTTCGATATCGGAGGCGACGCCAAGCTTGGACTTGATGAGATAGCGGGTATTCGCCACCGTCTTCGGGCTGAGATGAAGAACACCGGCGATGTCCTCGGTCGACCGTTCCGCGAGCAGCAGGCGCAAAATCTCGAACTCGCGCGGCGTCAGCAGGTCCGTCACCGCGGGCGTGTTCGCGACGCGGCTCAGCGCGAGCTCGTGATCGATGTCGGCGCTGAACGCGATACCTCCTCGCAGCACCTCGAATGCAGCCCGCACCAGCGCTTCCGGCGGACTGCTTTTGGTGACATAGCCCCTGGCGCCGGCCCGGATCGCCTGCACGGCATAGGCGGCGTTCTGATGCATGGTGAAGACCAGAATGCGCGCCGCGGGATCCCATTGCCGAATCCGCCTGATCGCTTCAACGCCGCCAAAACCCGGCATGGTCAGATCCATGATGACGAGGTCAGGCCGCGTCTGCTTGTACAGGCGGTAGGCTTCGGCGCCGTCGCTGGCCTCCGTCACCACCTTCAACAGGGACTGCTTCGCCAGCAGCGAGCGATATCCTTCCCGTACGATCGCGTGATCGTCGACGAGCATGATGGTTGAACTCTGCGTCACGCCGCATGCCTCGTCTCGCCCGGCTGCGCAACGCCCCGCGGCACCGGAATTCGGGTGCGAAGGACGAGGCCGCTCGGGCGCGAGGCGTCCATGCTCAATTGACCGCCGAGCGCCACGATCCGCTCGCGCATGCCGAGCAGCCCCATGCCCGATCCACCCGTGAGATCCGCCCCGGCCTTGCCGTCGTCATCCACGGTGATCTCGATATGCGCGCGCTGATCGGCGCCGGCAGGCTCCTGCATGCGAAGATGCAGTGTGACCCTCGATGCCTGCGCATGTTTCGCCGCATTGGTGATAGCTTCCTGCGCGATCCTGTAAAGGTTGGCC
>WNGJ01005429.1_pt1 | contig 13389 bp, 14 predicted proteins | sample 5400611 | NCBI WGS metagenome assembly WNGJ01 (sample SAMN13153375, study PRJNA577476) | soil metagenome | isolation source: 40 cm soil or saprolite under Garry oak tree replicate 1 | place: USA:California | collected 2016-06-15 | reverse complement strand
GTACTGCCGAACATGGCTACCTGCACTGTGGCCCTAATGGCGCCGGCCACTTCGTCAAAATGGTCCACAACGGTATCGAATACGGCGTGATGGCGGCGTATGCGGAGGGATTGAACGTACTGCACCAAGCCAATGTGGGTAACCGGCAGGACACCGTTGATGCTGAAACAACTCCGTTGCGCGATCCCGAGCACTATCGCTACGACCTCAAACTTGCAGATGTCGCGGAGGTCTGGCGACGCGGCAGTGTCATCGCTTCCTGGCTGTTGGATCTGACGGCCGCTGCGTTGGCTCAAGATCCATCGCTCTCGCGATTCACCGGTCGGGTATCCGATTCCGGAGAAGGGCGGTGGACAATCAAAGCCGCCATTGATGAGGCAGTTCCCGTTCCTGTGTTATCTGCCGCGCTCTATGAACGGTTCAGTTCGCGCGGAGACTCCGATTTTCAAAATAAGCTGCTCTCGGCGCTTCGTTACGAGTTCGGTGGACATCTGGAGAAGGTCGCCTAGATCAAGTGAGTGACGGATCTCAAGCCCGACCTGCTGCTTCTCGATATCCAAATGCCGAGATTGGACGGATTCGAGGTGCTGGAACTCATCGGGCGTGAGTCGGCGTGATCTTCGTAACAGCATATGACAAATACGCCTTGCAAGCTTTTGAAGTCCACGCGGTCGATTACTTGCTGAGACTGAACTCGCTTCTGCGATAAGTTCGTCATTGGCCCCCGACTGCGGATCTGGATCATTCTTGCCAGCCACCGCCTAAAGCTTTGTAAAGCTGAACAAGAGCGAGGAGCTCATTTCGTTTGGTTTGAGCGAGTCGAAGTTCGGCATCGAATAAGTCACGATCGGCATCCAGCGCGTTCAAGAGTGTATCCACCCCGCCACGGTATCGCACATAAGAGAGTCGCGCCCTATCCTGGAGCGTTGTCAAAAGCCGTTCCTGCGTCCCGCGAATCTCGCGAACCTTCTGATACCGAACCAGCGCGTCCGACACTTCGCGGAAGGCGGTTTGTATGGTTCCTTCGTACTGTAGCAACAGAAGTTGTTCTTGAGCGGTGGCCAGCTCCACGTTCGATCGAATGCGGCCTCCGTTGAAGATCGGTTGCGACACTTGCGGAACGAACTGCCACACACTGGCGGGGCCGGTGAAAAGCCTCCCTAATTGACCGCTCTGAAAACCCAGCAGGCCGGTGAGGCTGATCTGTGGGAAGTACGACGCTTTCGCAACGCTGACTGAAGCATTCGCCGCAGCGAGACTCTGTTCCGCGGAGCGTATGTCCGGCCGGCGCTCGAGCAAAGCTGAAGGCAACCCTGCTGGAACTGAAGGGGGCTGCTCCTGCTCGGCGAGCAGGCGGCCGCGAGCAATAGGCCCAGGACTATCCCCGAGCAGGAGACTGATTTGGTTTTCTGTCTGCTCGATCGACTGTTCAATTCCCGGGATCGCTTGCTCGGCGGACTGAACCAATTCTTCACCTTGCCGGACTTCGAGGCGTGTGGCCAGACCACCCCGTTCGCGCATTTTGATCAGCTGTAACGAGTCCTGACGCGTTGTCAGCGTGCGCTGCGCAATCTCCAGTTCCATATCGAGTTCAAGCAGGCTGAAGTACGCGCTGGCCACATCGCTAACCAGCGTCGTGGTGACCGCCTTCCGGTTCTCATCCACGGCGAGCATGTCCGCCCTTGCAGCGTCGGTCGCATGGCGAAGTCGTCCCCAAATATCGGCTTCGAATGAAAGCAGATTCAAGGCGACGTTTCCGAAGTTGCGATTCTGATCAAAGCCGGCGGGAAGCGGGAACGACCCGCTAGTGGAATTTCGAAGTGTCGTCACATTGGTGTTCGCGGCTATCGTGGGGAACTGGTTCGATCTCGTGATACCAACATTTGCGCGCGCAATCTCCACGCGCACCATCGCGCTTCGTAAATCGTAGTTGTTTTCGAGGGCGACGCGCATCAACCGTTGCAACTCTTCATCTTTGAACACCTCGAACCACTTCAGGTCGCCGATCGAGGCGACCTCCGCCGCCGTATTTTTCTCCGCCCCGCGGAACACCTCCGGCGGTTTGATGGTTGGCCTGTGGAATGTAGCGGTCTGACGTGCCGCGCAGCTCACCAATACCGCCGAAATAAGAATGATGATGATCAGTTTCGTCTTCATATGCGATGCCTCTCAGGCGGCTGATGGATCCGCCACGAGTTGCGCTTCAGCCACACGCGAGTGCTTGCGGGCCACGAGCATGTAGATCGACGGGACGACGAAGAGCGTGAATGCCGTGCCGACGATCATGCCGGTGACGAGCATGATTCCGATGCTGTTTCGCGCGCCCGCGCCCGGACCCGTTGCAAACACGAGCGGAAAATGACCGACAACCGTCGCTGCGGTCGTCATCAGAATCGGCCGCAGCCGCGTGCTCGCGGCCTCGATGATTGCGGCGATTTTGTCTTTTCCTGCTTCCTGGAGCTGATTGGCAAACTCCACAATGAGGATGCCGTTCTTCGACACCAGACCTACAAGCGTGATCAGACCCACCTGACTGTAAATATTGAGCGTGGTCCAACCCATGAACGAGAAGAGCAGCGCGCCGGAAAGCGCTAGAGGAACAGATCCCGCCAGAATGATGAAAGGATCCCGGAAACTTTCGAACTGTGCCGCCAGCACGAGATAAATGAGGATGGCCGAGAGCAGGAACGTGCTCAGGAATTTGCTGCCTTCCGTGCGAAGCTGGCGTGACTCCCCCGCGTAATCGATCGTGAATCCCTGAGGCAGAATCTTTCTGCCCTCGTTCTCGAGAACACCGAGCGCCTGATCGAGCGGAACCTGCGGCGGCATGACGCCTTGAATACGCACGGCATTGAGCTGCTGAAACTTCTTCAGCTCTCGCGGTTCGGCGCTCGTGCGCAGGCTTGCGAACGTCGACAATGCCACGAGCCGGCCGCCGGCGCCGGTGACATACATTTTTGAAAGTTGATCGGGAGTCAACCGATCCGCTCGTTTCACTTGCGGGATGACCTTGTAACTCCGTCCCTGGATGCTGAAGCGGTTCACATAATTTCCACCGAGCAAGGTGGAGAGATCCTGTCCGGCTTGTTTCAGATCGACTCCTTGAGCGCGAACCTTATCTCGATCGAAAAGAACCTCGGCTTGCGGCTGATCGAATTTCAAATCGGAGTCGGCATAAATGAAGAGCCCGCTTGCGAACGCCTTCTGCACGAGTTGATCTGCCAGCCCTTGAAGCTGCTGCGGCTCTGCGGCCGTGGCGATCACGAAATCGACTGGAAAGTCTCCGCCTCCGGGGAGTGGCGGCGGTGTTTGCGGAATGATCCGCACACCTGCAATCTGCGACAGCGGCCCAAGCGATTCGACGAGAAGTTGTTGGGCTGTCTTCGTTCGTTGACTCCACGGTTTCGTAACCATGCCTCCAAAACCACCGGTTGGGGAAATGAGCTGAAAGATGCTGCCGCTCTCCGGGAACGATTTATAAACATCGTGAATCTGCGAGGCATAGAGTTTCGTCTGGTCGAGCGTCGAATTTGCCGATGCTTGAATATATCCAAAGACGACGCCTTGATCCTCCGCCGGCGCCAGTTCGCGCTGCGAGAACATGTAGAAAGGTATCGTCAGCAGGGCAACGAGAATCCAAAGGACAAGAACCACAGGACGGTAGCGAAGTGTGCTCGCCAACATCCCGGAATACATCCTACGAACAGTTTCAAATCGGCGATTGATCCAGCCCGCGAAGCCGCGCTCACTGCTGCCCGGACGCAGAAGTTTTGAAGACATCATTGGCGAGAGCGTCAATGCGACAACGCCGGACACGATCACGGCGCCGGCCAGCGTAAATGCAAACTCCCGGAACAGCGCGCCGGTCAATCCGCCTTGGATGCCCAGCGGTGTGTACACGGCGGCCAGCGTGATCGTCATCGCGATGATGGGCCCGACAAGTTCACGCGCCGCATCGATGGCGGCGCGAACGGCCGACTTAGCGCTGTGGAGATGCCGCTCGACGTTCTCCACCATTACGATTGCGTCATCGACGACCAATCCAACCGAAAGCACAATGGCCAAAAGCGTCAGGAGATTGATCGTGAAGCCCGCGGCCAGCATCAAAAACACCGCACCAACCAGTGAGATGGGAATCGCGACGATCGGAATGATCACCGCCCGCACTGAACCCAGGAACAAAAAGATCACGACGATCACAATCAGCAGAGTCTCGGTGAGAGTCCGCAGAACCTCGTTGATGGCATCCTGAATATACTCGGTCGAATCGTAGGGAATACCGACCTTCATCCCGACAGGAACTTGCGCCTCGATCTCAGGCATAACTTTGCGGACGCTTCGCACGACATCAAGCGAGTTCGCAGTCGGAAGAGCCCAGATGCCAATGAATGTCGCGGTCTCGCCGTTGAAGCGGACATCCTGCTCGTAATCTTCTGCGCCCAGCACGACATCAGCGACTTCACCAAGCCTCACGATGACACCATCTTGCTCCTTGACGACCAGCTGACGGAACTCCTCCGGCGTTCGCAGATCCGTGTTAGCCACCAGATTGACCGACACCATGGATCCCTTGGTTCGACCCAGGGCCGACAGATAGTTGTTTCGCGACAGGGCTTCTCGAAGCTGGGTCGGCGAAATGCCGAGCGCGGCCATCTTCTCGGGCTTCAGCCAAATCCGCATTGCGAATGTGCGTTTGCCGAGAATATCGGCTCGCTGAACTCCACTGATCGCGCTGAGCTTGGGTTGCACGACGCGGGTCAGGTATTCCGTAATTTGATTCTGGTCGAGGTTCGCCGATGAGAAGCCGAGGTAAATCGCGGCGAACTGATTGTCTGCCGTTTCCAGTTCGATGATCGGCGCTTCTGCTTCCGGAGGAAGATCGTTGCGAACTTGCGCGACCTTTGCCTGGATCTGCGTGAGCGCAGCGTTCGTATCGTAGTTGAGCTTCAGATGCACGGTGATCGTGCTGAGCGACTGAGCGCTCGACGATTCCATGTAATCGATGCCGTCCGCGCTGGCGATGACGCGCTCGAGCGGAGTCGTAATGAAACCGCGAACCAGGTCGGCGTTCGCGCCGACATAAGTCGTCGATACACGAACAATCGCGATGTCGCTGCGAGGGTACTGCCTGACGCTGAGCGCTCGGATGGATTGCAAACCTGCGATCAGGATGATCAAGCTGACAACGATCGCGAGAACCGGCCGCTTGACGAATAGATCTGTAAGCCGCACTTAACTATCCTCCGGTTTCGGAGCCGCTTTGTTGCCCGGCTGAACCTTGTTGTTGACTTGAACCGCTGCGCCATTCCGCAGCTTGAAGACTCCGGATGTGACAATCTCTTCACCCGGTTGAATTCCCGAAAGGACGGCGATCTGATCGCCGCGAGTCCCACCGAGTTTCACAAACTGCTGGCGAACACCTTTGTATATTCGTCCCTGTGAATCCTTGAGATCGGCTACAACGAATACGGAATCCCCGTAGGGCGCGTAACTGATAGCGGACGCCGGCAGCGTCACAATGGGCCGATTTGCCCCGAGGATTACCTCCGTTTGAACAAACATCCCGGGCCGCAGCGCTCCACGCGGATTGGCGAGCGTCGCTTGGATTTGAACGTTGCGCGTCGATTCGTCTATGACCGAGTTGAGGGCCGTAATATGCCCAGTGAAGTCGCTGCCTGGGATATCCGCGATTGTGACGCGAACATTGCCACCGATCTTCACCTGAGGCGTGTCTTGCTGAGGTACGTTGAAATTCACATAGATCGGATCCAGCGATTGCAGCGGAACGACGGCGTTACCTGCAGACAAATACTGTCCGAGATTGACTTGACGAATTCCGAGGATTCCCGAAAACGGTGCACGAATGGTCTTTCGCGCGATCACCGCTCGGATCTCATCCACGCCCGCTTCTGTTTGTTTTTGTTCGGCTGCCGCGCGATCGTAATCGGCGCGGGTAATCGCGCCCTCTTCCACGAGGCCTTGCAGGCGTTTGAAGTTCAGCTCCGCCAGGTCACGCGCGGCTTCCGCTGCTGCCAACTGAGCCCGCTCCTGACGGGTATCGAGTTGTACAAGTAAGTCGCCTTGAACCACCGGTCCACCAGACTCGAATGCAATCTGATCGACAATGCCGGGCAGATCCGCACTCACGGTTACGCCCTGGACGGCGGCCATCGATCCGATGGCGCTAAGCGTCGCCGGCCACTTTTCCTGAATCGCCGCGATGGTTGTGACGGCTTCAGGCGGTGGTTGGAACGCCGCAGCCTGGCCCATCGCTTCTTGAATCTGGCGGTACTTCAGGACGCCAAGTGCGCCAATGAAAATTCCTGTTACCGCCAGCATCAGGATCATCCGTTTCACCATCTGTTTCTCCTTCTCGTTTGAAAGTGATTCTCCGCCGCGCGTCCTGGCGGACGTTCGCGGCGGAGCGTGAGGAGTTAGAAGCGGAAGTAAAATCCAACGGAAGGTTGTGCAAGGTGAGTGAATTTGTCGAGATTGAAACTGTTGATATTAAAGTCCGGCACCTTGTAAACCAGGCCGCGATATTCCGCACGAACGCCGAAGTTCCTCGCGACATCGAAGTTGGCGCCTCCACCGTAAACGAACGCGCCGCGAGTTTGCCGTTCCGCTCCGCTTAGGACGAACTTGGTCGTCGGATCGAAGACCAGGGCTCCGCCCCCGCCCAGTACATAGGGTCGAACGTGCCGGACATTAGCGGGAATGTGCGCGACGAGAGCGCCGGTTATTTCGTGGAAATCCGCCTGTAGGGCCGGACTTCCGCCGAGCGTGACGTAATTTTGCGTGTTCCGCGTCCACCCGTAATTCGCTTCGGCGCCGAACCAACGGCTAAATTGATAGGAATACCCCACAAGAAATCCGCCTGAGTTGGTTGCGTCGTGCGACGGTGTTTGATCGGTAGAGCTCTTCGTGAAAAGCCCCGTGCCCTGAATGCTGACCTGCGAGGGCTGCTCTACTTGCGCGAGCGCTGCCGTCGCGGATACTGCAATGGTCGTCGTGATTAGAAGACCCAAGAACGCTCTTCTCATTTTCTTTGCCTCCTGTTTCGCGGCAGCTAAAAGCAACAGGCGTTCCAACGCGTAATTCACAGAATGCAAAGAGCAGAGCGGATTTCGCGATCGTGATTTCGCGAAGTGATCCGCGAAATCGCGAAGAGTTTCGCGAATGAAATTAGTCTTGCGGTTCGGGGTGTGAAGCGCGGCAGCGGAATTCTTGCTCGATCCAACGGACGACGTAAGATGGGATACTTTCGATGCTGATGCGTGATTTGACGCCGCACAAAAACATCATCGCTTCGCGGTCAACGAATGTCACACTCGACAGATCCAAAGCAATCTTCTGAGATTGTCCGGCGTTCAAGGCCTTTTGTAATTCGGCAACGTACTCACCTGTGAGTTGCCCGGTCAAGTGCAGGGTCACGGAGTTGTTCTCATCCTGAGTTGTCGTGATCTTCAGCACGATGTCTTAACTCCGCCGAGTTGAGTAGCACGCCGGACGCCATCATAAAACAAGCATTTTGGCACGGTGCACCGTGCTGCCTCCGCTGACAGCAGGTACCAGCGTAATAGAGCTCGCATTGACTACGGAGGCGGCGAGTCCGCCACAGTAGCGAATGTTCTCATCCTCGACGAAAACATTTACGTGCTGACGGACTTCGCCCTGTTCGGTCAGGATGCGATCACGTAGACCGGGATACGCTTGCCACAACGCAGCCAACACTTCGCCGACAGTGGAGCCGGAGACGTCGATCTCGACTTTATGGAGGCCCCCGGTGTGCTGGCGCAGGGGGCCAGGAATATAAAACGTCATTGCCATCGAACTAAACGATAGCAGCCTTCACACACGTAATTGCGGGCACGCGGTCCAGAATCTGACGCCAATTCGTTCCTTCGTCGCGAGACGCGTACAATTTTCCGCTGCGCGTACCGAAATAGATGCCGGCAGGATCGAGGGTGTCGGCCGTCATGCCGTCGCGCAGGACCGTCTCATAAGCATCCTGCTGCGGCATTCCAGCGCCCAACGCCTCCCAGGACCCACCGGCATTTCGCGTGCGGTAGACGCGAACCTTCGCCTCCGGGCCGACACGCATTTCCCTGTCGAGTGGAAAAATGTAGGCCGAGTCGGGATCGTGAGGATGGGCGACCATCGGGAAGCCGAAGTCGGAAGGGACACCGTTGGCGATTTCCTGCCAGCTATCGCCGCCGTTATCGCTCCGAAAGAGTCCGCCGTGATTCTGAAGGTACAGCCTTTCCGGACGCGAAGGGTGCCGGTCGATCTTGTGAACGCATTGGCCGAACTCAGGGTATTTGTCGGGACGAAATTCGGCGCTGATTCCATTGTTTTTGGACTGCCAGGTCTCACCCGCATCATCCGTCCGATATACTCCTCCCGTAGAGACGGCAATGTGCATGCGCCTCGGGTTGGCAGAATCAGGCAGGACGGTATGGAGGCACATACCTCCGCCTCCGGGTTCCCACTTTGGCCGATGCGGATGGTCGAATAAGGGTCGAACGAGCGACCAGCTTTGCCCCGCGTCATTCGATTCGAACAATGCGGCGGGCTCGACGCCGCAGTAGATCTTGTCCGGTTCCTGTTCGCGACCAGGGGTGATTTGCCAGATCTGTTTCAGCGACTGTCCTGTATCCTCGGGAAACTTCACCGGCGAGCTTTCCGGATTGGTCCATGTCTTTCCGAAATCGTCGCTGGAGTGCAGCAGCGTTCCGAAAAAGTTCGACGAGCCTGCCCACAGCCGCTGTCTTCCCACACGGCTGTCGTAGGCGAGAGCGTAAATTGTGCGCCCAGGAAAGTGGGGGCCGGAGACGTCCCACCGTTCACGGTCTTTATCCGAACTCAGAAGGAAGGCTCCCTTCATTGTTCCGACCAGCAGGAGAGGCATTCCCTTCTTTGGATTCACGAATGTCTTTAGTTCCACACAATCCTCCAACAGTCTTTTCTAGACTGGATAATACCGGCAGTCGTTATTATTCGCCGCCCAATTTGCGGCGCCGCCAATCCCGGATACGGCTCATGTGGAGACGGTCGTGAAAGCATCGCATATCGACCATACCGGCAATGCTCCGGATCCACGGCTCATTGGGAGCCGTGGACATCGCGATGCCAATCGGGCGTTCGAAAAAGAGAATTGGCACCTCCACCTTATATAAGAGGTCCTGCAGCAAGGCGGTTTCGTGTTCGATCTCGCGGATCAGCGTCTCCAGCGAGTGCGTCCGGCGGAGGCTGACGTGCTCGGCGTTCCAGGTCCTGGGTCCTCCGACTTTCTCAAAGAGGATCCGGTAAGGAACTTCCGAGCCCTTTGCCAGAATTTCGGCTTGAGCCCGCATCTCGGCCGACCATGAAGCCACATGGGCGACGACATCCTTCAGTGTCCATTCGGACGTGACCAGACGATCGCTCTCGGAACCGAACCAGTCCGAACTCCAGGTCTCGCGCCATTCCGCCAAAAGATCGTCGAGTTCTATACCTAATGTCGCGGGTCGAACCCGAATCGTTGGGACGGGACCTACAAGAACACTGGTTTGCTCCAACAGTTGCTGCCAGCCCTGTTGCAGCTCCTTCTCGATGTTGTCCTCCCACCGCATCAGCATTCCATGGTGCCGGCGTTGCTGCTCCATCCGTAAGGCCGCGTCAATAGTTGCGCGAGACATCAACTAGTTCTTCCCCGTTCCGTGGATTCTACCGTGTCCCGACTGCACGTGCTGCCGCAGATGTTCGAGAGCGTTACGATAACGATGATCGACCGCCGGTTCGCTGATCGATAAGGTCCTCGCGATTTCCTTCGCCGGCACTCCTGCGAGCTTTGCGGTCAGGATTTGAACGTCTTCGGGACAACAGTGCTTTCGCGCCAGCTCAAGACAGCGACCCAGGGTCAGCATCTCGTACAACCGCTGCGGTGCAGTGTGGTCCGGCGGGTCGTGATCTTCAATCGGTTCATGAACCAGCTTCCCGCGGTGATGCGCCTGGGCTGTAAGGTGGACCGTTCGGAACAGAAAACTGAGAACCGGACGAACTGCCGGTGTGTTCATTTCCGGAGGCTGCTGCCACGTCCGCCATCGGCGGTAAAAGACGGTCCATACGTCCTGTACGAGGTCCTCGACCATGTTCGATTCCACACGAACGACCAGCCAGCCAATAACCACAGGCGCGTAGATCTTATACAGGCTTTCGAACGAAGCATCGACAAACGATGCTCCGCTCATCCGCCCCGAGACGATCCCGTGTTCTGGTGGCAGCTCTCGCTCGTCACTCATGCAGGTCCTGGATCCGGTACCTACCTACACTATGTCATCCCGTTCGTATTTTCGCCGCCCTCGTCATGGCCCAGAAGGACGGGCCACCACCTGGAATCTTCCCGGCTCCCGTGATGCGGAAGCCGTGGTTTTTGTAAAACCGCAGTCTGTTCTCGTTGAAGGTTTCGATGCAAGATGCGGTTCGTTGTGAAGCGCTCGGCTCAAGACATTCGACAGCGCATTAACTTCGCGTATCTCCAGCTTATTGACTCGATTTGGCTGCTGCGTACGAACTATTTCGACGTTCATGATTGATACCTACACAATGTCGTTATTTTGGTTTTTTCGCCTTACAGTCATTTTTATGAAGTAAGTCGAATGACAGATGCACGAAACGACAGCGATGACGAAGTTTTTTCTTCTAGAAGCGGCCGTACCTTGACTGGTTACGACGGTTCGAGTAGCTGGAATCCTGCAGCTTCAAAGTCCGGATCAAACGCGAATGCGACGGTTACGGCCCTGCGGCGCATTACAAGAAAGCTGATGTGGTCCACAAGGCTGATTTGACGTTTTCCCGATTTTTGCAGCTCGCGGATTCCGGAAGCATGGAGACTCTGATCCAGCCATTCGATCGTGAATGTCGCACATTCTTTAGCGAATGAAAGGGCCGGAGTAAATCCGAGGCGGGACTGAATGAGAGCGATCGATTCCAGCACGACATAATTGTGGGTGATCAGTTCCTCACCGCTGTCCAGTAACTGCTGTAGACGCTCCACGGCAGTGTCATGATTAGGATCGCCGCGGTCAGCCAGCGCATAAATGGCCGAAGTGTCCAGAAACGTCATTTGCGATGAGTTTTGGCCAGGGCTTCATCGTGTCTCTCCGAAACGGGAGATAGGTGTCCCTGCTTCGATCGAGCTGCCCCGATGAAGGAGAACTGGTCCACGCGTGTGATCCTCTTCCTGGTCTTTCCGGCCTTCAGGCCCTTCGCAACGAGTTCACGTGTCAGCGATGATATGGAACGGCCTTGTTCGAATGCGCACCGCCGCAACTCTTCATAGGTATCTTCATCAAACTGAATCAAGGTTCGCTTCATAGCAACATGATATCATGATGTAGCCATTCGACGAGGGATCACGCCAAAAATGAAAGACAACCTCGAGAACGAGATTGACGCGCTTTTTGTGCTGCCGCTGGCCGACTTCACGGGGGCGCGGAATGCGTTGGCCGCGCGCCTGAAGAAAGACGGGCGGGCAGACGATGCGGAGCGGGTGAAGTCTCTGCGGAAACCGCCCGTTTCGGCGTGGGTCGTGAACCAACTGTACTGGCGGCATCGCGAAGCGTTCGACCGGCTACTCGCAACCGGTGACCAATTCCGAAAAGCGCAAGCTTCTCAGCTTTCCGGGAAGGCCGTGGATCTACGCGAGTCGCGCGACGCCAGACGTGAGTCGCTCAATCAACTGTCGCGTCTGGCCGCGGCCTTGCTGCGGAAGGCCGGTCACAACCCAACGCCGGAAATATCGCGGCGCATCGATACAACTCTCGAGGCAATCTCCGCTTATGCTTCTCTGCCTGGTAGCCCGTATCCGGGACGCCTCACCGATGACGTCGATCCTCCGGGATTTGATGCTCTCGCAGCCTTGATTTCCGATGTTCCGACACCGAAACGGCAGAAGAAGGCAGCGGGCGAAGCACGAATCGCCCAGGCGAAAGCGTCATTGCGTGACGCGGAGCAGGCATCAAAGGAAGCCCGCGCAATCGCCGAAGAAACTGACGCGGCCCGCAAGAAAGCCGCGGCCGTTAAAAGAGAAGCCGAGAGGCTGATGCGTGAGGCGGACGAGCGCCTCAGAGCCGCGACTGACGAGGCTGACGAGGCTGCGAAGGCCCTTGAGCAAGCCGAGCGCGCAGTCCAGGAAGCGTCAGCGGAGCTTCAGTCCCTACTTCAAGGAACAAGGAAGTCGTCGTGAATCGACTCGCGCGCTGCTGGTATGCACCGTTCCATTAAAAAATGAACCTCAAGCCCAGTTGAGCCTGGCGTGGTCCGCCAAACCTGTCCGTTCCGGGAGCAAACGTAGGAATTCCGGCGGTATTGCTGGTGTAGAACAATCTCCGGCGCCGCTGACGAAGTTATTGTCCGGATCGGAAACCGAGCCACCGATCACCGCGCGGCCTGTTTCCGATTGTGCAAGACCGAGATTCAGGGGGAAAAGAAGCAGAACGCCGAGAATAATCGCCCTCATACAGCTACCTTTCGCACCAAAAAGATGGTGGAGAGTAAACACGCAGAGAGTGACAACGTTGTTTCGAGGTTGTTAATTTCCTGTTACGGGAAGGACATCCCAAACGATCAGATTTCCGGCGTCCCCGAATTTGGTGCATGTCTGATCGATTTGAACGGCGATCGAGCGCTGTATCGCCTCAACGGAAACAATGAGGAACAGTTTTGCTGCGTGTTGCTCCAGTATTCCGGCGACACCGCTTAATGGACCCTTTTCCACCACGACGATTCGTCCCTCTGCTTTGAAGGGCGTGGGCTGGCTAGGGACTCCGGCTGTCATAATGCGCCGCAGATTGATTATTTCCTGCTCCGAGATACCACCACCGATCGACTCGCCGACGATTGCTGATAGCACTCCCGGAACCATGAGTAGGGAGGGCAGCGCAGACGACGTGCACTTACAGAACACATAACCGGGAAACAAGGGTAAGTGAATAGAACAGTGGTGCGGTCCAACTACTCGCCGAAGCGGCAGGTAGGCTTCTTCGACCTCGTCCTGTAACCGCAATTCGACAACTCTCTCAAAACGTGCCCGGACGTGAATCGCGTGCCATCGAAAATTTTCTGCGCGTGCCACTTCAATCTCCTTGTCCGATTCAAAATCAACATCGCAGTCGTCAGACGCTAACCCTGCGCTGATGCTGCGCTGATGCGAATCACATTGTCCAGTTGCTCGGCATCCACGCTGGCCAGGGAAATTTCTACCGGCAGATCGATCACCTCACACAATTGGAGGCCATCCTCGTCAGGGTCAGACGAGATGACAAATTGGCGGGGTGCGATATGCACAGCGACGTTAGCGAAACCGATTTTCGGCAGAATCACTCGGACAAATACATCTTTTCCTTC
>WNGJ01005427.1_pt1 | contig 13390 bp, 8 predicted proteins | sample 5400611 | NCBI WGS metagenome assembly WNGJ01 (sample SAMN13153375, study PRJNA577476) | soil metagenome | isolation source: 40 cm soil or saprolite under Garry oak tree replicate 1 | place: USA:California | collected 2016-06-15 | reverse complement strand
ATGTAACACCCGGCCGGTGGTCAACGACGCGCGTGCAGTCGCGGCGCACCGGACAAGCGGCACAGGTCTCTTGGGCAAAGACCACTTCTATCCGTTGCCCTGAGCGACGAAAGCTCTGACTGGTGTGGCCTTGGGGACACGTGGCTTGCTGCGCTTGCCAGTCGAGGGGGAAATGAGCCAGGTCGAAGCCCTTGCCCGCTTTGGACTGCCAACTGGTGTCGGATAAGACTGGACCGACCAACCTGATCCCAGAGGTCTGTTGGCTGCTCACCAGCAACTCGGCATCGACGTAGCCTGTCTCCACAATCTGTTCCTCAGGCAAGAGATGATGCTGAGCGAGGTCCTCTTGAATGACCGCCGTCATTTCCACGTCTTGCACATTGGCGACGGTCGTCTGCACATCGACGATAAGCTGAGGGATGGCTCCCGCCTGAGCCTCTTGCGTTGTCTGCAGTGCACACGTTTCGGTCAGATGCACTTTGAACCCGAACCACGTCGTCTCGCGCTTTTTGCCCGTGCGGGCTTGGGGGTCAGAGGGGCAACGCACAATCCCCTCGCCTTCACTGGCTTGTGGCCCTGCTCGCCACTTGGCCTTGCCGCCCGCCAGTTCGTCAGACGGCTGCCAGACCTGCCGGAGCACCTGCACACTGGCGGCTTCCTTCAGTTCAGCAGGCGCATCCGGCTGCTCGAGAGCTTGCAACAGATGGGCTCCATCTGCTCCCATTTGCTGGGCCGTCCGCTGGCTTTCTGCCTTTGGCAAGCGATAATTCTCCACGCGGTGGCTGTAGCGCTCCAACCAGTCCGAGGGGATCTGCCGCACCAGCCAATCAGGAGCCAGGGTCGCCAGATCATCGAGGGCCGAGCGCCTCGTCTCGCCGACCCATTCCAGATTGGAGAGCGAGCGGACCCGCGCCAATACATGGGTGGAATCGCTGCGCTGCTTGCCCCCGGCTTTGAGCCAGCCCCGGGGCTGGCACACCTCCAGGAGCCGATCGAGCACCAAGCTCTCCGCGCCTTCATCCACCAGACGCGTGCGAAATTCACACAACAGGGAGAAGTCAAAGCCAGGATCCGTCAGTTCTAACCCTAAGCTGTATTTCCAATCCAGGCGCTCGCGTACAGCCTTGGCGGCTTGTCGGTCTGTCAGATTCTCCGTGTATTGCAGCACGGTGACCACCGCCAGCCGCCAAGGCGCATAGGCAGGCGGCCCTTCGACGGGGTAGAGGGCCGCCAACTGCTCATCCTGAGACACTTCTCCCAGCGCGTCACGCCGCCGCATGGCCAAGGTCCCTTTCGGGCACGCAGCGCGTGCGACACGCGCCGTTTCCTCTGGAATGGGTCCCAACGCTTGTGGATACATCGACATGGCTCTTCTCCTTTCGCCTACTCTCTTGGCTGACTTTTTCCTTACATTGTACCATTTCAGTCTTTCTTGCATTCGCCAACAGAGTCCTGAGAGCATCGGGAGCCCAGGCCACCGCACTCACCCAAGCGGCATGACCGGTGTAGGTGCGCAGGCGCGAGCCGGTATGGGCGTCCCACACCTGCACCGTCTTATCATGGGAAGCGGAGGCCAGCCGACGACCATCGGGAGCCCAGGCCACTGCATTCACCCCATGGGAATGGCCGGTGTAGGTGCGCAGGAGCGAGCCAGAGGTGGCCTCCCACACCTGCACCGTGTGGTCAGCGGAAGCGGAAGTCAGCCGACGACCATCGGGAGCCCAAGCCACCGCTCTTACCCAGTCGGAATGACCAGTGTAGGTGTGTAAGAGCAAGCCAGAGGTAGCCTCCCACACCTGCACCGTTTTGTGCCAGGAAGCGGAAGCGAGGCGGCGGCCATCAGGAGCCCAAGCCACCGCATGCACCCAGTCGGAATGACCGCAGTAGGTGCGTAAGAGTGAGCCAGAGGTAGCCTCCCACACCTGCACTGTGTGGTCATCAGAGGCGGAAGCGAGGCGGTGGCCATCAGGAGCCCAAGCTACTGCACTCACCCAAGAGGAATGGCCATGCAGCGTTAGTAGTGTCTTGCCTGTAGCAGCCTCCCAGATACGTACTGTGCCATCCTCGCCTGCTGAAGCGATGCGAGTGCCATCAGGAGACCAGACAGCGTCATAAACCCTACCTCCCAGATGTTCATACTTTAGCAAGATTGTGCCAAGAGGGGGCTTTTTGCTAGCTTGTTCGAGGGCATCGGCGAAGGATGAGATGCTGGGGTAGCGGTCTTTGGGGTCTTTGGCGAGGGCTTTGAGGACGACTCGCTCGATGGCGGGCGAGAGGGTGGGGACGTGGTCATGCAGTGATGGTAGAGGGACGTTCATGTGCTGATAGGGAAGGGCGTGGATGTTGCCGCTGAAGGGGAGTTCACCGCAGAGCCATTGGTAGACGACGATGGCGAGGGCGTATTGATCGCTGGCCGGGCTGACCTGGTTTTGAAATTGTTCGGGGGCCATGTAGAGCCAGGTGCCGACGACCTCTTGCGAGGTACGAGTCTGGACTTCGGAGGCCATGAGGGAGATGCCGAAGTCGGCCACAAGGACGCGCCCGTCTCGGGCAAGCAGGAAGTTGCCAGGCTTGATGTCGCGGTGGACGATGTCCTGATCGTGGGCACACTGCAAGGCGTTGGCGATCTGGCGTACATAGGTGAGGACGGTTTCGAGAGGGAGCGGCGTGCCGATGGGGTGACGGTCGTCGAGTGTGCCGCCGGGCGCGTAGGCCATGGCCAGGTAGGGCACTTTGCGCTCGAGGCTGAAGGTGAGGACGCGCACGATGTTGGGATGATCAAGGTTCATGATGGTGCGAGCTTCGCGGCGCAGGCTCTCGATCTGCTCAGAGGAGAGGTCGCCTTTGAGCAGCTTGATGGCGGCTTGGGTGCCCAGATGCAGGTGCTCGGCCTCGTAGACATCGGCGAAGCCACCGGAGCCAAGCCGACGCACGAGCTGGTAGTCACCGAGACGTACACCAGGGGCGGGTACGAAGGGTGGCTGGCTGGCCTCCTCCAGAGCGTCGGCAAAGTCTTTGATGGTGGGGTAGCGGTCTTCAGGTTTTTTGGCAAGGGCCTTGAATACGACCTGTTCGATGGCGGACGAGAGATCGGGAAGCTGCGCACATAAGGACGGTGGGGACATGTTTTCGTGCTGTAGAGGAATGTTATACATACTGCCGTTGCCGGTGAAGGGGAGCTGACCACAGAGCCATTGGTAGACGACGATAGCGAGTGAATACTGGTCGCTAGCTGATCCGGCTTTGCCGTGAAACTGTTCGGGGGACATGTAGACCCAGGTGCCCACGACCTCTTGCATCGAGAGAGATTTCGAGTTTTGGATGACGAGGGCGATGCCAAAGTCGGAGACCTGCAGTCGGCCATCCTTGGCTAGCAGGAAGTTGGCGGGTTTGATGTCGCGGTGGATGACGTGCTGCTGATGGGCGTAGTGCAGGGCGTCGGCAATCTGGCGGACGTAGGTGAGGATGGTAGGAAGTGGGAGCAGTGTGCCTTTGGAGTGCCGTTTATCGAGCGAGCCGCCAGGGGCATAGGACATAACGAGGTAGGGGATGTTGCGCTCAACACTGAAGGTGTTCAGGCGCACGATGTGGGGATGATCCAGACTGCTGACGATCTGGGCTTCTTTACGGAGCAACTCAAGCTGGCGGGTAGAGAAGCTGTCTTTGAGAATTTTGATGGCGGCCTTGGTGTCAGGCAGATGGAGATGTTCGGCCTCGTAGACATCGGCAAAGCCGCCGGATCCGAGCAGGCGCGTGAGGCGGTAGTCGCCGAAGCGTTGGTTGAGATAGGCTGTCATAAATAGTGATTCCTACAAATCTATTTTAGATTTCATGGTGATGAAGTAGAGTTCTGCTTTGATGCTTCTATTGTAGATTGTTTTGGGTGGTTGTCAAGAAGGGAATCTGATCATGAGGCAGCTTGTGTGGTATGATAGTGGTATTGAGACCATCTTCATGAGGTGCGAGTCATGATCTGTCCGTACTATCCATCTGCTGCCACGCAAGAGGGGATCGTCTGAAGGAGGAGGCACTGATGCCCACAGGGATTTCCTCACGCCGGAGGTATACCTCTGATGAAATCAGCAATGTCTATCAAGAGATCAGCGGCACCACGGACATCGCCACCCTGTTTTGGATTGGCAGCGCCGTCGAATTTGCCTTTCATAAAGATGTCGACTGGCTCTTCTTTGGTCAAGGCCTTCTTCACGATCCTTTGCTGCGGGTCCTCATTTCAGCGGAGTATCACAAAAAAATCGCCTTTGGTTCTGCTGAACAACAAAGGCGTGTCGCCAGACAAATCAGGCGGCTGCATGCGGCCCTCGAACAACAACGTGGGCGTGCCATTCCTCCCGAAGCCTATCGCGATGTCCTGCTCATGATCATCGAGATGGGAGAACGGGCCTATGAGCTCATTCACGGTCCGATGAGCCAGCAGCAGCGACTGGAATACTTTGAGATGTGTCGCACATTGGGCCAGGGCATGGGCATTGAGGAGGTTCCTCAGAACTATGAAGACTACCTGCAACTGCGTAGAGCTTCCCTCAAGCACCACTACCAAGCCTCGGAGTATGCGGACCAACTGTTTCAAGCGTACCAGGCCCACTTTGGGCCCATTCGATACGCGCTGCTGAGACGGCTCATGGCTCTGTTGTGCCCACCTGCCCTTCAACCGTTGCATGCCTTCCACGCGGGCTGGCTGGTTCCCTTCTTGTTGCGCTGCTATGTGCGCCTGAGAAGTAAACTGACCATGAGACTGCTCGAAGTTTTGCTGATTCCCAAACGCTACCGCCGCCGAGCCCATGCGATAAACATCTGGGTCAAGGAGCCGTCCAGGCTGCCTAGATGATTGCTGGCGCTTTACCCCCCAGGGGTCACTGGCAGGAGGATCGTCCCACCCCATGACGCCCGCAAGGGGCGTCACTACTATATACGATGGCTTCGTAGGCCGATGCATGCGTATATAGTAGTGACGCCCCTTGCGGGCGTCATGGGGTGGGGTGGCCGTCATGGGGAGGAGGGGCCGTCGTCATGCAAGTAGGCACTTAACCCTCCTCGCTTCCCAGGCGCACATTTGTTATCCAGACGTGTCCTTTTCCTGTCAAACTGATGCCGAACAAGACAAAGACACCGTCCGCAGGAACCTCGATCTGTATTTCATAACGCGTCCAGTCGTGGGTACCTTGGAACGTCACCTGTTCGCGCTCTGCGCTTGTCTTCATTCTGCCTGGATCAACAACGCGTAGATATAATCCAGCTTGCTGCTCGACGTCCAGCGTTTTGATGTCTGCTGAGAGGTGCGCTCGTTTGCCTCGGTAGTCATCGGCCAGGATGGCTTGACGGAGGTCAGCAAAACCTACTGGTTGGGGTACCTGCACTTTCAAGTAGCCACTCATTACACCTGGTTGAGGCCCTATTGCCTCTGTTCCACTAGCGTAGTCTTGCCAATGGGTTCCACTTTGATCGAACAAGAATGTGCCGCGTAATTCCCAGCGCTGGAGTCCCTCCGTGAACTGGAGATTTTGTGGTTCTTTGATCCGTTGAAGCCCTGGAGAGGCAGGAAAAGGTGCTTTTGTAGTTAGTGTCTCTACGACCTGATCAAGTTGCTGGTCTACTGTCATCCCCTTGGCCGAGGAGAGATTGACACGCAGATGTTTCATGACTTCGTCGGCAACCACAATGGGGCAACCTTCATATACAGCAAGAGCAAGCCCATCCCCAAGTCGCGCCTTAACTTCCTGGCTTCCATTGAGGCTCTGGAGGAGAACACGGCCGTAGAGAAGCTGCCCCTGCAGTTCTTCGATGTGGACAGCTTGTACGGTTCCACCTGTTGCTCTCAACAGGCTCGCTATGAACTCAATAGACGTCGGTTCGTTGGGTGTTCCTTGTTGAGCTACCTGCTTAAGCAGGACTGCGAGGGGATATCCTTCCATGGGATTGAGCCAGAGTGGGAGGACACTTTGGCCCGATACATCCAGCAGGATTACTAGTGCCCGCTGCTCTTGCGGGACCACCTTCACAAGTTTCATGTTTGCCATCATTGTTCTCTTTCGCTTGTTTGAAATGGTGTGTGAGAGTTCTGGATAGGTCATTGTCAGTTGCTTCTTGAGCTGGTTTCTTCCCTCGTGCAGTCGGCTCTTCACGGCGGTCCGTGACAGGTGAAGCTGCGTTGCAATCTCCTCTAGACTCAACCCCTCATAATAGAAGAAAAACATCACAGTACGGTTTTTGGCTGAAAGGCTTTGCACCGCTTGCTGTACTGCGCAACGCAGTTCGTATTCTTCCACCACATCATAGGGATCGGTCATATAAGAGATGGGCTGATATTCGTCCCAAAGGTCGAGTGAAAGAAGGTGGATGGAGTGCCTGCGCCGCCAGTTTCGGCATATGTTCAACACAATGCCATAGAACCAGCTTTTGAAGCGAGTCACATCACACAATTGCTCGAGCGAGAGATACGCTTGCAATATCGCCTCTTGCACCAGGTCTTGTGCCGTCTCTGGCTGTGAAACTTGATGGAGAGCAATGGCGAATGCCATGGTCTGATACCGTTCGAGCAACAAACGAAATGCTTCGGTATCGTCTGCGCGAGCCAATACTACAAGGTCTGCATCGGTCAGTTCGTTCATACACTATCTTCTCTCTTCATGACTCATTGTACTCATCTAGTGGCAAGAACAGAGAAAAAGGTTGGATTTTCTGGTGAAGTACTCCATGCCTAAAGGGACCGGGGGATATCGGCCTAGAAGCAATGCTTCAATCTTAGGAGGTATTAACTTTGCATGACGACCGCACATTTGCATACCGCCAGTTTACATGACGACCGCAAGGGTCAATCCATTTCAAAGACGAGACCATCTCGCTTTGTCATCCTGAGCGCGAGCTTTGGATCTCTCTGGCCGCAGAGAGATCCAAAGCTCGCGCTCAGAGCCTGCGCCTCTCGAGAAGCGAAGGGATGACACGGCTGCATCGGCTTCGTTTGACTCGCAAAACGTCTTCTTGAAATGGATTGACCGCAAGGGTCGTCACTACTATATACGATGGCTTCGTAGGCCGATCTCTTCGTATATAGTAGTGATGACTGCTGCCAAGAGGAGCCTTCGTGTACTCATATCAGGCTGAGGCTATTCTCGAAGCGTTAAAAACGTGCCATCAAGCCGAGCCACATGAGTATTGCACCAACGACCAGGAGGAAGAAGGCCAGTTGAATGATGGTCCCGTCAGTGTCGCGGGGCAGGAAGAGGAAGAGAATCCCACAGAGCAGGATGCTCAGACCAATGCTCAAGAATCTACCAAGTCGATACTCGAAGGACGCGTGAGATACGAGCTTTTGGCAGATCTCGCAGGAAGAACTACGCTTGTGCTGCCAGCACAAGCACTGCTCACAAGCCGGACACATGGTGCAAGGCATGGAACAGCCTGGTGCCTCGCAGCAGATTTCGGTCATAATCTCACTCCTTGAGAAGGTCCGCTGCTCCTCAGACCGATGATGTCGTTCTTTTCTTGCTCAAAGTATAGCACATTTATTTTAGAAATGCTTCAATCTTGCTGCCTCTACCCTCTTCCTCTCCCATGCAAAAATCCTACTCAACCGTTGCCTCTCATATACATAATCTGCTATACTTGAGACCATAGAAACGCAATGTTATGCTCTCATTTTTTCGGAGAAGAGAAAAGAGGTGCGTCCCATGACTACCATTACCATACCCTCTGTGATTGTTCCAGAGCAGTTTAATGTCGCTACCGCCTTTTTGGATCGCCATATCATCGAAGGGCGGGGAGCGAAACCAGCTATTTACTACGAAGGTGCCACCTATACCTATGCCCAGATCGCGGAACTAGCCAACCGTGTAGGCAATGGACTGCTGGAGTTAGGGCTTGATATGGAGCAGCGTGTGGGCCTATTACTGCTCGACTCGCCACAATTTGCGGCAGCGTTCTTTGGGGCCATCAAAATAGGAGCCGTCCCCGTACCCATGAATACCATGCTGCGGCCCGAAGACTACGTGTATATGCTCAACGATAGCCGGGCGCACATCCTCCTCATTCATGCCGTCTTGTGGCAACCACTTCAATCCATCGTGCCACAATTGAAGTACCTACGCCACGTGGTGGTCGTAGAAAATGTAGGGGTACCCCTTGTTGGTACCCAGGCTCCCTCCGTACCCCTTGTGGCTACCCAGACTCCCGTAGGCCCATCCCTTGCTGGTACCAAAACTCCCACCGTCCATGATTTTGATCAGTGGGTGGACAAAGCTTCGAGCAGTTTGGAGGCGGCAGAAACGAGCAAGGACGATAGTGCCTTCTGGCTGTATAGCTCCGGCAGCACTGGTTTCCCCAAGGGGTGTGTGCATTTGCAGCACGATATGATCTACTGCACTGAATATTATGCTAAACCTATTCTGGGTATCTATGAAGATGACATTACCTTTTCGTCGGCCAAACTCTTCTTTGCCTATGGACTGGGCAATAACTTGTACTTCCCCTTTGGAGTAGGGGCTAGTGCGGTTCACTATCCAGGCCGGACAGTGGCAGAGGATATGTTCAAAGTGGTGGAGCAGTACCGCCCAACCATTTTCTATGGCGTACCGACGCTCTATGCGAGTATGCTGGCCCTGCCTGATGCAAGCAAGCGTTTTGATTTCTCCTCAGTCCGTCTCTGTGTCTCTGCGGGCGAGGCTCTCCCCGCCGATATCCTGCAGCGTTTTCAGCAAACGTTTGGTGTTGAGATCCTCGATGGTATTGGCAGCACTGAGATACTGCACATTTTCATTAGTAATTATGTGGGTGAGATTCAGCCAGGCAGCAGCGGTAAGGTGGTGCCAGGCTACGAAGCGTTGATTGCCGATGAAAGTGGACACGCCGTGCCCCAGGGCGATATTGGCAACCTGCTCATTCGCGGAGATAGCACAGCCGCCTACTATTGGAATAAGCACGAGAAGACCAAAGATGTGATCAATGGTCACTGGATTCATACAGGCGACAAGTACTACCAGGATGCGGATGGCTACTTCTGGTATTGTGGACGTGCAGATGATATGCTGAAGGTCAGTGGTCAATGGGTCTCGCCGGTCGAGGTGGAAAACGCGCTAATCGCCCATCCGGCAGTCTTAGAGTCGGCAGTGGTCGGGGATTTTGACGCTGAACAACTGCTCAAGCCCAAAGCCTATGTAGTGCTGCGGCCCGGCTATACGCCCTCTGATACGTTGGCAAACGAACTCAGAGCTTTTGTCAAGGGACGGCTCTTACCCTATAAATATCCACGCTGGATCGCATTCACAACGGAGCTACCCAAAACGGCCACAGGCAAGATTCAACGCTTTAAACTGAGAGGTACCGGTCGAACCGAACCGCTTGATACCAGTGCGGTACCATCAAACCCGTAAGGATAGTATTTTTCATGCAACAAGCCTATCGTGTATTACGGGTCGTCGCCGCAGCGCAGACGATCCGTATGGTGTTGATGCTCAGACCCAATGAGATCATACTGAGCGAGTTATATACCGCCTGCACCACCCTCAACAGTGAAAGTAGTCGCGGGATCAAAGCGGTGGTACTGGATTTTCAGCCAGGCACTGATCCTGTCAGCCAGAAAGAAGCGACCGTTGCTGAGGCCGTTCTCCAGCAAGCCAGCACAGCAGTGCAAACGATAGCGGCACCAGTGCTGGCGGTCGTGCGTGGCAATCTCTCAGAGGCTGCCAGCACACTTATGCAGGTTGCCGACTTGACCCTGGTTGCCCACAACGCCATCTTGCCGATCCAAACCATGGCACCCACCTCTGGACACGATGGGCAGAATCGACAGAGAGATCACCACCAGCCAGCCCACGAAACACTCACCGGCGAGCAGGCTTTACGCTTGGGATTGATTAACTGGTCTGTACCTGCCCATCAGATCGATAGCGAGATGGAACGCATCCTGGATATGCTACGTGAGCAAAGTGCCATCGCGCTGCGCCTCGTTAAGGCCAGCGTCCACCAGGGAGCTTCTCAGCAACTCATATCAGGAAAAGAGCAAGCCGCAACCCGGCTGGCAGCACTTGACCGGGTCAACGAATTTTATCTCAACACAGTGATGCAAACAGCTGATGCCAGCGAGGGCCTGCACGCCTTTCTGGAGAAACGCAAACCCCAGTGGCAGAACAAGTAAAAGTAAGAAGTATGGTTCATAGATTGGCGAGGGTTCGACTTCCACAGAGGTCAAACCCTCGCCAATCTATGAACCATACGCTAAAACAATAATTAAGGAGCAACTATGCGCATACACCAACCGTGGACAACCATTTCATCTCAGCAAGTATTGGATACACCTTATCTCAAAATCCGTCGGGAACAGGTGGCTGTACCCCATGGCCCGATTATTGATGACTACTATATCATAGAGAACTTTGGGTGGGTGGGCATTGTTCCTTTTACCGAAGATGGGCGTTTTCTCCTCAACCGTCAATATAAACATGGGATTGGCCTGGTGGTCTTAGAGTTTCCCGCCGGTGCAATTGACCCTCACGAACACGAGCAGCCTATACTGACTGCCCAGCGTGAATTAATGGAGGAGACCGGCTATAGTGTGGCTCCTGAAGATATTGAGCCTCTCGCCCACATGTACGCCAATCCCACAGGCGCACGCACGCGCATCTGGTGGTATCTGGCTCGCAACGTACGCAAAACAGGCGAGCAGAAGATCGATCCGGTCGAGGTCATTGAGAACTTGCTCGTCACGCCCAAGGAATTGTTACAGATGATTCACGAGGGCAGTTTCGCGGTGCAGGGACAAGTATCCGCTGCATATATGGCTATGGAGCGGCTAGGCTTCCTGCGAGCGACACTTTGAAGACCTTTTATGAAATAGCGCGAGCAATCAAAAAGGCTGCTGCTTTGCTACTTGCGACCATCTTACAAAAATTTTATACTTTCCTCACATCTTCTTTTCTTACACGCTGTATGATGTACAATAAAGTAGATATACAGAAAAGCTTACCGCCATGAAAATTCTTATCATCGAAGACGATACCAATATTGCTCAACTGATCCGGCTCTATCTAGAGCAGGCCAATTTCACCGTACTCACCGCCAGCGATGGCGTGGCGGGACTGGAACTGCACGCCCGTGAGCATCCCGATCTCGTTATTCTCGATCTCATGCTTCCGGCACTAGACGGGATGGAGGTGTGCCGACGTATTCGCGCCTGGGCCTCGACACCCATCCTCATGCTAACAGCCCGCCAGGGCGAAGAAGATCGCATTGCAGGTCTGGAATTAGGGGCCGATGACTACCTGGTCAAACCCTTTAGCCCTCGCGAAGTCGTCAGCCGCGTCAAAGCCATCCTGCGTCGTACCCACCCCGCCAACGAAACCGTAGGGGCCGCACGCAGTGCCTCTCCATTTGTTGCACCCACTAACACACCTACTACAACCACAGCTAATACACCTGCGACCACGACCACTTCATCTAGCCATGACATATTGCGTTTCGGCAACCTCATCATTAACCTTCCTGCCCGCCGCGTAGAAATTAATGGGCAACGCATCACCTTAACGGCCAAGGAATTTGATCTGCTTGTCACACTCTCCTCAGCCCCTGAACGCGTCTTCACACGCGAGGCACTACTCAACCAGGTCTGGGGCTACACCTATCTAGGTGATGGGCGCACGGTTGACGTCCACATCGGAACGTTGCGCAAAAAAATGGAAGTGGTCGCCGGTGTACCTCACTACATTCAGACGGTTTGGGGCGTAGGGTATAAGTTCACGCTTGAGGATGCGCAATGAGCGAGCGTTTCTCCTTCCCTGGCTTCAGTTTGCGGACTAAGTTGGTGTTGAGCTACCTGCTGGTGGCTCTAAGTGCGATCCTGATTCTGACGATTGTGGTCTCATTGGCGGTGCAAAACTATTTTGCTAGCTGGCAAAAGGATCAGTTACAAGTCCGAGCTGAGAACTTGGCGCAACAAATTGGTGTGGCTTACCGTGCTCAAGGAGGCTGGGATAACGTTTACTTACATATAGAGACAGATGGGCCGGTACTACTGGTGATTACCGATGCGAGCGGCCATCAACTTAATTATCTCGAACCACGTGGCCTGCCCTTGAACGATGACAATGAGCCGGTACTGACACAGGCTTTAGCGCAGGCGCTACACGGGCAAGAAGTGCAAGGACATATAGATGCTTCTAGCAATGATAACTTCTTCTCAGGACTCTATATCAGCGTCCCACTACGCTATAATGGACAGGCAAATGGCCAGCTTATCGGGGCGTTGCTGCTGGCGGTGCCAGAACAGTATCCCAATGGTTTTTCACCCTATGCCTTTCTGACGAACGTGAATCAAGCTATTTTGCTTGCCGGTCTGCTCGTAGCGTTGGCTGTAGTCATCTGTAGCTTTGTGATGGTTCGCCGCTTAACACGCCCACTAACGGCACTGACACAGGCCGCCGAGCAGATGAAAAGTGGTAACTATACCCAACGGGTTACTCCGCCTAAAGGCAAGGATGAACTGGAGAGATTAGCCGTCACCTTTAATGCCATGGCTGATACTATCGAGGCCGATGTCAACGAATTGCGTCACCAGGAACAATGGCGTCGCGACCTGCTGGCAAACATCGCCCATGACCTCGCTACCCCTTTAACCGCCATCCAAGGCTTTAGTGAGGCCCTGGCTGACAATGTGATTACCGATCCAGAAGCACGGCAGGAGACAGCCCAACTGATCGGGCGAGAGGTACAACGCCTGCGTCGCTTAGTTGGAGAAATGCAGCACATGACCTCATTAGAGTCGGGACGCATCCAACCTGAACTAGCTCCGCTGGACATGCATGCGTTGGTGGATGAAACACTGGCCGTAATTAAGCCGGAGTGCGAGCAAGCAGGTATTTGCCTGTATAACGAGATTGCACCCACCACACCATCGGTACTGGCCGATAGCGACCGTATCACACAAGTGCTGCTTAATCTGCTCGATAACGCCCGGCGCCATACGCCCGCTGGTGGCAAGATTACAGTGGAAGCGCAACTGAAAGGCCAGATGCTACTCGTATCGGTCAGGGATACAGGCACAGGGATCAGTGCCAGCGACCTGCCCTACATTTTTGAACGTTTCTACAAAGTAGACCGTGCGCGTAGCGCCTCTGGAGATAGAGGGAGCGGACTCGGTCTCTCCATTGTCAAAGCCATCATCACTGCTCACGGCGGCACCATCTCTGCCATCAGCGAACCCGGCAAGGGCACATGTATCCAATTTAGCCTACCATTAGTCCCTTCCAATTCTCCCACAGAGGAGCCGTCCTCACGGTCCGTAGAGGTGTCGAGGTAGTACATTGTGAAGCACCCCATGGCTCTGCGCCAGGGGCTTCTACAGTCCTCCCACGTGGGGATCGCTGTGGGACACTTCCTGCCCCAT
>WNGJ01003483.1_pt2 | contig 13390 bp, 13 predicted proteins | sample 5400611 | NCBI WGS metagenome assembly WNGJ01 (sample SAMN13153375, study PRJNA577476) | soil metagenome | isolation source: 40 cm soil or saprolite under Garry oak tree replicate 1 | place: USA:California | collected 2016-06-15 | reverse complement strand
CGGTCCCCAGCCACCCATTAGCGACTACGCGATGGTCGGCGACACCCGCACGGCTGCCCTCGTCTCTCGAGACGGCTCCATCGACTGGCTGTGTTGGCCGCGATACGACGCTGATCCACTCTTCGGGCGCCTTCTCGACCCGCCCAATGGCGGCCACTTCAAGCTTTGGGCGAAGGGTGGCCACGCCGCGGTTCGCGCCTACCACGACCGCTCGCCGGTCCTCGAGACTTCGATCAACGCCCCAGGTGGAAAGGCTCGGCTTGTAGACGCCATGCCTTTCCGGCGCCAGCGGGGCCCGATCGTGGTTCGGCGGCTGGAGTGCCTGGCGGGTCGTATCGAACCTGTCCTCGAGTACGCGCCGGCACGGCGCAACCTGGTCAAGCTCGTGGGTTGGGAAGACAAGCCCCTTCGGGCCGGTGAGTCGATTACGGCCATCCTCATCGACCGTGGCGACGAGTACGCGATCGACCGCGCGGTGAACTTGGTCCAGCGCTCCGAGCGCTGGTGGAATCAGTGGTGCGCAAGGATCAGCCCGGGGGTCACGCAGGCCGACCTGCTCATCCGTTCGCTGATCACGCTGCGTCTGCTCACCTACACCCCTTCCGGCGCGCCAGTGGCCGCCCCCACTACCTCGCTGCCCGAGGAGATCGGTGGCGTGCGCAATTGGGATTACCGCTATGCCTGGCCGCGAGATGCCAGCGTCGGTGTAGCGGCGATGATTTCAACCGGCCACGCGGACGAAGCGGAGAGGTTCCTGGGCTGGCTCGTCCACCATGCATCAGGTCGGCGAGGGCTTCGCGCGATGTACCGGATTGATGGCGGCAAGGTTCCGCGCGAGCGCGAGCTGGCGGAGCTGGCCGGGTATCAAGGGAGCCGGCCAGTCCGCTTCGGCAACCTGGCCGCCGATCAGATTCAGCTGGACGTGGCCGGCTGGGTTATCGACGCGCTCTGGACCTTCGTGCGCACCGGCCAGAAGTTGCACCCGAAGTCGTGGGCGATGGTTGCTCGTTACGCCGACCAGACCGTGAGGCATTGGCGCGACCCGGACTCCGGCCTTTGGGAGGTTCGTGACCGGCCCAGACATTATTTGCACTCAAAGGTTTGGGCCTGGATTGCGCTGGACCGCGCGGTGAGAATGGCCGAGATGCTCGACCTGGCGCCACGCAAGCGCTCATCGTGGACGGTCGAGCGCGACCTGCTCCACACCGAGATCCTCCATCGTGGATTCAAGGCCAGACTTGGTTACACGCGCTCATACGGTTCGAGCGATCTTGACAGCGCGATGCTGCTGCTTCCTCTGACCGGTTGTGAGCCGGATCGGAGCCGGCTCGAGGTGACCGTGAAGGCGATACGCAAGCAACTCTCGGCTGGGGGCCCTCTCATCTATCGCTATCCACCGGGCGACGACGGTCTTCCCGGGGGCGAGGGCGCATTCGTGCCGTGCACCTTCTGGCTTCTGGAGGCTCTAATCCGCCTGGGAAGGCCCGACGAGGGTAGGGAGCTGTTCGAGCAGCTGTTGGGGCTTACCAACGAGCTGCATCTGCTGCCGGAGGAGATTGACCCCGTGTCCGGCGCATACCTGGGCAACTACCCCCTGGCTCTTAGCCACGCGGGCATGGTCCACGCCATCCTGGAGATCCAGATCGCTGCGGGCGAGCGCGAACCGCACTGACGCGGACCGGGACCTGGTGGCCACCGGCAAGACGCTGCGCGGCACCTATCAGCACGTCATCAGGGTTTCATCAGCGATTGGACGCGGGCGCCGCCGCGGCGAGCCGCTCCAGACCTAGCAGCAGAGCCCGCCTGTCCTCGGCCGAGATCTTCTTCAGCGCGGCCGCCAGCGGTGCCAGGTCGAGGACGCTGTCTCGCGTCACGCGGGCGACCCCCGCCTCGGAGAGGACAATCGAAAGTCGGCGCTCGTCCGTCGGGTCGCGACGGCGGGTGAGAAAGCCCCGCCGCTCAAGGCTCTTCACCTGCTCAGACGCTGAGCTCTTGGGGATGCCTAGGTGGCGTGCGACGACGCCGAGCGGAATGCCTTTCTCGCTTCCGATGTGGTGGAGCAGCTGGCGCTCGTGCTGGGTCAGGTCTTCGGCGTCGGCCTTAAAGAAGGCCGTCCAAAGACGACCGTACAGCTTGTCGAACTGTTCGGCATACGATTGGTTCGCCAACCCGTACAATATACAGATCGAGTCGGAAGGGTTTGGTGGAGGGAGGCGCAGTGATCGAGATCTCAAGGGAACGGAAAATCCCCGTGCCGGCTGCCCGCGTCTGGGGGGTCGTGGCCGAAGCCGAACGACTACCTGACTGGTATGCCAGAGCGGCCCGCGTCGAGGTTCTCGAGGGCGCCGGGCTCGGTCGGCGACAGCGGCTCAGCAGCCAGTGGCAAGGTCAGGACTCAGAGGTCGACCAGGTGATCACCGCCTTCGAACCGGAGCGTCGTCTCGAGTGGCGGCACGAGGCAGAACGCATGGGCGGGCAGCCTGCCCCTCGGTTCGCGAGTGAAACCGTCGTGAGGATCGAGCTCGAGGCGCAGGGGCCCAATGCCACCCTAGTGGTCCTGGAGTCGCGCCAGCAGCCCGTCGATCCCGACAAGGAGGCGGCTCTGCGTGGCAACTCCGAGTACCTGGGCAAGATGCTGGAGACGTCGCTCGAGCGGCTGGAGAAGCTCGTGACGACCGAGCCGGAGTCTTGATCCGAAGGAGACGCAGATGATCAATGGGGCTCACGCAATCATCTACAGCCATGATGCCGAGGCCGATCGCAAGTTTCTGACGGACGTGCTCGGGCTCCGGTCCGTGGACGCGGGCGGCGGCTGGCTGATCTTTGGCCTGAGTGACCGTCGAGGACCGGCTCTACGACGAACCCTGGGGGCTCCTGGCGTTCATCCGGTTGCCAGGCGGGGGCAAGCTCGGGATCTACCAGCCACGGCATCCGCGCGCGCCGAGCTGGTCGGCTTCCAAACCCTGAATACCCATCCTGGGCCCGATCAGGCCGAGCAAATAGCAGGTCGGACCGATTGGGCGCTCTGGGCGAACAACATCGTCTCCCTTCTCCCGGCGAGTGGATCCGACAGGGTTTCTAGATCACCTGTCAAAGGTCCGTGTCCAATTGCTACAGCCGACCAAGCTTGGAAATCTGCACCGGGTGCGTCACGGTCTTGACCCGCGCGACCTCGCGATTGGGGTTGGAAGGGAGGCAGGAATACACCCGCACGATTAGTTTCGAGCTCTGACGTAGTCTCAGCTGGCGGAGGAATCGTGATGACTGGAGTGGAGACTCTGATCGGCGGCCTGGTCGTTGGAGAATCGCCGCGGTGGCATGACGGGCGGCTCTGGTTCTGCAACTGGGGTGCTCAGGAGATCCGGACTGTTGATGTTGACGGCAACAGCGAGGTCATGGCCAAGGGACCGAAACCGGTTGGCTACTGCATCGACTTCCTACCAGATGGCCGGCTGCTCGTAACCGGCGAGGATCGACTCCTGCGTCGCGAACCCGACGGATCGTTTGTCACTCACGCCGACCTCGGGGCGCTCGGCAAGGGCTGGAACGAAGTCACGGTCGACGGCCGAAGCAACATCTACGTCAACAACGTCGGTTTCAGTTTCGGTCAGGAAGACTTCCGGCCAGGAACGATCGCACTGGTGACGCCCGATGGAGCCGCGCGCCAGGTCGCCGACAACATCATGTTTCCGAACGGCATGGTCGTCACGCCGGACAATTCGACGCTAATCGTGGCCGAGTCCTGGGTTCACCGACTCACGGCGTTTGACATCGCAGACGACGGTAGCCTGTCGAATCGACGCGTTTGGGCAGAGGTGGACGGCGACGGTATCTGCCTCGATGCAGAGGGCGCGATCTGGTGCTCAGGAGTTTCGGGCGGTCAACCCGAGTGCCTGCGCGTGCGCGAGGGCGGCGAGGTGCTGGAAAGAATCATTCACGACGCTGCCTGCTTCGCGTGCATGCTCGGCGGCGCAGACGGCAAGACGCTGTTCCTGATGAATGCCGAGTGGCGCGGTGTCGAAAGGATGGGCGAGTTGTTTCAGTCGAAGACTGGCAAAATCGAAACGGTTCGCGTAGCCGCTCCTCATGCCGGCCGGCCCTGAATTCCGCTGTCCGCGCTGCCGGAAAGGATTAGTCGTGGTCGTCCGACGGATTGAAGGTCGCCGCCGCGCACAGTCCTGATCCGATAGGTCAGCCGGTTGCCGGAAGGTATTTGCTCTCACATATATAATTGTCGTTGTGACAAGTATCTCGGTGCAGCCGGCGGTTTCGGCAGAGACCAGGACGACCCTGCTGGCCTACCTGGACGCCCTCGCGCTGGCGGAGCCGGTCCAGGCAAAGCTCTGGCAGCTGGCCGAGATCACCCTCACGCAGGTCCAGGTGCTGCGCGCCTTGCGCGATGGTCCGCAGACGCTCGTCAAGCTCGGGCAGGCAAACGGCCTGTCGCCAACGTCGGTCACCCGCGTCGTGGACCGCCTGGAACGGCGGGGCCTTGTGACCCGGCGGCGGGAGTCCGAGGACAGGCGCCTGGTCCAGGTCTACATCCAGCCCGCGGGCGAAAGGCTGATGGGCGAGATCAGGGTCATGCGCGGTACCGACATCCACCATGCGGTGGAGGCGATGACGAGCGAAGAGCGCCGCCAGCTCACGTTGTCGCTGCGCCGCCTGGTCGAGCTTGCGCGCGCGGCTTCAACCCGCGACGGAGGTAGGGAATGAAGCCCGCCTACAAGTGGATCGCGCTGTCCAACACGACCATCGGCATGCTGCTGGCGACCGTCAACGCGACCAGCATCCTCATCGCGATGCCGGTGATCTTCCGCGGCATCGACATCAACCCGCTCGATCCGGCCAACTTCAGCTACCTGCTGTGGTTGCTGATGGGGTACATGGTCGTCTCCGCCGTGCTGGTGGTGACGGCCGGACGGCTGGGCGACATGTTCGGCCGGACGCGCGTCTATAACCTCGGCTTCGCCATCTTCACCCTCGCCGCGGTCGGTCTGACATTCGTGTGGAGCCGTGGCTCGGCGGGCGCGATCGAGCTGATCGCGTTTCGCATGCTGCAGGCGATCGGGGGCGCCATGCTCATGGCGAGCGGGGCCGCGATCATCACCGACGCATTCCCCGCCAATCAGCGCGGCTTTGCCCTCGGGATCAACATGATCGCGGCGATGGCCGGCTCCTTCGTTGGCATCGTCATCCGGGGAGTCCTGGCAGCGATCAATTGGCGCTGGGTCTTCGCCGTCAACGTGCCGATCGGCGCCCTCGGCACGGTGTGGGGTTTCTGGCAGTTGCGCGAGGTCGGCCTTCGCCACCGCGGACGCATCGACTGGATCGGCAATCTCACGTTCGCCGCCGGCCTGGCGATGGTTCTCATCGGTGTGACCACGGGTCTGCAGCCCTACGGCGGTTCGTCGATGGGCTGGAGCAACCCTGAAGTTCTGCTGCTTGTGCTCGGCGGCCTCGCCGTGCTGGCGCTGTTCGCCTACTGGGAGACGCGGACCCCGGAGCCGATGTTCCACCTCGAGCTCTTCTCGATACGCGCCTTCACGCTGGGCAACCTCGCGGGCATGCTCGGCGCGGTCGCGCGCGGGGCGGCCTCCAGTTCATGCTGATCATCTGGCTGCAGGGCATCTGGCTGCCGCTGCACGGTTACGACTACACGCAGACTCCGCTGTGGGCAGGCATTTACATGCTCCCGATGACCATCGGCTTCCTTGTCGCGGGGCCCCTCTCGGGAATGCTTTCCGACCGCTACGGAGCGCGGCCGTTTGCCACGAGCGGAATGCTGCTGAGCGCCGCCACCTTCGGCGCGCTGATGCTCCTGCCCGCCGACTTCTCCTATCCCGTGTTCGGCCTCCTCATCTTCCTGAATGGCGTCGCGATGGGGCTGTTCGCCTCGCCCAACACCGCCGCGATCATGAACAGCGTGCCGGCTCGCCATCGCGGGGTCGCCTCAGGCATTCGCGTCACCTTCCAGAACGTCGGCATGCCGCTCTCGATCAGCCTGTTCTTCACGCTCATGATCGTCGGCCTCAATGCCACGGTTCCCGACGCCCTGTTCAGCGGGCTTACGGCGAACGGAGTGCCGGCCGCGTTAGCCCACTAGCTGGCGGCACTGCCGCCGATCAGCTATCTGTTCGCGTCGTTCCTCGGCTACAACCCGCTGGCCACGCTGCTGGGCCCAGTGCTCGGCCAGCTGCCGCCTGCGGACGTGGCGAACCTCACGGGACGGACATTCTTTCCGTCCCTCATCTCGGGTCCGTTCCAGCACGGGCTGGTGCTCGTGCTCGGCTTCTCGATCGCAGCCAGCCTGGTAGCGGCGGTCGCGTCGGCGCTGCGCGGCGGCCGGTATATCCACGAAGAAGCGCACGAAGAAGTGGCGGTGGTGGCGTGATGGAAGAGAGGGAGATTGGCGTACGTACGAGCGACGGCACGATGACCGCGTTCATCGCGCATCCTGACGGTGGTGGTCCGTTCCCCGTGGCCATGCTGTTCATGGACGGGGTCGGCTACCGCGAGCAGATAAAGGAAAACGCGCGCCGATTTGCCAGCGGCGGCTACTACGTGGTCGCGCCGGACCTCTTCTACCGAGCGGGCGACCGGATCGCGTTCGACTTTTCCAGCATCGCCTCGGCCGGCGCCGACAGCGAGGAGCGCCGGCGGATGATGACGGTGATCAGCACGGTCAACCCGGACGCCGCGGTGTCGGACACGAGAGCAGTCGTGGTGGAGATCGCATCGGATCCGGACGCCGCCCGTGGCCCGAGAGTTTGCGTCGGCTACTGCATGGGAGCACGGATCGCGTTGCGCGTCGCGTCGGCGATGCCAGAGGAGTTCGCGGCCGTGGCGGGCATCCATCCTGGCGCGCTCGTCACCGACAAGGCCGATTCGCCTCACCACGATCTCGCGAGCGTGAAAGGGGAGGTTTACTTCGCGTTCGCCGAGATCGATCGATCAGCCACCGGTGAGCTCGTCGACCGGTTCCGCGAGGAGGTCCAGGCGCGTGGTGTCGACGGCGTCGTGGAACGCGTCCCGGGTGTGGCACACGGTTTCGCGATGGCCGACCTGCCCGTTTACGATCATGACGCCGCGGAGCGCCACTTCGAGCGGACCTTCGAACTCTGGCGGCGAAATCTGAACCCAACGTAGCGCTGCCTGTCTTGGTAGAGCATCTCCCGGAGGAGGCGATGCTTCATCGAGAAAGTTAGCCGTCCGTCGCTTCAAGTTGACGAGCCAGGTCGATGAAGTCGCTCGCCTGTAGGTCGGACTCCGCATCGGGCAGGCGATCGGCGCGGCCTGAGGGACCCTTCTCCAGGGCTCGCTCGACAAACGCGCTTCGCAGGCCGGCCGCCCGAGCAGCCCTGAGATCTTGCTTGTGGGCTGCCACCATCATCACTTGGCCTGGCGTAAGACCAAGCGCAGCCGCCGCGCCCAAATAGACCTCTGGGTCGGGCTTGTAGTGCTTGAAGTCCTCCGCCGAGAGTAGGCGCTGAAAGGGCAAGCCGGTGAAGCGCATCAGCGCCTCCTGCTGGCTCCGGTTGCCGTTCGACAGCGTCGCCACGATGAACCGATCCGCCAACGTGGCCAGACCGGCCGACGCGTCGGGCCACGCGGGCAGGCGCTCCCATGCGCGCGTGAATTCGTCGCGGGCGGCCGAATCGAATCCATCGATCCCCATGTCGGCGAGAACCTGGTCCAGCGACATGCGATGCAGTCGGTCGAAGTTGGTCCAGGGCAGCTCTCCGGAGCGAACGCGATTCATGTACGGCACATACAGGGCGCGCCACGCATCCGCCACCTGCTCCCAGTCGGCCTCGATGCCGTGAAGAGCACCGAGTCGCCGGCCCTCGAGAGCTACGCCGGAGCGCCAGTCGACGACCGTTCCGAAGACGTCAAACGTCAGCGCACGAACGTTGCGGAAGTTACGCATTCGCCCTCAAGCAGCACCGAACTCTAAGTCTTTCATGGTCTCTCTATCAGATGAAGTTGGCGGACCTGGGCCACCTGTCTCGGACCGGATGGAAGCCACGCGCACTCGCTATGAGCCGGTCAAGACGCTGGCTGAGCTGTACGCGAAAACACGCAATCCACTCGACTTGATCTTCACTCGCGAGGATGGCGGGCGCATGGACGGAACAGTGGTTACTCATCAGTTCCACCGGCTCCTGGACCAGGCCCACGTGGATCAGCGTCGATTCCATGATCTGGGGCACTCGTGCGCGACGTTGTTACAAGCGCAGGGGGTAACAGCGCGAGTCGTAATGGAGATACTCGGCCACTCGTAGATCGCGCTGACCACGAATGTCTACGCGCACGTCATTCCCGAGCTTCGCCGAAACGCCGCCGAGCGGAGGAAAGCATCGATCCAAGAGCCCTAGCCTCTGAGGCTGCTGTCAGTTGCTGTCAGCCCTTGCAGGTGAGCGGACGGCTATGCACCTTTTGAATTCGAAGTTTGGCTCGGGGACAAGGACTTGAACCAGGAACAGTCCGATGAGTCAGCCCCTTGCGCAACTCTCGTCGCTCCCCCTGACGAACGCTCACCAAGCGTCAGCCTGCCCTGAATAAGACGATCCCAGATGCCCAGTACATGGCCGCGGAGAAGCTGCCGGTGAAGTTCTGGGTTGCCGTCGAGCTCAGCACCTGGTAGCCGGTGACCACGCTGACCGGGGTCGAGCCTCCATTGGTGCTCGTCTGCTGCGCCTGCGCCGTGTAGCCCGCCGCCGTCACGGTGATGCCTTGGGTCGAGCCGTGGCCGGCGATGAAGCCAACCGCCAGATCGGTCGACGCGGTCGGCGTCGCCGGGCCCGAGCTGGCCGAGGTGCCGGTGTTCGACGCCCCCGCGGATACGTCCAGGGGATTGCTCGTCGCCACCCCCGAGAACTCCTCAACCTCCATCGCAACCACCGTGGCCGATGCCAACTTGACCGTGACAGTCGTCACCGGATTGGCGTTGGCCGCGTACCAGATCTCTCCGTCCGAAATGTGGGCACCAGCATGAAAGGCCCCGATCCTCGTCCAGGTGTTGTTGGCCGGGTCGGTCACGGTGCGAATGCGGTTTGTCGAACCGGTATAGACGCTGGCCGAGAGCACGAGCAGGTGACCGGCTGAGGTCGTCGTCGGGAAGGTCGCAGTCAGCGTGGTCGAGGTCGAGGTTTCAGTGGCGCCCGCGGCCTGGACCAGCTGCGGCGTGGCCGAGAGCCCGGTCACGGTCAGGCCGACCGTGGTGGTGTGGATCGCCGTGGTCCCGGTCCCGGTCACCGTCAAGGTGTAGCTGCCTCCAGGCGTGCTCGAGGCGGTGCTGATGCTCAGGGTCGAGCTCCCGCCCGCCGTCACCGCGCTGGGGTTGAAGCTCCCGGTCGCCCCCGCCGGCAGCCCGCTCAGGCTCAGGCTCACCGTCTGGGCCGAACCGCTGGTCACCGCCGTGCTGATCGTGGTCGTCCCGCCCTGACCCGCGCTCAGGCTCAGGCTGGCCGGGCTGGCGCTGATCGAGAAGTCGTTAGACGGAGGAGGCGGCGCACCGAATGTGTATGTCTGGACGTCGAAGGTAGCACCGTTTTCATCTGTGGGCGTCACTGTCACCGAGGAACCAGACACCATCACCAGCAGGTAATGAAATATCGCCTTCGCGTAGGCGTCGAAGCTGCTCTGACCCGAGACGCTGCCCAGCGCCGCTCCACCTCCGCCTGTGACGTAGCTCAGCATCGGACTGCCAGTGATCTGTGGGTAGTTGCGCTCGTACTGATGGGCGTGACCGTTGAAGACGATGTTCACGCCGTACTGCGCCAGCACGCCTTCCAGGTTGTTAGGACCGTCCAGATAGCTGTCAGATGGTTGCGAGCTGCTGTCTGCGTAGAGTGGGTAATGCCAGAAGGCGAACTTGTGCAACGGCGCGTGGCTGGCGAGGTCGCTCACCAGGGTTGTCAACTCCGTTCCACACACGGCGCAGCCTGAGACCGGACCATTGAGGTGCGCGTCGAAGTCACCCTGGTAGCCGCCTGTCACATCGGACCAGGCCCCTTCGAGTATGTAGAACCGGCTGTTGCCCCAGTCGAAGGCGTACCAGCTGCTTGGATATGTGTAGCTGCTGGTACCCAGGGTGGCCGTGCAGCAATAGGTATCGTCCTGGTACCGGCACCCGCTGCTCGCGCATGCGGCCACGGTGCCGTCCTCAGGCCAGTTCTGCAGATAAGGCAGATTCGTGGTGAAGCCATGGTTGCCTTCCGCGAGGAACGCGGGCATGGTTCTGCCGACGCGAGGCCAGTAGGCCGGTCCGAATACGTTGCCCCCGCTCAGGTCGCCGTAGTCGGATTGGCTTCCGCTCGGGTATGCGTTGTCTCCGCTTGTGACGATGAAGCTGGGCCTGGCAGTGGAGATTTGAGAGAGGACCTTGGCCTCGTCGGTGGTTCCGGCACCCCAGTCACCGATCACGGCAAAGGAGAACGTGTCGGTGGCACCTGAGGCTAGCGCACTGGCGAACACCGGTGCGGTGCCGATCAAATCGAGCCCTGACTGGGTCACGCGGTAGCAGTAGTTGGTGTTGGGTAGCAGCCCCGTCATCTGCGCCTTGAACTGCTGGTCGCCTGTGCCAAACGAGGTGACGAACGTGGCGTTGACCGAGTTGGGAGGGGAGGTGCAATTACCGGTCGCCGGCCCCCAGCTGACCACCGGCGCGGGTGAGGCCATATTGGTGGCCAGGCTGACCGTCGCCCACGACCCGCTGTCGTCTGTTAGGTACGGATCACGGAGCAGAGTGGGCGCAGCAGCTGCCGCGGTCACGGGCACGAGGACGGACTGAAGCGGCCAGGATGAAGGTCCGTCGTGATGGGCGACCGGCGCCATCGGGGATGCGAGCACAACCAGGAACGCGATGGCCGTCCGTATTGACCACCTCACGTGCTCACTCCGTTCCAAGAGCTGGCTTGAAGGGCGGGATACCGATTTTAAGGCCGAACCGGCGGTCGGCGACAGCAGGGTCACTTTCGCGGCTTCTGCGGATGCAAGACGCCTTGCTCGCTCTTGGATCAGAACGCCGAGGCTGTTGCAAGCCGGTCGGAAGGACCTCAGGCCCTAATGAGTGATATGGCGTCGCGTTGTGGCGCGCTCTGAGTTACGCCGAAGCCCCGCTAGGTCGGCCGGACTGACTAGGGGCTCCGACGTTGCCCTGGTTACCCCGAGACGGGGCAAGCGTTCTTGTCCGCCGTCGCGAACAGAACCTTGACCTCTTGACCCAGGTTCGGTCCGCCAAGAGACAGGTTGCGCACCTCCGGCTCTACGATGTTCGTCCCAAACGGGATGGCCACGGGTGCCAGGGTGCTCGTGAACTGTGCGGTACAGCTTGGGTTGCTGGCGGAGACAGCTGGCGCGCCGCCGAGCATGACCGTGCCAGCCAGTATCGTCGCCGCCGCAAAGGAATACCTCTTTCGCACCTCACCTACCTCCTTCCAACGGGCCGCCGCAAGTGGATCCTACCCTCGGCATGCATCGAACGCAAGAGGCGAGCAAGCCGTCTTTGCAGCCGGTCAAAAGTCAGCGAATGTGCTGGAGATCATGGAACCCTCCCTGCCGACAGGATTGGCCGAGCGCGTGCCCCGACAGCCATTCGTCGCGCGCGTCCTCTTATAAATGCGTGTAAATGCGTGCGGCGGTGCTTGCGATTGGGGCTCGCGGGCTGAGCAAGGGCGGCGACGAGGCCGGAAACCCGACCCGCGACGTGACTAACGATCTGCTGGCCAGGCATGGCGCGGCGGCGCACCCTCCATCTCGCATCTCCGGCCCCCGTTCAGCCGCCGGCGTAATGCTCTTCAACAATCTGAACTGTGCTGTCACCTGACCGGCCATACGTGGGCCGCATGAGGCGGCCCTCGCTGACAAGGCACGGCGAAGCCGAGGTCTACCCGCCCGGATTGACGTCCAGGCTGACCACCGGGCAATTCACGACGAACCCACTCGGACCGGACTGAGCCCCTGCCGGGAAGCCGGTGGCAAGGCCGCTGGTGACCTGCTCGGCGGCAGCCGAAAAGTCGGTCTGGCGAACGTTGAGTCCAGCGGTCACAGCAGCATTCGTCCACGTCTCGAGGTGGATGTCCCACAGTGGGCTGTAGTCGAACTGAGATGTCTGCTCGGGTATTTCTTTCAAGATGTTCAGCGGAGGGATCCCATCGAGAATGGCTGCGTTCGATCTGACGCGTCGGTGATGACATAGAGGACGTTTCGACCCTGGCTTGTGCCCCGATATAAGGGATACGTGACGATCGTCGGGCCCGCGTTCTCTTTGAAACTCGTCGGGCCCTGGACAGTGTTGGGGAGGAAGAACGAATCGGGCCCAAACACGACGTGGTCGACGCCCACCTGTGCAAAGCACCGCGCAGGAACCAGCGGCTGGCTCGCGGCAAACGCATCTACGGAATGTTGCACCCCGATTACCGCTGCCGGCGATAGTCCCACCGTGAGCGCCATTCCGCCGGCACTGACGGCTACTCGGCCCCGGGCCCCCAGTTCGCCTGCGATTCGCCATCAGCGGCTCGCTCACGACGCGCTGGGACACTCGATACGTGGATGTCGCGCTGCCACCTTGACGGCTTCTGGCCCGAGATTGCTGATAGGCATCGACGCACGCCGCCTCCACCTTGCAAGAACCCCGTGGCTACCCCAGGTGGCCGACTTACAAAGTTCACGGCAGGCTACGTCCCGTGTTCGGGATGGCCGCTACGATGCTGGCGGCGCTAGCAAAACATTTACGCCCCGACATTTGTCCCAAGTTGACCACGACTTTCGTCCCATGGTGTCACATCGCACGTCGAGGTTACGCTGGCGCGGGAGGACTTTTTATACATGGCGAGCAGGAGCACTTTTGTATTGGTTGCGGAGGGTAGGTGGTGAAACGTTTTGCCCTGTTCCTGGGCGCTGGTGCCATTGCGGCCGCGGCAACGGTCGTTGGTCTTGGCTCGATTGCTCAGGCCACAACCGGTACTGGAGCGCTGGACTGCCCAACGCTCTCGGTCTTCAACCCGACTCACTACGGACTGGAGGTTGGAGCCACAGCTACCTGCACGATTGACAACTCAGGAGTCGCGGACGGTCCCGTGGACGTCTTCATCAAAAGTTCGGATCTCGGTACCACGACACTCACTGGGACGGCCTCTGGAGGGACAATCACCTTCACATACACAGCACCGGCCAACGGCTGCAACACCGGTATCGTGGCCTACGGCGCTGCCGGAACCTTGGCCAACAACTCCGTGATCAGCGGGGGAAATTCGGCCGCAGGCTTTGCGTACTTGAGTCCATCCGGCACACTGGTCACCTGTTTGAGTGGGTCGCTGTCGCCCAGCCCCAGCCCTTCGCCCAGCCCCAGCCCTTCGCCCAGCCCCAGCCCATCGCCCAGCCCCAG
>WNGJ01005425.1_pt1 | contig 13391 bp, 15 predicted proteins | sample 5400611 | NCBI WGS metagenome assembly WNGJ01 (sample SAMN13153375, study PRJNA577476) | soil metagenome | isolation source: 40 cm soil or saprolite under Garry oak tree replicate 1 | place: USA:California | collected 2016-06-15 | reverse complement strand
CGGGACGGGCGCGTCCTCGCCATGGTCGGCGACGGCGTGAACGACGCCCCCGCGCTGATGGCGGCCAATGTCGGCGTCGCGATGGGATCGGGGACGGACGTGGCGCGCGAGAGCGCGGACGTGATGTTGCTGGGGAACAACCTCCAGGCGCTCGTCGACACGCTCGGCATCGCTCGCCGATGCCGCGCGATCATCATGGCCAACTTCGTCGGCACACTCGCAGTGGACGGTCTCGGCGTGGCGCTCGCCGCCTTCGGCTTCCTCAACCCACTCGTCGCGGCCTTCATTCATGTCGCCTCGGAGCTGCTCTTCATCGCGAACTCCGCGCGGCTGCTGCCGGGCGTGACCAAGAACTTGGGCTAGAGAGCGCCGCTCATCGCCGGTCCTTCACCGTGAACGTCAACCTCGATTCGACGACGTGGCCGTCGACCGAGAGGACACGAAAGCTCACGATATAGCGGCCGGGCGCGAGAGGTGGCAGCGAGAGCGAGAGTCGGCGCGGATCTTCGGCCGACACCGCAACGTCGCGAAGATCGACCTGGGCGCCGGCTTCGTTCGTCACCGAGGCCGTCGAGTACGCCGGCTCGAGGCGCTCGTTGAACCAGAGCTCGACCCGAGGCGGAGGCTCGACCAGAGCGGCCCGCTGAGCCGGGACCGACTTCACGAGAACCGCGTGGGCGAGAGCGACGGCGGGCCAGAACGCCAGGGCGGCCAGCCCGGCCGGGATGAGCCGCCTTCTCACCTTAGCGTGGCCGAAGCGCCATCCCGTGGGGCGCCCTGCCGACCGGGATCGTCCGCACCTGAGCGTGCGTCGAGAGGTCGATCACGCTGACCAGGTCGGCGTAGCGGTTGGTGACGAAGGCGTAGCGGCCCGTCGGCTCCATCGTGACGAGGTCGGGATAGCCCTTCTGTGGGATCACCTTGAGGACCTTGTCGTCGGCCATGCTCACCACGGCGATCTTGTTGGTCTTCCGAAGGGTTGTGTAGATGTACTTGCCATCGAGCGTGAGCGTAGCCTCGTGGACGATCCCGGGCAGCGGGATCTCGCCGACGGTCTTGTTCGTGGCCGTGTCGATCTTCACGACCACCTTGTTCTCGCCAGCGGCGGCGTAGAGCGTCTTGCCGTCGAAGGGCAGCGCCAGGCCCATCGCGTCGCCGCCTCCGTGGATGATCCGGCCCGCGACCTTCTTCTGGGTCACATCGATGACGGTGACGTCGCCCGCCGTCTCGCCCGAGACGTAGAGCAGCTTGCCGTCGCGGGAGAAGATCGCGTGGGCCGGCCAGGTGGAGACCTCGACCCGGCCGTCGACCTTCTGCTCCTTCAGGTCGTAGAAGATCACCTCGTCGTTGCTCGTGTCGCTGGACCAGTCGAGCACCAGGAGATAGCGTCCGTCGGGGGTGAATGCGAGGTTGTACGGGTTGCCCCCGATCTTCACGCGGCGGACGAGCTTCCTGGACTCGGCGTCGATCACGCCGAGATCGTGGCTCTTGTCGTAGACGACCCACGCCGTCTTGCCGTCCGGATGAAACACGATCCGGTTGGGCTTGCCCTGACCGAGCTGAACGGTGCCCACGACCTCGAGGCTGTCGGTGTCGATGATCGAGGCCGACTCGGACTTGGTGTTGGTGATGTAGAGCGTGGCCCCCATCGCCGGCGCGGCAATACAGAGCGTCGTGGCGGCCAGGAGCGAGAGACTCAACAATGTCACCACAGCGATCCTCACTTGATCTTCTCGATCGTGGTCACCGCCACGTTCGGTGGTACTCCCCGCAACGTAAATCGTACCGCGTCTCCCACGGAAACGGCCTCCTGAATCTTCGGCGACGCGACGCGAAAACCCATGGTCATCGCGGGCATGAAGCCCGGAATCTCGCCGTGCGTGAGCACGAGCACGCCGAGCTCCGGGAGGATCGCGCGGACGACGCCGTCCACCGTCCACTGGCGCTCGATGCCGCTCTCGGCCGCGGCCTTCGCCTCCGCCAGCTGGCGCTCGAGCCGCCCGACGCGCAGGCCCCAGAAGGCGTAGCCCCAACCCACGCCGAGGACGAGCGCCACGTTGATCAGGAGCACAGCCTTCCAGGCCCGCATCAGTGCACGTGCTCCTCCGGCGCCACGTCGGCCGCGGTCTTCTCGTCGTTGAGCTGCTGGACCTGGGCGACCAGCGCCTCGAAGTCCATCGCTTCGCCGCTGCTGCGCGTGATGGCGCGGACGTAGCCCTGGCGATCGATGAGGAGCTCGACGTGAGGCGCGACCGCGAAGAGCCGATAGGCGGCCACGATCGTCTCGGCGCCCTCGGTGACCACCGGAAAGAGGACGCGCGGGTCGTCTCCCAGACGACGGATCGCGTCGGGATCGGCGTCGATCGGCACCGCGATGACCTCGACGCCCAGGACGGCCAGGGTGCCCTCGCGTCTCGCCAGCTGAGTCATGCGGGGGCGGGAGCCGGGCAGGGCATAGAGCACCACCAGCACGTTGCGCCCGCGATAGTCCTTGAGCGCGCGCGGAGGTGTCGGCCCGACCGTGAACGCGAAGTCCGGCGCGACGAGCCAGCGCCGGTCGCGCTCGATCGTCGGGCCCATTCCGCGCGCGCCGAATCCCGCCGACAGAGCCCGCAGGAAGTTGATCAGCTCCCAGCGCTGGTCCTCGGTGAGGCGCGAGCCGAACCCGGGCATGCCGGATCCGGGGATCCCGTGACTGATCCACCAGAAGAGGTCGCCGGCCGTGTGCTGAGCGGTATGAGGCGCGCGCAGATCGGCGGGCGGTCGCGGCAGCGCTCGGCCGTCGGGCCCGTCGCCGGCACCTCGCGCGCCGTGGCACCCCGCGCAGTTCGCCTGGTAGAGCGCGGCGCCGGCGGTGATCGCGCCGGCCTGGTACGGCACTGAGGGGCGCAGATACGTCGTCGGATAGGCGTCGATGGCGAGCGGGGGAAGCGCGAGCCCGACACCGGCGCCGAGCGCGGCGAGCGCCACTGCTGCGAGCGGCAGCCGCCAGGCTCGAATGGCGAGCCCCGTGATCACGGCGACCAGACCGACCACGACGATCTGGCTTCCGATCAGCGCGCGCGTCGCCTCGGCCGTCCGGCCTTCGAGCGCGGCGAAGGACAGCCTGACCGTGAACGGCCACACCGGCGGCTCGTGACGGGCCGGCGGCGTGACGTTCATGGCCACGACGATGACGAGGATCGCGAGCGCCAGGCCCGCTTCGACCGCGACGAATCCGGAGAGTCTCCGCATCGCCGGGCGTCCGACGGTCGGCCCGTCGCCGCCGAGCCGGGCCAGGAGCACGGAGCGATTGAGCGCGGCGAGGCTCAACGCCAGGACCAGGAGCGCGAGCTTGGCGAGCAGCAGGCGCCCGTAGGTCGTGCCCACGAGCCCGGCGACGTTGCCGACGTGGGTGAGCGCGAGCCAGGTTCCGGTCGCGGCGAGCACGAGCACGATCCCGAGCGCGGCGCGCGAGAACCGCCGCGCCGCCAGGACCGCGTGAGGCCGCGCGTCAGCACCGTCTTCGCTGGCGGCGGCCCGCAGGAGAAGCGCCAGCGGGAGGAGGCCGCCGACCCAGATGCCTGCGCCGAGCACGTGCAGACCGTCGAGGACGATTGCGCGCGCGGTGTCCGGCTCCACGGCGGCGGCATGGCCCGCCGCGGCCAGCGGCACCAGCGCGGCGACGCCGAGCAGCACTGCCTCGCCCCGCGCCGCGCGCCAATCGGCTCGGCGCTCGACCGACATTCGGATCGAGAGAAACGCGGCGAGCAAGGCGAGGAAGCCGGCACGCACGAGCCACACGTGTCCGGCCTGGGTCTGGACGAGCACCTGTCCAATCGCGCGAGGGTCGAAGGCCGCTGCCCCTCGGCCCTCGAACAGCGCGGTCTGCGTGCCGACGACCACGACTCCCGAGGCGAGCGCCACGAGCGCGAGCCAGCACGCGGAGGTGAGCACCCGACGTTCCCAGCGCTGCGCCGTCGCGCGGTCGGAGCGACCGGCGAGCACGATCATCGCCGCGGCGCCGACGAGGAGGACCGAGCTGGCCAGATGAAGCCAGCGGGCGGCGAGTCCGAGCGCGTACACCGGGTCAGTGTACCGGATGGGCTGCCGGCATTGAGTCCGGCACGTTTCTTCGCTAGAGTGCGACTCATGCTGCGCCTCCTGGCGATCATCGCCCTGGCCGCTTCGCTGGTGGCTGCGGTCCCGGCCGACGCCCATGTCGGCGGTGTCGAGCGCGCGGTCTTCGAGGCCCCGGAGCTCCCGACCCCTGCGGAACCGATCGGACCCCTTGCCGTTCTCGGCGTGGACGATCAGGTCAACGTGCCCTGGCCGATCGCGCTCGTGGCGCTGCTGGCGGCCGCCGGGCTCGTGCGGCGGCGCTCGCGCCGACTCGTCGTAGCCGCTCTCGTTCTCCTCGTCGCGATCTTCACGGTCGAGGCGGCGGTGCATTCGGTCCATCACGCGCCCGGTCACGACCCCGTCGCGTGCCCGACCGCGTCCATCGCGGCACACCTGGACGGCACGACGGTCGCCGCGCTCGCGCTCGACGAGCCCATCCATTGGGTCGGCTCCGTCACCGCACCGTCCGATCCGCGCATCGCGTCCCTCCGCTCGATCGATCCGTCGCAGCCCCGCGCGCCCCCGATCTCTCTCGTCTAGATCCCGCTCGAGCAATTCACAAATCTTCAAGGGGGATCCCATGAGAGGGAAAGCTCTATTCGCGTGCGCCCTCGCGCTGGCGCTCTCGCTTACGTCCGTGCAGGTGGCCCAGGCTCACGGCCTGATCGGCAAGCGGTTCTTTCCCGCGACCCTGGCCACCGACGATCCGTTCGTGGCCGACGAGCTGTCGCTGCCGACGATCTCGTATCTCAAGCTCCGGGGCACCGAGGAGGCGCCCCCGACGAAGCAGATCAGCCTGAGCGGCGAGCTCTCGAAGCGGCTCAGCCCCGATCTCGGAATCTCGTTCGCCGGAAGCTTCACCATGCTGGATCCCGACGAGGGCTCGTCCGTGAGCGGCTTCGACAATCTGGAAGTCTCCGCGAAGTACGTGTTCTTCAAGAACGCCCCGCACGAGCTCCTGCTGGCGCTCGGGCTCAGCTGGGACGTGGGCGGCACCGGGAGTAAGAAGGTCGACGCCGAGAGCTTCAACACCTGGACACCGCAGCTCTTCTTCGGCAAGGGCTTCGGCGATCTGCCGGACCAGCTCGAGTTCATGAAGCCGTTCGCGATCACCGGTGTGCTCGGCCTGGCGGTGCCCTCGCGCGTCCACACCAAGACGTTCGAGACCGACGAGGACGGCAACGTGGACGTGAAGAAACCGCTGAACCCTACCGTCTTTCAGTGGGGGTTCAGCTTCCAGTACAACTTGCAATATCTACAGTCCTACGTGAAGGATGTCGGGATCCCGGCGCCGTTCAACCGGATGATCCCGATCGTCGAGTTGGCGCTCGAGACGCCGGTCGACGGGCGCAACGCCGGCCGCACGACCGGGTCGGTGAACCCCGGGATCATCTGGTTCGGGCGTTACTTCCAGCTCGGGCTCGAAGCCGTGGTCCCGATCAACCACGACATCAGCAAGAACATCGGGGCGCTCGCCCAGATCCACTTCTACCTGGACGACATCCTGCCCCAGGTGTTCACGTGGACGCCGTTCCACGGCGTCCTCGGACCGACGCAGCCGCAATAGTGGAACGACTGCTGGCGGCGGCGGTGATCCTGCTCGCGCCGAGCTGGGTCTGGGCTCACGCGTTTCCCGACCACTCCGAGCCTCGGGTCGGTCACACGCTGGAGGCCTCGCCGCCGGCAGTCCGCATCTGGTTCGACGGCCAGATCGAGCCCGTGTTCAGCACGCTTCGCGTCGAGGACGCCGACAAGCACCGGGTGGACAAGGGCGACGCGCGGGTCAGCTCCTCCGACGGCACGCTCCTCGAGGTTGGCTTGCCGTCGTTGTCGGCTGGCCGCTATCGCGTGTTCTGGAGCGTCGTCGCCCGAGACGGTCACCGCACCGAGGGTGACTTTTCCTTCACGGTGAAGTGACACTCCACGCGCTCCTCTTGCCGACGCTCGGCCGCTGGCTCGGGCTTCTCGCTCTGGCGATCCTCGTCGGCAATCTGGTCCTGGAGCTCGTCGTGCTCCCTCGCGACCTCGCGCAGCTCGAATCGGCGCGCCGCCGGCTTCGGCACTGGATCACGGCCGTCGTCGCGATCCTGATCGTCACCTCGGCCGGCGACCTCATCGCGCGAGCCGGCGTCATGACCGGAGGAGATCTCTCCCAGGCGATGGCGGCGCTGCCACTGGTTCTGACGCGTACGCACTTCGGCGCGATCTGGATCTCTCGCGGGGGGGCGCTCGCGCTTCTCCTGGTCGTATCGTTCTCGCGAACGCTGCCCGGTCGCGTCGCGGGACTGGTCTTGTCGCTGGGCATCGTGTTGACCGGCAGCCTCACCGGGCACGCCGCGGACCGGGGTGACCTGTCGCTCGCGCTGATCGTCGACTGGCTGCATGCGGTGGCCGCGACCGCGTGGACCGGAGGCCTCTTCGGCCTCGCCCTGACGCTGCGGCGGCCCGCGTGGTCCCCGGAGCTGGTCGGCGTCGTCGTGCGAAGGTTTTCTCGTCTCGCCGGCTACTGTCTGCTCGTCGTCGTCGCCAGCGGGATCTACAACACGTGGGTCCAGCTCCCGAGCTTCGCATCCCTCTGGACGACGACGTATGGGGTGTCGCTGCTCCTCAAGATCTGCCTCGCGTCGACCCTCGCGCTCCTCGGAGCCGTCAACCGATATCTGGTTCTTCCAGATCTCGACGCGAGCGAACCGCGCCCGGTCGGGCGGTTGCGTCGACTCGGCCGCATGACGCTGTCGGGGGCCGCGCCGACGCCCGCCGCGGCCACGGCAAAGCTCTGGCGGTTCGTCGGCCGGGAGGCGCTCGTCGGGGTCGTCGTGTTCGGATGCACGGCCGTGCTCGGCGAGTCCACGCCCAAGAGCCACGAAGGCCACACGTCCCACGCCGCGGTGCACGAGTATACTGAGTGACTTGAGCATCCGAGCCGTCTTCTTCGACGCCGGCAACACGCTGCTCCGAATGGACTACGCCGTCATCGCCGCCGAGCTGGCTCGTCACGGGGTGCGCGTCGCGCCGGACGCGGTGCAGCGCGCCGAGTGGCAAGCGCGCGTTCACCTGGACGACCAGGTCTTCGCGCGCACGGCCGGCGCGTCCACCGAGACCCAGGAATCCGCGACCCGCTACCTGCGCTTCCTCCTGGAGGGGCTCGGCGTCGCCGACGGGAGCACCGTCGAGCGGGTCGCCGAGTGGCGGCGCACGTACAATCCGCCGATCGGCGTGTTTACCTCCCACGATCCGCAGGCCCTGGAATCGCTCGCGCTCGTGCGCCGATCCGGCGCTCGGGCGGCGGCGATCTCGAACTCGAACGGCTCGGCCGGGTCGGTTCTGGCGACGGTCGGGCTCGGACCCTATCTCGACTTCGTCGTCGACTCGGGCGAGGTCGGTGTCGAGAAGCCGGACCCACGGATCTTCGAGCTGGCGCTGGCGCGAGCCGGCGTCGCGCCCGCGGAGGCCGTCTACATCGGCGATTTCTATTCGATCGACGTCAAGGGCGCGACGGCCGCGGGCCTGAGAGCGGTGCTGCTCGATCCCGGCGGCTTCTGGGGCGCCCGCGATTGCGCGATGGCGCCCGACCTGCTCTCGGCGGTCCGTCTGGCGCTCAGCTTCAAATAGGTGAGTGGCGCGCGCTAGTCGGGGAGGGTCAGGAACGGGTAGCGGCTCAGCACCGCGTAGATCTCGCGCTTCATCTCGTCGATCTCACGCTCGGTGTGGGCCTCGAACCTCAGCGTGAGATACGGATTCGTGTTCGAGGCGCGCACGAGCCCCCAGCCGCGGCCCGGAAAGATCACACGCGCGCCGTCCGTGTCGATCGTCTCGTAGCGCCGCTTGAGCTCGCGCGTCACTTCGTCGACCACCCTGAACTTCTCACCGTCGGGGCACGGCGCCTTGAGCTCCGGCGTGGCCCGCAGGTGTGGGACCGACTCGAAGAGCCGGGAGAGTGGCTCGGTCGCCCGCGCGGCCATCTCGATGATCTTGCACGAGGCGAGGATGCCGTCATCGACGCCGTAGTAGTTCTCGGCGAAGAACATGTGGCCGCTGACCTCGCCTCCGAGCAGGATGTGGTCGTCGCGCATCTTCCGCTTGAGATGCGAGTGGCCCGTCTTCCACATGACGGGCACGCCGCCATGTTGGCGGATGTCGTCGACCAGCGCCTGCGAGGACTTCACGTCGAACACGACCTTGGCGCCCGGATGGCGCGTGAGCAGGTCGCGCGCTAGAAGGATCAGGATCAGATCGGCCTCGTGGCGCCCGCCGCGCTCGTCGATGATCCCGACGCGATCGGCATCGCCGTCGTACGCGACGCCGACGTCGGCGCCCACCTCGACGACCTTGATTTTCAGATCCTCGACGTTGCGCTCGTCCTCCGGGTCGGGCAGGTGGTTCGGAAAGGTCCCGTCCGACTCGCAGTGCAGCTCGATGACGTCGCAGCCGATGCGGCGCAGGAGCTCCGGGCCGTAGAGCCCGGCGACGCCGTTGCCGGCGTCGACCACGACCTTGAGGCGACGGGCGGGCCGGATCATCCGGGCGATGGTGTCGAAGTAGTCCTCGCGGGGGCTCCGCTCGCTCAGCCCGCCGGCCCCGTTCTCGTAGTCGCCGCGCTCGATCGTCGCCCGCAGGCCCTGGATCTCGTCCTCGGACAGCGGCGCCGCACCCGGGTGCACCATCTTCACGCCGTTGTACTCGATGGGATTGTGGCTGCCGGTGATGTTGGCGCCGCCGTCGAGCTTCCAGTGGGCGGTCGCGAAGTAGAGAATCGGCGTGGTGACCGGGCCGATGTCGACGACGTCGACGCCCGCGGCGCGGGCGCCTTCGACGAAACCCACCTTGAGATCGTTCGACGACAGGCGATTGTCCCGGCCGACGGCGATCCGCCGGCCGCCGTGACGTCGAATCATGGTCGCGTAGGCGCGACCGACCTGACGAAAAACGTCGAGATTGATGTCGCTGCCGACGAGCCCGCGCACGTCATAGGCGCGGAACACGTGCGGGTTCAGCATTGTGCGGTCCTCTCGGCTACGTTATTGTGACGGCGCGACGCGCCGCCGACGACGCAGGTTACCACGAAGGAGATGCCATGGCGCTCATGGACGATGCCGAGCTGAAAGCCCTCACCAAGAAGACGAGTCAGAAGCTGTTCAGCACCTTGAAGGGCGGCTCGGGATTCGAGACGTGGAAACGGTTCGACAAGGGGCTCGCGCGCGAGCTGTCGCTGTTCTTCACGGGCGTGCTCTACAGCCGAGAAGTCATTTCGCAGAAGCAGCGCGAGCTCTGCGCGGTCGCCGCGCTCACGGCGCTGCACCGCCCGAACGAGGTGCGCGCGCACATCCACGCGGCCCTCAACGTCGGCGCCACGCGGCAGGAGGTGGCCGAGGTCATCTTCCAGATGGTCACCTACGGAGGCATGCCGGTCGTCGTCGACGCTCTCGAGATCTACGGCCAGGTGCTCGCCGAGCGCGGCGAGCCCTTTCCGGCGGAAGAGCCCAAGCGGTGAGCGAAGCGGCGCTGGCTGCCGCGGTCGACGCCGCTCGGGCTGCCGGGCAGGTCGCGATGAAGTATTACAATGCCGGGTTCGAGATCACGCTAAAGCCCGACGCCACGCCGGTGACCCAGGCCGACCGCGAAGCCGAACGGACGATCGTCGCGAGTCTCGGCCGCGCCTTTCCAGACTACGGCGTGCTCGGCGAGGAGTTCGGGGGCTCTGGGAATGTCACCACACGCTGGATCATCGATCCGATCGACGGCACGAAGAACTTCGTGCGCCGCATCCCGATCTGGGCCACGTTGATCGCGCTCGAGGAGCGGGGCGAGATCACCCTGGGCGTCATCCACAATCCCGTCACCGGCGAGCTCTACACGGCGCGGCGGGGCGGCGGCGCCTTCCTCAACGGCGAGCGCATTCGGATCTCCGACGAAGGCGATCTGGGCCAGGCCTATCTGCTGCACGCCGGGTTGCGCGGAGCGCGGACCACCAGGTACTGGGACGGATTCATGCGCCTCGTGGACGCGACCGACCGGCAGCGCGGGTTCGGCGACTACATCGGCTACGCGCTGATCGCCGAGGGCAAGGCCGACGTCTACGCCGAGATCTATCCCGAGGGATCGGGGCTGAAGCCGTGGGATCTGGCGCCCTGCAAGATCATCGTCGAGGAGGCCGGCGGTCGCTTCACGGACCTCGAAGGCCGTCCGACGATCTACTCGAGCTCCGCGCTGGCGACGAACGGCCGTCTTCACGATGCCGCGCTGGCGCTGCTCCGCCCCTGACACTCGCGATCCATCCCGGGGCGCTGGGCGATGTGCTTCTGGCGATTCCGGCGCTCCGCGCTCTCCGTCAGCAACGACCGGGCGACGAGGTCGTCATCGCGGCTCAGCCGCGGATCGGCCGACTGCTCCAGATCCTCGGTGTCGTCGATCGATCGCTCGACTTCGAGCGGCTGGGGCTCGACTCGCTGTTCGCCGCCGAGGCCGCCGGCTCGGAGCGTGAATGGCCAGCTCGATGCGCGGAAGATCTGCGACGCGCCACGCGCGTGGTCGCGTGGGTCGGCGCGCGAGAGCCGGGCTTCGTGCGAAGGCTGACCGCGCTCGTTCCCGGCTCGATCGTCGCGCCCTCGGTGGGCGCCGGCGGACCGGTGTGGGAGCATCTCTTGAACACAGTCGGAGGAGCAGCCGGTGACCGCGCGATTCGAAGGGTGCTCGGTGTGCCGACGTCACTCGGCGACGAGGCACGTCGCGAGCTCGTTCATCTCGGCTGGCGCGCGACCGATCGACTGCTCTTCGTGCATCCCGGGGCAGGGGGACGAGGGAAGCGCTGGCCGGCGCTGGGATATGCTGACGTGCTCGAGAGCCTCACCCCGCTACACCGTCTCGCCGTCGTCATCCATCAAGGGCCCGCGGACGCCGAGGCCGTCGCCGGGCTCCCGGAGCCGCTGATCGCGCGCGCGATCGTGCTCCGGGAGCCACCGCTCCCGCTGCTCGCGGGTGTTCTGAGCCACGCGGCCGCCTACCTCGGCAACGACTCGGGTATCAGCCATCTCGCCGCGGCGCTGGGCGTCCGCGGCGTCGCGCTCTTCGGCGCCGAGCAGTTGGCCTGGCGACCGTGGGCGGAGCACGTCGAGCCGCTGGTCGTCTCGCTGACGGCGCCGGACGCGTCCGACGCCGCACGCGTGACGGCCGAGCTCGCGAGCTTACTCGCGTGAGGCCACGTCGATGACCGGGAAGCGGTCCCGGACCGGTACAATTCTCGCGGCGGCCGTGCTTATCGCCGCCGGATTCACCGTGGCCGTCGTCGAGATGCTGCGCCTCCCGAAGGGAACGATTTGGATCGTCGTAGCGGTCGCGGTGGTAGCGCTGGCGCTCATCCGCGCCGCGACGCGCTACTAGCCGCGACGCGCTACTAGAAGAAGCCGCCTGGCGGAGCCTGTTCCTCGCGGCCTCGATCATCCGGGCGAGGATCTGGGTCCGCGCCGTCGGTGAGTTGGAAGCGCGCGAGCGTCTCCTCCTCCAGGTTGGCCTCTCCCCTGATGGCCAGGTCGAACCAGAGGTCCATGTGTTGCATTTCAATCACCTCCGGGCGCCTTGCACCCATATCGGTCCATTGTGTCTGAGCAGAGAGATAGCAGGAGTCGTGCCCGTGTCGGAGCATCATCGAATCACGCAGTTACAAACCGACACGGACGACGGCCAGGGCACAATTCCGGAAGCGATCCGGAAATATGCCCGATCGGGTCCTCAGCCGGGACCTCAGCGTGGACGCGTGAGATCGTCGAACGGCCCGGAGATACGGAGCACCTCGTTCACGGGCCACGTGCCGTTCTTGATCGTCACGACGAAGAGGTCGCCCGCGACGCCCGCGCGTCGCGCCTCGGGGGTGACCGGCGCGAACCCGAGGCTTCGCGGCACGTCGCCGTCGGTGAAGCTCGCGAACTCGGCCCGCTTGCCATCCTGGGTGAGGATGAAGATCTCCTTCTGGTGCCGATCGGCCACGAACAAGCTGTTGCCCGGGCCGACTCCGAGCGCGGCGACCACCGGCCCTCGATAGAGGACCTCGGAGATTCCCTGCGGCGAGACTCGAACGATCTCGCCGGGGCCTTGCTGGTAGGGCGCCTCGGCGCTGCCGTCGCTGCCGATCCACAGGCGGTCCCGTTCGTCGATCGCCAGGAGTCGCGGCCGGGCGATCGTGACGTACGCGGGGTCGAGGACGCGGCCTTCCGGGTTGAGTCGAACGATGACTCCTTGGGCGCGATCGGTGACGTAGACGTTCCCGGCCGAGTCGACCGCCGAAGCTTCCGGCTGTCTGAGGACGGGGCGCACGCCGCGCTCGGGTGTTCCGCCCGCGAAGAGCTCCGCCCGACCTTCGATCATGCGATAGACCGCGCCCACCTTGCGCTCGCGGTCGAAGGTGGTCACGAAGAGCTCGTGTCCGTGGCGCGTGGCGCCCACCTGCGGGTTGGGCAACGGCGGCCCGTAGAAATAGCGCGATTCGACGTCGGGGGTCAGCCGCGCGCCGCCGGCCGGAATCCGAAAGACGGGCCACAGGTCGTAGATCTCGCCGCCGACGTAGCGCCGTCCGGTCCGCGCGAGGTAGAGAAACCCGGACCGATCGAACGCGAGCGTCGAGGTGGCGGGAATGCCGCGAATGCCGCGCGCGGTGTCGGAATCGAAGCCCTCTCCGGTCACGTAGACCTGGGCGGTGAATCCGGACGGCAGCCGCATCTCGGCCGCCGCCGCCGACGGGATCAGCAACAGCGTCAGGACGAGGAGTCTCGTGATCATCGCGAGGGCCGCTTCCAGATGTCGCGATCGTGCATCAGGCGGATCTGCCGCCGGATGACCTTCTCGCGGTACTCCGCGTGCTTCATCGGCGCGCGCTTGAGATAGAGGTTCTTCGGGTAGATCGGCTTCTCGTAGAGGATCTGGTAGAGCTCGGTCCTCAGGTCCTTCATCCAGTTGTCCCACTGCGCCCGCGCTCGATGGTCGCGGAGCGCTTCGATGTCGATGACGCCGCCGACGTACGTCGAGCCGGCGCCGTAGTCCTGCCGGCCGACGATCCGCCCCTTGTAGTCGATGATAAAAGACCGGCCGCCGAACGTGTCGATCGGCGTCGTCTCCTCCGGGAACAGGTAGTAGGTCCCCATGTTCGGCGCCACGATGTACATGTTGTTGTCGAGCGCGCGGGCGCGGCTCTGGATCTCGAAGATCTCGTTGCCGGTCGCCGGGTGCGGATACGAGGCGCGATAGACGACCTCGGCGCCGTTGAGCGCGAGGGCGCGCGCGTTCTCGGGATAGGAGCCTTC
>WNGJ01005927.1_pt1 | contig 13397 bp, 9 predicted proteins | sample 5400611 | NCBI WGS metagenome assembly WNGJ01 (sample SAMN13153375, study PRJNA577476) | soil metagenome | isolation source: 40 cm soil or saprolite under Garry oak tree replicate 1 | place: USA:California | collected 2016-06-15 | reverse complement strand
TAGCGACTCAGGCGCGCCGTCTTCGAAGGTCGGATACGGCAGCCCGCGCCGGAACGTGTACTCCACCGCATCCAGCTCGAACGACGCCAGGCACACGGGATCGCCGCCGAGCACGTCCCCGTAGTACAGGTCGGTCCCCCCGAATACCCAGTGCTCGGGCCGGTAGATCGTGAACCCACCCGACGAGCGCGGCGCCGCGACGCCGTACCGGTTGTACACGCCGCCCATCGCGTTGAGCCCGACCGTCGATGCGCCGGGCCGACCGAGCGACTTCGCTTCCCACAAGGTGGTGGCGCGCTGCGGTGCGGTCGGCGTGATCGGGTCCGCTGACGGCACGCGGTAGCAGTACTGTTGCGTGCCTTCGTCGTTGAGCCGGACCTGCCAGCCGAAGTTCCCGCCGAACCTGGCCAGCCGCCCGCCACCGTCGACGAACGCGTCGACAATGTCCCGCATCTCCCACGACCAGTACTCGTCATGCCCGACAACGACCGCGCACCGGTACCCGTCCAGGCAGCAGCCGTGCAGCCGGGCCCACTCGTAGGCGGGATACCGCGGCGCGGCGTACATCGGCGGCGAGCCCGGGTTGGCCTCACGGGGCGCTCCTGCGGGCTTGCGGATCATGCCACGCGCGACCGGCCGCTGCGTGGACGAAATTGGCGTTCCGACGTCGACTCGCGGGTCGTCGCCGATGCCACGGTAGTGGTTCGCGCCGCCCCAGTCGTTGTACGCGAGCATCGTGCTCGTGGTCACGATCAGCGCGATGGCGCCGGGGTCGGCTGTTGCGGAGCGCAGCGTGAAGCCGTGCTCGCGTTCCCAGATCTCGCCCGTCGGCGAGACCGCGCGCACCGTCACGGTGTAGAAGCCCGTCGCCCAGTCCGCGGGAATCGTGAGCGAGTGCGCCACCGGCCAGCCACAGCCTGAGGCGTACGCGTCATCGGGCGTGGGGTGAGCAGCGGCCATCAGCCCCTCGCGCCGGTACACAACCTGGGGCGATGCGCCATCGCGGCAGATTTCCAGGGAGAACGAACCCGCCGTGGCACTGACATGCACGTCGAGCTGGTCACCCGGGGAGTAGGACAGCTTCGAGGTGTAGCACCACACCTCGCATGCCGACGGGTCAGCGGACGGCCGCTCCGACGGCCAGCCCCTGGGCGACCAGGCATAGGGCGGTCCGGCGTCGGGCCCGGTCAGCTGGTCGGTCATCAGGACTCCCCCTTCACCGTTGTGACCGCTTGACGCGGCGTCATGGCGCTGAGCAGCTCATAGATCGCGTGCGCCGCCGCGATCCCGGTGATCTCGGCGTGGTCATACGCGGGTGCGACCTCGACGACGTCGACCCCGATCAGCCGCAGCCCGCTCATCCCTCGCAGCACCGCGAGCAGCTCCCGGGAGGTGAACCCGCCCGCCTCCGGTGTCCCCGTTCCCGGCGCGAACGCGGGGTCGAGCACGTCGATATCCAGCGACAGGTACACCGGCCGCTCGCCGGCCCTGGATGTGATCCGTTCGATCACCCCCGCCGTGCCGATCGCCTCGAGCTCGGTCGCGGGCAGCACCTGGAAGCCGAGCTTGCCGTCAGCCTCCAGATCGACGGTGTCGTACAGCGGCCCGCGGATCCCGACGTGCAGGCAGCTTTCCGGATCGAGCAGGCCCTCCTCGGCCGCCCTGCGGAACGGGGTCCCGTGAGTGTACGCGGCGCCGAAGTAGGTGTCCCAGGTGTCGAGGTGAGCATCGAAGTGCACCAGTGTGACCGGGCCGTGCCTGGCGTGCATGGCCCGCAGCAGCGGCAACGCGACGGTGTGGTCCCCGCCGAGGCTTACCAGCCGCCCCGCGCGCTGCAGCAGCTCGCGGGCGCCGTTCTCGATCAGCTCGAGCGTCTCGTCGATCCTGAACGGGTTGCACGCGATGTCGCCGGCGTCGGCGACCTGCTGTTCGGCGAACGGCTGGACGCCCTGCGCGGGATTGAACGGGCGCAGCAGCTTGGAGGACCGGCGGATGTGCGCGGGCCCGAACCGCGCGCCCGGCCGGTAGCTGACTCCGGAGTCGAACGGGATCCCGACGATGGCGATGTCGACGTCCGGCACCTCGTCCAGGCGAGGCAGCCTGGCGAACGTCTCGGGGCCCGCGAACCTGGGGATGGCGGTCGCGTCGACCGGCCCGCGCGGCCTCGAACCCTCGACCGGACCCAACGACCCCGCGCTGTGTTCTGTGCTCACGAACGTCCTTTCACCTGACCGCGTCGACCTGGACTTCGACCAGCCACTCGGGGTCGACCAGCCTGCTCACCTGGACAAGCGTCGACGCGGGTGGCCCTGAGCCGAGGAAAGCGGGCGCGATCTGCCGCTCGGCCTTCAGGTAGGCGTCCATGTCGGTGGTGAACGTGTACGGGTGCACCACGCCGCTCCAGTCGCAGCCGGCCGCGGCGAGCGCGATCGTGATCTGGCGGTACACCTCGCGGAGCTGGCCGGCCATGTCGCCGACCGCGACGTTCTCCCCTGACGCCGAGACCGGCACCTGGCCGCCGATCCTGTGCACCGTCCCGCCTCGCGCCGACACCGCGTGCGTGTACAGGTTGTCGACTGGGAGGTGCAGCTCTGGCGGGTTGATCTTGACGATCTCGGGCTGGCTCACGCGGAACCTCTGGTGTCCGGCACCGGCCGGAATGGCGCGGGATCGCTGAACCTGGAGAGCACATTGCCCGTGATCACGGCGATCTCGTTGTTGTAGTCGTCGTGGCTGAGCGCGCCGCACCAGGCCATCGAGCTGACCGAGAACACCGCGCCAGAGCCGCGGAAGAACAGGACCAGGTCCGCGTGATAGTCGGGCCTGACGGCGCCGAAAAGCGGCGGCACCAGGGTGTGCGCAGTCGAGGACGCCAGGATCAGGTGCCTGGGGCCGAGCTCGAAGGTGGCAGAGTTGTCCCACTCCTGCCCCACCACTCCGCCGCCGAGCAGCCCGAAGTTGCCGATCTTCCCGCCGGCGATCACCTCAGGATCAACCCTGTCGAAGACGAACGAGGCCTCGGGACGACTCGCCCCCGCGCCGAGGGTGTACGGATAGGAATGGTCGAAGCCCATCGTCGCGGTCTCGACCCCGATCAGCGCAGCCGTGCTGCGGCCAGAGGACCGGAAGTAGCCGCCCGGCTCGCCGTCGGTGGAGTTGCGCCCCTCGGTGCGTCCGAACTCCTCGGGCCGTTCCCACAGCTCGACCCGGCGGTTCTCCATGATCCACGGCCGCTCCGGGTGGAACGTCACGCTCATCGCGAACCCGTTGCCGCCGAGGTACATGAGCCGCCCGCCGGACGAGGTGTACTGATCGAACGCGTCGAACATCGTCGCCGACATGTACTCCGGATGGCTGCCGGTCAGCACGACCTGGTAGCCGTCGAGCAGCGCCCGCCCGCGGAAGTGCAGGTCTTCGTCGGTGGCGACATGGTAGTCGGCGCCGATGTGGTCCAGCCACGCGATCAGGTACAGGTCGCAGGTGTATCCCTCACGGCGGACGTGCCCTGGCCGCATGTTGAGGTTGGGGCGGCGCCGGGAGACGTAGCAGATGTCGGTGCCGTCGAGGTGGCGGTCGTAGCTGGACGCGCCGATCTCGGGGTGCGCGAGCAGGAACTGCTCCTCGGCGCCGAGTTCCACCAGCCTGTCCTGCACCATCTCCTGGATCGGGTTCTCCCACCAGAACCGCGAGTTGCCGTACGAGGCGTACGTGGCCGACGGCGCGATCAGCAGCACCTGCGCGCGAGCGCCCTCTGGCGGCCTGACGAAGAACGGGATGTACTCCACGTCCGCGCCGACTACCAGGCGCGCGGCGTAGAAGCCGCTGCGCGCTCCCTCAGGCACAGTGAACGTGAACGCGACATCCCATCCGCAGTCCTCGAGCGCGTCGGCCAGGAAGTGCAGCGCCGCGTACTGCTCGGGGGCGTCGGTCCACCTGGTGGCGGTGCCGTCCCAGCGCGATCCGCGCACGGCACGCATCGGCATGTTGCGCAGCGTGCCGTGCAGCCCGGACGGGCCGAGATCACGCGCGTCCCAGCCGCCGATGCCGTGCGAGAAATCCCACCAGGCGAGGCTGACCTGCGCAGCGCCAGAACCGGCGGCGAGCAAGGCTGCGGCGTCCTCCGCCGAGGCCTGGCCGGGCAGCAGAGCAGGCGACTCCATCCGCCCGGTGTAGTGCAGCCTTGTCTGCCGGGAGCCGGGAGCGCGCACCGCGCCGAGCAGAAGATCGGCGACCGGTGAGGCTCCCGGATCGTCCAGGGTCGCTACCACCGTGCTCCAGTTCCCGACTGGCAGAGAACCGGACGGCGACACGGCAACCGAGCCGCATGCGCTCCGCCCGGCCCGCCCCTCAGGCGTCACGACGACCGGCTGCAGGTCCTCGTCCAGGATCAGCGCGAACCCGGCGCCAGCCCACGGGTCGCCGCAGGACACCAGCACCTGATCGGTGCCCGGTCGGCAGGTCGGCTGGACCAGCACGGCGATGGTGACCCGCCCGTCCCCGCGAAGCACAGAGCCGCCAAAGACTGAGCCGCCGCCGGGAACCTCGACGTAGGAGCCCGGATACATCTCCTGGAACCGCCCCGGATAGGACCCGCTGAAGTCCGCGGGCACCACCGTGCACTCCGGCCCGGCGCTCTCCCAGCCAACCCCGCCGGCCCGCGGCATCACCAGCTCCGCGCGGAAGTCGGTGATCGCCGGATCGCAGCTGACGAAGAAGCTGACCTCCTCGCCCGGTCCGGCCGACAGCGGATCGCAGTAGCCGACCATCCGCTTGGTCAGCGGCATCGCGCACGAGGCGGTGTTCGACGCGACGGACGCCTCAGGCACCGGCCGCCACCTCGCCCGACAGCGCCTTCCAGCGCAGGTCGAACACGTACCGCTCGGCCTCGGCCTGATCGGTGAAGACCAGGTCTGGCACGATCTGCGGCGGCTCACCGCGCCGCTCCGGTGCCTCCGCGAGCACCCAGGACCGGCCGGGCTCCCTGGTCAGCAGCACCCAACGCGGCAGGTCGCGGTTCGACCGCATCGCCGCCAGCGGAAGCTGCAGCTCGGCGGAGTGAAGCGCGTACGGGCCGGCCATGAACTCATCCCGCAGCTCCGTCCGCCGCGGGTCGATCCGGTCGGGAATCTCGTACTCGCCAGTGCCAACGCGGTCCAGCATTCCCATGACTGCGACGCCCCTTACTTGGTGAACGCCCACGACTCGGGGTTGATCAGCAGCAGCGGGCTCTGCTGACTCGCCCCGGCCAGGTCCGATTTGATCGCCGAGACCTGGTTGTAGGTGTTGGGCAGCCACAGGTCAGGCAGCTGCTGCGCCAGGTAGTTCTCGTAGGTGAAGAAGGCCGAGGAACTCGGCGAGGTCTGCACCGCGGCGATGTTCGCGTCGTTGGTCTTGTTGGAGTAGCTGCCCGCGTTGACCCCGGCGCCGGTCTCGAAGACGGCCTCCCCTGACGGGAACGCGCTCGACCAGATCCAGGACGGTGAGCCCCACTGCACCATTTCCCAGCTGCACGACGGGCCAGGCTTGCATGCCGTCGCGGTGCCGACGACCTGGCTCTCCGAGGCCTCGCTGAGGTTGAGCTGGATGCCGGCCCGCAGCAGCGCCGACTTGAAGGTGCGGATCTCCTGGTCGAGGTAGGTCACGCCGGTCAGGTACTTCAGGTTGAAGGTGAGCGGCGCACCCGCCTTGATGCCCGCGCCGCACTGCCCAGGCCCGGTGCCCGGCTTCGCGCACGTTGACGTGCCGTTCGGGTGCACGGCCCAGCCGTGAGAGCGCAGCAGCTGGACGGCCTTCGCCGGGTCGTAGCCATAGAAGCCCCGCCGTATCTGCAGGCTGGCGAACGAGCTGGGCGGCTGCGTAGGCGCGGGTCCGTTGGTGGGGACGCCGTTGCCCTTGAGAAACGCCTTGATGTAGCCCTTCTGGTCGATCAGGTACTGCATGGCCTGGCGGATGTACAGCTGCCGCAGCATCGGGCCGACCGTCGGGTTGTTGAAGTTCAGCACGATGTAGGAGATCGACCAGGACGGCCAGGGCACGATCCGGTACCCCGCCGAGCGCAGGACGGACTCCTGGCTGAGGTCGCTGATCGGGACGTAGCCGTAGCTGAGCCCGCCAGAACGGAGCACGTTGAACTCGGCGGCCTCGGAGGTGAACGGCTGCATCACGAAGGACTTCAGCCGCGGCTTGGTCCCCGAGTACCTGGAGTTCGGAGCGAACTGCGCATAGCCGTCTGATCGGAAGGTCGACAGCTTCCACGGCCCGTCCACGACCTGCCAGAGCGGGTTCGAGGCATAGGTGCTGATGTCCTTGGACTGGGCGTCCAGGAACTTGTAGACAGCCACCGCGCCCGGCGTGCTCTCGTCGAAGTTGCCTACCTTGCCCGACGCCGACGTCTTGTCCCAGGCATGCTGTGGCAGCGGGATGATCTGCGTGAGCTGGGTGTCAGTGAACCACTCAGGGTTGAACTTATGGATGAGCGTCAGCCGCACCGTGGACGGACCGGCCGCGCTCGCCGACTTGACGTTCGCCGGGAACCCGCCTGGCAGGCTCAGCGCCCAGTTCGCGACGTTGGCGCGGAGCAGGTTGATCCAGAACAGGACGTCCCTGCTGGTGACCGGCTTGCCGTCGGACCACAGGTAGTGCTTGAGGCGGACGGTCACGACCGTGTTGCCTTCGGTGTACACGGGTGGTGCCGCCAAGCTCGGCGCGGTGTTCATGGCGGGCGACGAGCCCTGGCCGAACCAGTACAAGGGCCGGAACTGCAGGTACTGGAACTGGATATTGGTGGGAAGGTCATAGGCCAGGGACACCAGCGGAAAGATGTAGTCGGCGGGCCCCGCCGCCGGGTTCTCGGCGAAGGTGGCGGTGCCGCCGCTGACCGGCTTTCCGCTCGGAGCGGGGCCGTTCCCGCCGGAGGAGGACGGCGAGTTCACGCAGGCCGCCGTGAGCAGGCCGGTGGCCGCCAGGGTCAGCATGAGCCGGAAGGCGCGCATCAGAGGCTCCCGTTGTCGAGTGGGTGATGGCAGGCGACGCGGTGGCTGCCCGGCGCTGGTGACTCCAGCACCGGCTCCACCTCGGCGCAGATCTCGGTGGCCCGCGGGCACCTGGTGCGGAACCGGCAGCCGCTCGGCGGTTTCATCGCGCTGGCCAGCTCGCCGACGACGCCGACGCCGCGCCGGGCGCGCTCGACCTTGGGGTCGGGCACCGGCACGGTGTCGATCAGGCCGCGCGTGTACGGGTGCAGCGGCCGCTGATGCACGGTCTCGGCGGGCCCTTCCTCGACGACCTTGCCGAGGTACATGACAGCGATCGAGTCGGCCAGGTAGCGGATGACGGCCAGGTCGTGGGAGATCATGATGAACGTCAGCCCGTGCCGCCGCTGCAGATCGCGCATCAGGTTCAGCACTTGCGCCTGGATCGACACGTCGAGCGCGGACACCGGCTCGTCGGCGATGATCAGCTCGGGGGTCAGCGCCAGCGCCCTGGCCAGTCCGATCCGCTGCCGCTGCCCGCCGGAGAACTCGTGCGGGTAGCGGTCAACCGCCGACCGCGGCATCCCGACCTCGTCGAGCAGGCTGAGCACGCGCCGCGCGCGCTCGCGCGCCGAGCCTTCGCGCTGCAGCAGCAGCGGCTCCCGCAGGATCGGGCCGACGCGCATCCGCGGGTCCATCGCCGCGGCCGAGTCCTGGAACATGTAAGCCGCGCCGCGCCGGTACCGCCGGTACGCGTCCCCCTTCAGCGTCGCGATGTCGCTGCCGTGGAACCGGATCGTCCCCGCGGTGAGCGTCTCGAGGCCGACCACCAGCCGGCCGATGGTGGTCTTCCCGCAGCCCGACTCGCCGACCAGCCCGAGCGTGGTGCCGGGCCGCACGCTGAGGCTGACCCCGGCTACCGCGCTGATCCGCCCGGTCTCGCGGCGGAACAGCCCTCGGACGACCGGGTAGTCCTTCGACACCGCGACCAGCTCGAGGACCGGCTGGTCCGCCCCGGAAGCTTCTGCAGCCGCAATCGCGGGGTCGGCCGCGTGCCAGGCAGGATCTCCGGGCCTGTCGCTAACAGCACTGTGGGGCGGAGGTTCGTCGCTGAGCTGGACGTCGACGGGGAAAAAGCAAGCGAAGCTGTGGTCGTTGCCTGCCAGCTTGGGAGTCTCTTCCTTGCAGCGATCCTGTGCCCGCGGACACCGGGGCGCGAAACTGCACCCGGTGATCGGCTTGGCCAGGTCCGGTGGCATGCCGGGAATGGTCCGCAGCCGGTCAGAGGACTGGGCGGCGCGCTCGGGTAGCGCGTCGAACAGCGCGACAGTGTACGGGTGCCGCGCGCGGGCGAACAGGTTCTCGGTCTCCGCCGCCTCCGCGATCTTGCCCGCGTACATGACGGCGACCCGGTCGGTGTGCCCGGCGATGACACCGAGGTCGTGCGTGACCAGCAGAACGGCCATGCCCAGCCGGTGCCGGAGGCTGTCGATCAGGTCCAGGATCTGCTTCTGAATGGTGACATCAAGTGCTGTGGTTGGCTCATCCGCAATCAGGAGCTTCGGCTCGCAGGCGAGCGCTATCGCGATCATGACCCGCTGCCGCATGCCGCCGGAGAACTGGTGCGCGTACTCGCCAACCCGCTCGCGTGGCTGCGGCAGGCCGACAAGGCCGAGGACCTCGACCGCGCGGTCGAGCGCCTCCTTGCGGCTGACCTGACGGTGCTCGAGCACCGCCTCGGCGATCTGGTCGCCGATCGACATCGTGGGGTTGAGCGAGGACAGCGGATCCTGGAACACGACGCCGACGTCGTTGCCCCTGACCTGCCTGATCGCCTTCTCCGGCAGGCTCACCAGATCGCGGCCCGCGAGCTCGATCCGCCCTGCGGTGATGGAGCCACCGCGTGGCAGCAGGCGCAGGATCGACATCGCTGTCATGGTCTTGCCCGACCCGGACTCCCCGACCAGGCCGAGCACCTCGCCCTGCGCCAGGTCGAGCGACACCCCGCGGACGGCGTGCACCTCGCGGCGGCGGCCGCGGATCCTTGTGTGCAGGTCGCTGATGCGCACCAGCGTGCCGCCGCCTGGGCTCGTCACCTGCCCGGCCGCGGTCACTGGTTCACCTGCAGCCTGGACTCAAGCGAGTCACGCAGCGCGTCACCGATGAAGTTGAACGCTACGACGGTCACCACGATCGCCAGGCCCGGCGGGTAGATGAGCCACCAGTATCCGGCGAAGATGTAGTCGACGCCCTGGGAGAGCATGCCACCCCAGTCGGTCTGCGGCGGCGGGACGCCGAGCCCGAGGTAGCTCATCGCCGCGAGCAGCAGGATCGCGTCCGCGACCTGGAACGTGACGTTGACGGCGATCGTGCCGATCGCGTTCGGCAGCACGTGCCGGAACAGGTTGTACCGGCTCGATCCGCCCATCACCCGGGCCGCTTGGACATACTCGCGGACCTTGAGCGTGAGCGTCTCGCTCCGGACCAGCCGCGAGGTGATCAGCCAGGAAACGCCGGCGATCAGGATGATCAGCATCGGGCGGCTTGGCCGGAAGATCGCGGCCATGAACAGCAGCAGGAACAGGGTGGGAATGGACAACAGCACGTCGACGACGCGCATCATGACCGAGTCGACGATGCCGCCGGCGTAACCGGAGACCGCGCCCCAGATCCCGCCGAAGAACGTCGCGATGATCGCCGCGGCGAGGCCGACGGTCAGCGACGTCTGCCCGCCGGCCATGAGCCTGCCGAGCTCGTCGTAGCCGGTGTCGTCGGTGCCGAGCGGGTGCCCGGTCCCTGGCGGCAGCGTGACCTGGTTGAGGTCGGTGTGCACCTGATCGGTGTGGTAGAACAGCGGCCCGAGGAAGCAGAACGCGAACATCGCGACGACGACCACGAGCCCGATGATGGCCAGCCTGTTCTCGAAGAAGACGGCGGCGACGGAGGCGAACCTGCGCGCTCCGCCCGGCTCGCCGGCGCCAGCCGCGGCGGGCACGACCGGCGCGGCGAGCCCTGGCGCGGCGGCCTGAGTCGGATCGGCCATGCTCACGCCGTCCTGATCCGCGGGTCGACGACCATGTACAGCAGGTCGGCGAGCAGCGAGCCGATCGCGGTAGCGACGCCGACCACGACCGTGCAGGCCAGCAGCACCGCGTAGTCCTGCGCCTGGGCCGCGTTCCAGAACAGCAGGCCCATGCCGGGGAAGTTGAACACGCTCTCCACCAGCAGCGCCCCGCTGACCACCACCGGGAGCGTCAGGCCGATCAGCGTGATGGTCGGCAGCAGCGAGTTCCGCAGCACGTGCCGGCGCAGCAGCTTCGCGTCGCCGAGGCCCTTGGCCTGCGCGGTGCGGATGTAGTCCTGGGTCAGGCTGTCGATCGCCGAGGAACGCATGTACCTGCTGAACAGCGCGATCGTGATAAGCGTCAGCGCGGCCACGGGAAGGACCAGGCCACCGGGAGCGGTGAGGACCTGGGCCAGGTTGCCCTGCGGCGCCTCCGGCGGGAACCAGCGCACGTCGATCGAGAAGACGATCACGAGCAGCAGCGACAGCCAGAACAGCGGCATCGAGTAGAAGACGAACGCGATCCCGGTGACCGAGTAGTCCAGCGCCGAGTTGCGCCGCCTCGCCTGCAGCAGGCCGAGGGGAACCGCGAAGACGAGCGCGAACAGGTTCGCCAGCCCTACCAGGAGGACGGTCTTCGGCAGCCGGTCGGCGATCAGGGCGGCGACGCTCTGGTTGAGCTTGTAGGAGTAGCCGAGCTGGCCGGTGGCCAGATGCCCGACCCAGAACCCGTACTGCGCGAACAGCGGCCGGTCGTACCCGTTGGCGTGGTCGAAGGCGGCGATCGCTGCCGGCGTGGCCCGGACCCCGAGGATCGCCCGGGCCGGGCCGCCTGGCAGCAGGTGCAGCATGATGAACACCACGATGGTCACGCCGAAGACCACCAGCAGCGCGTGCCAGAGCCGCCGGATCAGGTAACCGGTCACGTGTGGCCCGTGAAATACCAGTTCTCCGGCGTGATGGCCAGACCAGCCGACGGCTGCGGCAGCGCGCCGGACAGGTTACCGCGGATCGCGGAGATCTGGACCGGCGACAGCGGCATGAACAGCATCGGCAGCTGCTGCGTGGCGAAGTCCGCCCAGTCGTGGAAGACGCCCAGCCCGTTCTTGGTGGTGGTGGCCTTGATCTTGCTGTCCATCACCGGGTTGGTGTAGCTGCCCCAGTTACCGATCGCCGCGGTCGAGAACGCGACCTCGCCGCTCGGGTAGTAGTCGGGCGCGAACTCCCACCCGGTTCCCCAGTACGACATCTGCCACTTGCAGGCCGCCGAGTGCGGCGAGCACGGAGTCATGGTCGAGAAGATGTTGCCCGCTGGCTGCTGTGCCAGGTTGAGCCGGATGCCGACCAGCGACAGCGCCGACTTCCAGGCCTGCATTTCCTGGCCGATCGAGGTGACCCCGGCGGCGTACGCGATGGTGAATGACAGCTGCGCACCCCTAGCGATGCCCGCTCCGCACTGTCCGGCTGCTGTCCCGGGCTTGGCGCACGTGCTGGTCCCGTTGGGTGGCACGGTCCAGCCGTGCTCGCGGAGCAGCGACCTGGCGCGGGTCACGCTGTATGCGTACGGGCCGTTGCGCAGGGCTGGCGTCAGGTACGGGGTGGCCGGCAGCGTGGGCACGGGACCGTTCTCGACGGCGCCGTACCCCTTGAGGATGGCCTTGACGTACTGCTTCTGGTCGATGAGGCTCTGCATCGTGGCCCGGACGTAGAGCTGCCTGAACAGCGGACCGACCGTCGGGTTGTTGAAGTTGATCGGCACGATGTTCATCGACCACAAGTACCAGGGCTGCACCTGGTAGCCCTGGCCCACGATCAGGGACTTCTGCGCGATATCGGTCGCCGGGATGTAGCCGTACGTGAGCTGGCCGGCGCGCAGGGCGTTGTACTCGGCCGCCTCCGAGGTGAACGGAACCTCGGCGAAGCTGGCGATCTTCGGCTTGACCGGGCCGGAGTAGGCTTTGTTGGGGACGAACTTGGCCAGGCCGCTCGGGCTGAAGGACGCCAGCCGCCACGGGCCGTCGACCACCTGCCAGAGCGGGTTGGTGGCGTAGCTGCCCAGGTCACGGGACTGGGAGTCGAGGAACTTGTAGACTGCCCTGGCCCCGGCGGTCGTGGTGTCGTAGTTCCCGACCTTGCCGGAGACCGATGTCTTGTCCCAGGCGTGCTGCGGGAGCGGCGTGAGCTGGGTGAGCTCGCTCTGGGTGAACCACTGCTGGTTGACAGCACCGTTCAGCGTCAGGACGACCTGGCTCAACGTCGGCGCGGTGACCTTGGTGACGTCGTCGGGGAAGAAGCCAGGCGCGTACTCACCCCAGTTCAGCTTGTTCGCCGTCAGCAGGTTGATCCAGAACACCACGTCACGGCTCGTCACCGGTTTGCCGTCGGGCCATTTGTACGGCTTGAGGTTGATCGTCACGACCGTGTTGCCGTGGCTGTAGACCGGCGGCCGCGCCAGGCTGCGCGATTCGCTCAGGGTGATGCTGGAGCCGTCGCCGATCCAGTACAGCGGCCGCCACATCAGGTACTGGAACTGGTTGATGTTGTTGGTCGAGAAGTACTGCAGAGCATCCAGCGGGAAGATGTAATTCGGCGGCGTGCCCGGGCTTTCGGCGAACGTCACGTTCCCGCCAGTGACTGGCTTCCCGGTCGGGCCAGCGCCAGGCGAAGCGGCCTTCGTGCACCCGGCAACGCTCGCCGCGAGCGCGGCCGCCACCGCGAGCACGGTCAGGCCGCGATACCTGCGTCCCGGCATGGCAAGTCTCCTCCCGGCGAATGCGGCTCCTGGCAGCGGTCCGTTGCTGCCGCTGGCACAGCGCTCCTTGCGATCACATGGCGTGGAGTCTCGCAACACTCCGCAACCAATGGCAATAGTGACGGACATAAGAATTCTGGACAGTTCTGTGGCGAGCACAGGTACGATGCGGGCATGGGCGCCGACGGCGTGATCCGGGTAGAGGACCTGCTGCGCTCCCCCGCGCTGCAGCTCAGCCTGCTCGCCGGCGGCGGCGGCGCAGGGCGCAGGGTCGCGTGGGCCCACGTCAGCGAGCTGAACGACCCGACGCCGTGGCTGTTCGGCTCAGAGCTGATCATGACGACGGGCATCGCCATCCCGGCCGACGCCGACGGGCAGCGGGCGTATCTGAGCCGCCTCGAGGTCGCTGGCGTGGCGGGCCTCGCGCTGTCCGAAGGCCTGTTCGTGCCGCGCGACCTCACCGGCCTGCTCGCCGAGGCAGACGAGCGGCAGTTCCCCGTGGTGCGCGTTCCGATCCCGGTGCCGTTCATGGCCATCGCGCAGGAGGTAGCGGCGGCGGTGCAGGCCGACACAGCCCAGCGGCTCAGCGCTCAGCTTCAGGTGTTCGGCG